>UMJL01057484.1_pt1 | contig 17735 bp, 14 predicted proteins | sample 1966071 | NCBI WGS metagenome assembly UMJL01 (sample SAMEA4836148, study PRJEB28245) | human gut metagenome | biome: gut microbiome; material: fecal sample | place: Denmark | collected 2008
TCCCATTGAAACGATCGCTCCGCGAAGGGGTACGACACTGCACGCCGTGTTTGCACTGCACCAAAAGGCTCCCTCTTAGAGGGAGCTGGCAAACTGAAGGTTTGACTGAGGGAGTCCGCTTAGCTGAGGGGTTGACGGAAAATAGAGAAGCCACGATACAACCCCTCCTAATTCCTAATTCCGCACTCCGCATTCCTAAAAAAACTCGCTCCCCTACTTTTGCAGGGGAGCGAATATTTTTTGAATTTTAGTTTTTTATCACGCGGCGGGGGTCACGCTGGTGATGTGGGGGTTGGCGCCTTCGTACCAGTAGAGGAAGCCTTCCATGTCGATCTTGTCGCCGATGGAGAGGTTCTTCACGGCGTTGTAAACGTCGGTGGTGTTGTCGCACAGGTAGGATTCAACGGTGAAGGTGTAGGTGTTTTCGCCCAGGGTCACGTTGAAGTACAGGTCGTCGCCGTCCTGACCGGAGCCGTCATACTTGTAAAGGTAAGCCACGTCGTTGCCGTTTTCATCCTGACCGGCGGCGGCAACGGTCATGCCCTTGAAGGACACGAACTCGTTCTGATGCTTGATAAGCTCATCGGTGCCGAGCATGGAGGTAACGTCAAGCGCCTCGGCCACGAAGCTGCCTTCTTCAATTTCAAATGTAGCGTCCATTATTTCAACTTCGCCGCACCACTCGGCCTTGTAGCCGGTCACCTTTATCTTGGTGCCCTTTTCCAGCTTGGCATAGTCCTCTTCGGAGCAGGCCATGTTGTAAAGGAAGTATGCGCCGTCCTTGTCCTGGGTATAAACGGTAGCCTTGTCTTCCCACCAGGACTGCTTGGCCTGGACGTAGGTTTCTATAACGACCTGGGAATCAAGCTCCGCCGCAACATACTCGGCATGGGTCATTACGCCTTCGCCCTTCACATCTGCATCGGGCTTATCGGCGGCATTGTTTGCGCAGGCGGCGAAGCCGGCCGCAAAGGCAACAACCAACAGGATAGCTAAGAACTTTTTCATTTTTGTTCTCCTTTTTATTTTATGACGCCCGTTTTCCGTTACCGGTAACGGGGGCCAATAAGATTATAAAACAAAACAACAATAAATCAATACAAAAACGCTAAATATAAACTTATCAATCCCTCTTGCGGCGTTTTTGCTTCGCCTTGCCGTATGCGGCGTATGCAATAATAAGCGCCCACACCGCGCAGAGTCCCCAAATCAGCGCGCGGGAGGATGCGGGCAGCGGACCAAGCTCCTCCTTGCCGCCCGCGGAAGCGGCGTTCGCATTGTCAAGGCGATAGAGCGAAATTACGTCGGCAAACAGCTTTTGCATGTATGCATCGTCTATCGTTTCCCTGCGGCGCACGGACTTCGCCGTGTTTTCAATAAGCTGGCCTGCCGCGTCGCGCAGGGATGCGGAGCCGTTGTAAACGGGCGTTGTGAACGTGTTATCCACGTTTTCAAGCAGCATATTGACCGCCTTCAGCTTAACCTCATAATGCTCGGCATCGTTGGCGGTGCTTGAAAGATAGGCCAAATAGTCCGCATTGCTCCTTGCCGTATCGGTAACGGGAACGTAGCCTTCGGTTTCGGAATAGGCTATCTGCACGCCGTCGGTGAGCAGATATTGGCAGAACAGCCACGATGCAAGCACCTCGCTGCTGTCCGCCTTGTTGAATACGCATACGCTCGGCCCCTGGGACATCATCTTTGGAGCATCGGGGTCAAGCTGGGGAACGGTGCGCACGGCTGTTTCAAAGCGCACCAGCTTATCCGCGCTTATGTCCGAAAGCGGGGCGTCAGTGCCCATCCATGTTGAGCCGGCGGTGGAGTCTATTGCGAATATGCATTGCCCCGCGTTTAGGAAATTTGCCGGATAGCCCGATATTTTGAACGTTGAAAACGCGCCGCTCTTTGTGTGCTCCGCAACGGTGTATAAAAGCTCCTTTGTTTGGTCGTTGAACATAAGGGCGTTGCCTTCGCCGTCTGAATATTCCGCGTCGCTTTGCCTGAGCAGGGTTATCATCATGTTGTCTGTCGATTTATATATGAACGGTATCATAACCTTCTGGCCGTTCACTTTATATGTGCCGTCCGCGTTTTTTTCGGTCGCGGCCTCGGATACCTGCCATATAAAGTCCCATGTGAGCGTATCGGGCAGGGTGAAGCCAAGCTTTTCAACATAATTCCTGTTTATATAGCATGCCTCGGTAGAGCGCATGAAGGGCAGCGCATAATAATGCTCCCCTATGCGGCACTCCTCAAGATATTTTGAAACGAGCTGCTCTGTTTTAGGCGTTGTGAACTTCAGCTCGCTTCCGCCAAGGCCGTAGCGGCTGTCCGCCATAAGCTCATCCAGCGGGGCTACCACGTTCGTGCCGGTAAGGTAGGTTGCAATATGGTCGGGATAGGTTATGCATATATTCGGCGTTGTGTTGGTTGCAATGTTTGTGATAACGTCGTTATATATTTTGCCGTAGTCCGTATACAGCCTAAGGCTTATTTTAATGTTTGGGTAAAGCGATTCAAAGTCGCGTATGGCCTGCTCGTATATCCTTGTCTGGTTCTTGTTGGTGTCGTTCTTGGCCCAGAAGGTAAGCTCGTATTGCCGCGAAGCATCGAACTCCTCCGGCATTACGAACGCATCCATGCCGCGGGAGCCGTGGCACGCCGTTAGCGCGCAGCAGAGCATTATGAGCGTTAATATAAGGCCTATGGGTTTTATTGCGCGGCTCATCCCTTTAATCCTCCCCTTGACACGCCTTCCATTATCTTTTTCCTGAATATAAGGAACAGCACTATAAGCGGCACGGATATCGCCACAACCGCCGCCATCATTGCGGGTATGTTATCCCGCCCGAAGCCGCCCTCGCGTATGGCCTGTATGCCGCCGGAAACGAGGAAATAGCTGCTGTCGTCCGTTATAAGGCGCGGCCAAACATAGCTGTTCCAGCATTCTATTACCTTAAGTATTATCACCGTAACAAGCGTTGGGCTGCATATGGGTATAAGCACGCGGGTAAGGTACGCCATGTCCGATGCACCGTCCACCTTGGATGCATAATAAAGCTCGTCCGGCACCTGGGCAAAGTTTTCTTTAAGAAGATATATATAGAATACGCTCGTTACGGAGGGCAGTATAAGCCCCATGAACGTGTTCCTCAGCCCCCAGTCGGTTATGGTCACAAAGTTGGTTATTATAACAAGCTCGTTGGGTATCATCATAAGCGAAAGCAGCAGCGTGAACGCAATGCGCTTGCCGCGGAACTCAAGCCGCGCAAACGCGAACGCCGCAAGCGTTATAACAATAAGCATCAGCGCCGTTGTTACAACAGTGAAAAGCAGCGTGTTCATAAAATACCGCGCAAGCGGCACGGCCGTGAAAGCCTCCGCATAGTTTGCAAGCGTTGGATAAAGCGTGAAGAACTTGGGTATATATTCGGAATTATATGCGCCGTAATCCTTCAGGGACGTAAGCACCATCCAGTAAAACGGGAACAGCACTATTATTGCCCACAGCGCAAGGAAAAAGTATTTTACGCCCGTCCATATGCCATGCTTTATTTTCACCTTGCGGGTTATTTCGCCGTAATTGTCGGAGTTGCGCACGCTTCAGCCCTCCTTAATAATGCACATGCTTCTTGCTTATCATAAGGTTTATGCACGTTATGGTAAGCACAATGGCAAAAAGCAGTATTGCCGCGGCGGAAGCAAAGGAAGGATAGCCGCCGCTGTTGCCGTAAAGCATATCGTATATATAGCCGACTATTGTGTTCATGCCGGCGGCGTTAAGATCCGTGCCGAAAAGGGCCACGGCGTCGCTGTATGCCTTGAACGCACCTATAAAACCGGTTATTACCAAATAGAATATCATTGGGGATATCATGGGCAGCGTTATGCGCGTGAACATAGCCGCGCCCGTCGCGCCGTCTATACGGGCGGCGTTGTAATACGTTTCATCCACCGATGCAAGCGCGCTTGTAAGTATAAGCACCTTGAATGGCATTACTATCCATATTGTATATATGCTTAAAACGAGCATTTTCGCCCAATACGGCCCGCTTATGAAGTCCACGCTCCTGCCGCCGAACAGGTTTATAAGCAAATTTATAAGCCCCTCCGTATACGGCGTTTTTTTGAACAGTATCATGAACACCAGGCCGACTGCAAGCGTATTGGTAACATAGGGCAAAAAATATACGGTTTGGAAAAGATTCCTCAGTTTTTCTATTGAGCTTAGCGCAAAGGAGATGACAAGCGCAAGGGATGTTGAAAGCGGAACGGTTATTATGACCAGCAAAAATGTGTTCTTCAGCGCCTGCAAAAAATACGGATCGCGCAGAACATATGAATAATTATAAAGTCCCACGCCGAAAAAGGTTTGGGAAGCGGAATTGTACCCTTCTTCAAACGAATAGACAAAAACGTCTATCAGCGGGTATATCATAAACACGCCCAGGAACGCCATTGCCGGCAGCAGATACAGCCATGCTTTTTTGCTTTGCTTTTCCATACTAAGCCGCTTAGGATATAAACGGATCCTTTCGCTTTTATATTTATTACTATATCATACCGCGCCGTTTATTTCCACAGCAAAAAAGCCCACGCCTTTTGCGGCGTGGGCTGTTGATGAACTATGCTTATTCGGCCTTCATGGCGTTTTCGCGCTCCGCGCGGCGGCGGGCGATGCGTTCGCGGCGCTTCTGCTCCTCGCATTTATGATGCACAATAACGTATACAAGCGCGGCTGCAAGCAAAACGGCCACCGCTATCATTATGTACAGCAGCGTATTGTCCGCGCCGTTTGCCGCGGGAGTTTCCGGCTCCGCTGTGGCGGCAGGTTCGGCGGGTTCGGGCGCTGCGGTTTCGGCGGGTGCGCTTGTGTCAATCACCGGGCGCGCAGGCATAACGGCGTAGCGCTGCATGGAGCTGTCCTCCACGCTGTATGTATAAAAGCCTATTTCCCCCTTTGGGTTGCGGGCATAAAGCAGATATACTTCGCCCTGTGCGTCGCTCGATACCCATGCGCGGTACTGCGTTTCGTCTATGGTCAGCGTGGTTTCGCCGAAGCCCTCCGGCGCGCTCACGCCCTCGTCAGGCTCAAGTATTATATAGGATTTTGATGTGCTGGATACAGTCTGGTAAGGATAAAGCCTGTCCTTTGCTTCATCGTATATGTAGTATCCGCCTATCGCTCCCGTGTCGTCCGTAACGTATAAGAGCAGCGGCGCGTCGCTGTCCGCAACGGCCGCGGCGGCAACGGTTTCGCCGTGGTAGGTATATTCGCTTTCCGTGTAGCGCGAAGGTATGGTCACGTTTTCTATGCTGCGCCAAACGAACATGTCGCCTTCCGCGCCTTCAACGTTTTCGGCCTTTACACCTTCTTTGGCGTAGCTTATGGGTTCGGGCGTGGGCGTGGGCTCAGGCCCGGGCAGTATTGTAACGGAAGCTTTCTGCTCCGCTGCGCCAAGCTCTTTGCCGCTGTAATTGAGCATCTTCGTGATGCTGAAGGCTACTTCCGCGTTGCCCTCTGCAAGCGCCTTGAACGTTATGCGTGCGCTCAGGCTGCTTTCGCCGCCCTTTGAAAGGGAAACCATGCTTATGTAGCCGTCCCCCGCGCCGCCCTCGGCTTCTTCAAAGCTTAAAAGGCTCGTGTCGTATGCGAAGCTGCCTTCCGCAGCGGCAAGCTTATCGCCCTTTAAGGTAATCGTCACGGTAACTGTGTCTCCCGCGCTTACCTGCGCCTTGTCCGCCTGCGCGTCAAGGGAAGCGTCCGCATATGCTGCGGAGCAGCTAAGCATTATCAAAAGGGATAGTATTATAGCCGTAAGTTTTTTGGTCATGGTTGGTTAGCCCTCCTGCTTCAGCTTGCCATCGCCGTTTATATGGCGCAGCAGCGTTATTATGTCGCCAAGTTCAATTTTGCCGTTGTGATCCGCGTCCGCCGCGGCAAGGTACGCCCCGCCCAGCAGCTTTATGTGCAGCATATGCTTCTGTATGGCAACTATGTCGTCCGTGTCTATTTTGCCGCTGCCGTCCGTGTCCCCGAATATCACTATGGGAATATCGCAATACTTCGCGCCGTCCTCATAGCTTATCCTTACGAAGCAGCCCGTGCCTACCGTGCCCGCTGTTTCCGCGCCCTTTGCGCTCATTATGCTAAGCGTTCCTCCGGCGCAGGTCAGGTTTTTGAGCATATCCTCCGCGGTCGTGCCCGGCGCAACGCCCGTTATGGCTGCGGCAGATACGGCGTATTTATCGCTTTCAATCTTGGGTGCGGATGCATAATCCGTGAACGTGCCAAGCTTTGTGTCTATATAATAAAACGCGAGTATTTCATCATAGCTTTGGCCAAGGCGGGCGCGTACCTGCGCGCTCCTTTGGCTCATGCCCACGCCGTGCCCCCAGCGGCGCATGGTTATGTTCCATCCGCCCTCTGTGCGCTCCGCGCCGCTCATCCTAAGCCGCGTTTTCCGCGCGCCTATTTTTCCCAACGTGTTGTTGAAGCTTCCGAATGAAAGGTCGCCTATTGCAAGGCTTACGGTGAGCTGGCCTTCCTCCTGCCCGTTTGATACGGCGAGGGCAATATCAATTCGCGTATAGCAGCGGCTGCCGCCTTCGTGCTCCGGCTCGGCCGGAGTTACCGCAATTGTTGAAAGCAGCGCAACGCTTTCGCCCGCGGCTTCGTTTGCGGCTCGCTGAATTGCCGAGAGCACCTCAGCATCCATCATGGCGCGCGTTTCGTCCGTAAATTCATCGGGAATGAAGGAAAGCTCCTCTATGCTCGATGCGTTCATCAAATCATACGGGTCGTCAACTATGGCGTAAAACGGCTCGTCGCTGTCCCACACGTTTTTGGGCGTATCCGTCTGCCCGCCGTTCGAGGAGGAATAATATGCCTCCACTATTTTGTTTTCATATGTCAAAAGCTCTCCTGCGGTCGCATCCACGGCGGCTATAGCGCGGCGGGTCTTGCTTGCGTAGCCGTGATAGGTTTGATCCTTTGAAGTATCCACCAAATCGTAGGAACGCGATTGATAGCGGTAGCAGCGGCTTAACGCAAAGCTGCGCGCGCACACCGCCTGCGCCTTCAGCGCGTCTATGGGGAAGGAGTTGCTCATTTCGTTTGGCACAACGCCGTAAAGATACTGCTCCATAGGCAGCGTGTTTATGGCGCGCAGGCTGCCTTCCACAACGTCGAACGTTATATCGCCAAGATATGTGCAGGTGCCGTGTTCGCTGTTCCTCAGGCGGATATAGTCCGTGCGTTCGCCGTAATGTGCGCTTTTTAGCGTGAGCGAAGGCGCGGTAACGGTTTTGTTCGCAAATTCAATGCTTACCCGCCCGCCTACGGCCTTAACGGTCAGCTCCTCCGTGCCGACCTTCACGCCGCTGTCCTCAAGCAGGGTAAACTCGCCCACCGGAGTGAACTTAAAGCTTGTCCTGTCGCCTATTGAAAGCTTTATGCGCACGTTCTGGCCGAAGCCCTCCGCGCCTTGTGCGAACGCGGCCTGCGGCAGCATAAGCGCCAATATGAGCGCGCACGCAATCAAACGGTATGCTCGTTTCATGCTATGCCCCCTTTTATAAAAATGATGATATATGGATAATCATACACGAACATAGCCCCGACCACAAGTGCGCCATGTATGCAATTATATGAACAAACGGTAAATCTTTATACGGCGCAAATGGCCGTATGCGGCGCATACGCTTGACAATTTGCCCATAAACACGGATAATTAGTGAATCATAGGCTTTTGCTTCCGCGCTGCTTTATTATCATTTACGGGCGCGGCGGCGATATTTTATTTTGGAGGACTTATATGCCATTATTCAAAAAATGCGAGGAGTACGTCTATATCCGTGAGCTTGTGGATAAGGGAATATATCCCTATTTTCACGAGCTTGAATCAAAGCAGGATATAGAGGTAATGATGGAGGGCAAGCGAAGGATAATGCTTGGAAGCAACAATTATCTTGGGCTTACCGTGAATCAGGAGGTCATAGACGCGGGCGTGGAGGCCATGAAGAAATACGGCACCGGCTGCTCCGGTTCCCGCTTCCTTAATGGCACGCTCGATCTTCACAACAAGCTGGAGCGCGAGCTGGCCGATTTTCTGGGCACGGAGGACTGCGTAACGTTTTCAACGGGCTTTCAATCCAACCTTGGCATAATCAGCGCCATATGCGGCCGGCAGGACTATATTTTCAACGACCGTGAAAACCACGCCAGCATTTACGACGGCTGCAAATTAAGCTATGCAAAGGTTACGCGCTATCGCCATAACGACATGGCGGATCTTGAAAAGCGCCTTGCGGAAACCCCGATAGACGCGGGAAAGCTGATAGTAACCGACGGCGTGTTCAGCATGAGCGGGGACATTTGCCGCCTGCCGGACATTGCGGAGCTTGCGCATAAGTATAAGGCCCGCGTAATGGTGGACGATGCGCACGGCCTTGGCGTTATAGGCAAGGGCGGCCGCGGCACGGCAAGCTATTTCGGCCTTGAAAAGGAAGTGGACATAACAATGGGCACGTTCTCAAAGTCCCTTGCAAGCCTTGGCGGCTACATGGTGGCCAGCGCAAAGGTCTGCGAATACGTAAGGCACAATTCCCGCCCGTTCATATTCAGCGCATCGCTTACCCCCGCAAGCTGCGCCACCGCGCGCGCCGCGCTGAAGGTTATACGCGAGCATCCCGAAATAGTAGAACGCCTGGGCGACTTGGCCGAATATTACCGCGACGGTCTTGCTGCGCGCGGCGTACCCACCGTTAAGGCGGAAAATAAGCGCATACCCATAATACCCATATATACTTATGACGCTGAGCGCACGCTGCTTATAAGCAAAAAACTGTTTGAAGAAGGCGTGTACGTCAATCCCGTTCTGCCGCCCGCAACCGCTCCCACGGAGTGCCTGCTGCGCACCAGCCTTATGGCAACGCATACGGAAAGCGTGCTGGACGAGGCCATGGACATAATTGCAAGGGTGGTTCTTGATGATTGATACGGGCAGAATAGTTGCCGTGACAGGCGCGAGCAGCGGCATTGGCCTTGCCGCCGCCCGCCTTTTTCGCGACCGCGGAGATAAAGTATACTGCCTCAGCCGTACCGACCCCAAGGAGCCTGGCATAACGTTCATACATACCGACGTTACGGACGAAGCGAGCGTGAACGCCGCGTTTGGCGCCATAGGCAAGGCCGAAGGGCGCATAGACGTGCTTTTGAGCAACGCGGGCATTGGCGTATCGGGCGCGGCGGAATGCACCACAATGCAGGATGCAAAGCGCCAGCTTGACGTAAATTTCTTCGGTCTGCATGCATGCGTGCGCGCTGCCGTGCCGCTTATGCGCGCCCACGGCGGCACGATACTGGCCACAAGCTCCGTCGCGGCCGTGTTTGCAATCCCGTTCCAGGCGTTCTATTCGGCGAGCAAGTTCGCCGTAAACGCGCTTGTATTAGCCCTTGCCAACGAGCTTAAGCCGTTCAATATCCGCGTGGCGGCAATAATGCCGGGCGATGTTAAAACCGGCTTCACCGGCGCGCGCGTAAAGGCTGCCCGCGATGACAATTACGGCCAAAGCGTTGAAAAGAGCGTTGCCGTTATGGAGCACGATGAGCAGAACGGCATGGGGCCGGAGATGATAGCCAAAAGGTTCGTTGCGCTTTCGCTGAAAAAACACCCCAAGGTGTTGAGTACCGTTGGGCTTCAATATAAGTTCTTCTGCTTCCTTGGCAAGGTGCTGCCGATAAGGCTTCAGAACTTTATAGTAGGCAAAATGTACATCAAGTAAAGGGCATTCCGGCGATGCTTTTTTCGCCGTGCCGATATATTTTATTAACGCATCATATGCAATCATTCGGAGGTTAAAAGATGGAGGAAGTTAAAAAGCCGTGGTTTAGGTTCTATGGCTGCGTACCGGAAACGCTTGATTATCCGGACTGCACAATGGCGGAAGCCGTTGAAAACGTGGCAAAGAAATACCCGGACTATATTGCCTATGACTTCATGGGCAAAAAGACCACCTACGCAAACGCCGTTAAGGACATAATCGCCGCGGCAAAGGCGCTCAAAGCCCTTGGCGTAAAGGAGGAGGACAGGGTCACAATATGCATGCCCAACACTCCGCAAACCGTATCCATGTTCTATGCGGCCAATATGGTCGGCGCGATAGCGAACATGATACATCCGCTTTCGAGCGAAAACGAGATAGCGTTTTACCTTAACGATTCCGATTCAAAGGTAGCCATAACGCTTGACCAGTTCTATCCCAAGTTTGAAGCCATAAAGGCAAAAACAGGCCTAAAAAAGCTGATAATAGCATCGGTCGCCGATGCACTCAGCCCCGTTATGAAGCTTGGCTATAAGCTGACGGAGGGCAAAAAGATAGCCAAGGTCCCCGATGTGGATTGGGTTATAAGCTGGAAGCAGTTCATAAAGAACGGCGAAGGCGTAATCGATTACCGCGTGCCGCGCAGGCCCACGCAGGGCGCAGCTATACTTTACAGCGGCGGCACCACCGGCACCACAAAGGGCATTCTGCTTTCAAACCTCAATTTCAATGCGCTCGGCATGCAGATAATTGCCACTAACCCAATGTTCAAGCCGGGCGATAAGATGCTTGCCATCATGCCCATGTTCCACGGCTTCGGCCTGGGCGTGAGCATACATTCCATGCTGGTCAACGGCGGCCGCTGCATACTGGTGCCGCGCTTTACGCCAAAGACATATGCGGAGCTGCTCAAAAAGCACAAGCCAAACTTTATTGCCGGCGTACCCACGCTTTACGAGGCGCTGCTCAGGCTGGACAATATAGACGATCTTGACCTTTCCTGCCTGAAGGGCATGTTCTCCGGGGGGGATAGCCTGAGCGTGGAGCTGAAAAAGCGCATAGACAGGTTCCTCAAGGAGCATAAGGCCACCATAGAGGTGCGCGAAGGCTACGGCACTACCGAGTGCGTTACCGCAAGCTGCTTAACGCCGTATAACATGAGCCGCGAAGGCAGCATAGGCATACCGTTCCCGGATACGTTCTATAAAATAGTCAAGGTTGGTACCACCGAGGAGCTGCCCTATGGCGAAGAAGGCGAAATCTGCCTTGCCGGCCCCACGGTAATGCTTGAATACTGCAACCACCCCGAGGAAACCGCCCAAACCATGCGCGTGCATGACGACGGGCGCACATATGTGCACACGGGCGACCTTGGCGTGATGGACGAGGATGGCTTCATCTATTTCCGCCAAAGGATAAAGCGCATGATAATAACCAGCGGCTACAATGTTTATCCTTCCCAGATGGAAAACATATTCGATGCGCACGAGGCCGTGCACATGAGCTGCGTTATAGGCGTGCCAGACCCGTATAAGATACAGAAGATAAAGGCGTTTGTGGTGCTCAAGCCCGGCTTTGAGGCGGGGGACGCCATGAAGAAGCAGCTGCTTGAATACTGCGCCAAGCACGTTGCAAAATACGCCATGCCTTATGATATCGAGTTCCGTCAGGATTTGCCCAAAACGCTGGTCGGCAAGGTGGCCTACCGCGTGCTGGAGCAAGAGGAGCTGAACAAGATGGCCGCGGCCAAGGCCGAAGAAGCCATTGAGCAGAACGAACTTGAAGCCGAAGCCGAGGCCGTTGCCGCGGCGGATACGGCGGAAGTAACCGAATAAGGCCAAAACGCATACGGAGCGGCAGAAATGCCGCTCCGTTTTTGTATATCAGCACATAATAAAACGGCGTACCGAGACAAAGGCTACAGCACGCCGCAATATATAGCTTAGTTAGTTTGGATGCTTATCTCATGTCCTTCAGGCTCATCTGGCGGGCAAAGCTGGTATCAAGCATCCTTCTGGGAGTATATTCAAACAGATTGCTCACGCTCACGCGGTCGTGTATGGCGCGGACGGCCTCCGCAAACAGCGGCGCGGCGGAGATTATGCGTATCTTTTTGCTGTTGGCAACCGCGGGGCAGTCCACGGTATCGGTGGAAACGAGCAGCTCTATCGGGCTTTCGTCTATGCGCTTCACGCCCTTTTCCTGCAGCACAACGTGGGAAAGGAAGGCGTATATCTTGTTCGCGCCCTTGTCCTTAAGGCCGTGCGCAACGTCTATGAGCGTGCCTCCGGAAATGGTGAAATCGTCAACAACTATGCAGTCCTTGCCCTTAACATCGCCGATTATTTCAAGTACCTTGGCGTTTTCGTCGTGGCCCACGCGCATCTTGTCGCCAATGGCAACGGCGCAGCCCAGTTCGTCCGCCATGGCGCGCGCGCGCTTTGCGCTGCCCGCGTCCGGGGAAACGACAACTACATCGTCCATCTTGTCCGGCGTAACTATGCCGGCATGGCGTGCGTAGGCCGCAAGCAGCGGCTGAGCATAAAGATGGTCAACGGGCTTGGTGAAGAAGCCCTGCACCTGCGCCGCGTGAAGGTCCATTGTGAGCACGCGGTCGGCGCCCGCTTTTTCCAGCATGTCCGCGCATACGCGGCCGCGGATGGATACGCGGGGTTCGTCCTTCTTGTCGCCCTTGGCATAGCTGAAGTACGGCATTATTACGGTTACGCTGTTGGCGCTGGCGCGCTTCAGTGCGTCTATATAGAATACCAGCTCCATGAATTCGTTGTTGGGGTTAAGGCCGATGGTCTGCACCAGATAAACATCCTTATCGCGCACGCTTTCATTTATGCGCACGAATGTGTTGCCTTCGGAAAATACCAGCGTGGTATTGTCTCCCACGGGGCATCCAAGGTAATCGCACATTTTTTTGACAAATTTGGTGCTGGCGCTGCCGCCGAAGATTCGTATCTGTTCGTTGCCTCCAAGTCCAAGCATTATGCTCTGACCCCCTTATGCAAAATTCCTTTGTATTATAGCAAAATTTTGTGCCTTAAACAAGGCGGGGATTGCCTTTTTTGCCACCGGAAAAGCCTGCCATAAGCTGGCATTATACAATTTGCATAGCAATTTTTACCGCTGTGCAGCCTAATTATGGCCTAAATGCGGCACGATTCGCAAACAAATACAGACGGCGCGGCGCATTACTGCTATTGACAATTTATAAACGTTTAATTCTTGTGCAGGATGCGCTGCAATAAATTGCGGCGGTATAACGATTATATATTCTTGCAAAGAAGCACTACGTTTGTAAAATACCCTGTTTTATTGGCGAAAGTAATGCAAAGGGCTCCGTTTTGATGCAATATGTACCAAACGCGGCAAAAGGAGGGCATTGCAAATGAAACGGATGATATGCACCGCATGCGTGCTGATGATGGCATTTATTCCCGCGCCCGTGCAGGCGGAGGGGGGCGAAAAGGCGGCGGTGATAATACTGGACGCGGCGGGCTGTCCCGCCGAAGCGGCGGAGGAACCATGGCTGATGCAGCCATGCATGAACGCGGAGCATTATTATTTCCGCCCGATGGAAAACGGCGAGCCGGATACGCTCGTAAGCTATGCGCTCAACTCGCGCTTCATGGCGGACAAGGCGGCGATGAAATGGAAGCCGTGGCTTAACCATTACGAAAAGCGGAACGGGGCGTATTGGCGCATTGAGCAGAGCGAAGAAAGCGGCTGCATATTTGCGGACGGCGCGGCGCGGCAATGGGCAAAGCGTGCGGCGGATGAGCTTATCGCCGCGGGATACGGCAAAATAGCCCTTGTTGTGATAAGCGCAACGGGGGATGAGCGCGCTGACACGCGGCTGCTGAACACGGCGGATGCGGCAGAGCGGGGCGAGCTTTACGCCGCGATAGACGAAGCATATTGCCCCGCCGTGCGGGACAGGGCAGACGCCATAGCAAGGGCGGCAATAAAATTGCAGGATGAAGGCGCGGCCGAAAGCACGATAGTGCTGATAACCGCGGGGGAGAGCGACTTAGGCCCGTATGAACGGCGCGCGGCTCAAGCCTGCGCACGGCTGTGCGGGCGGGAAGAAGGGCGCTACATAAGCCCGTTTGTGCATATACGCGAAAAAACGCGCGCCCGTTTTGCCGTTGTAAGCATAGGGCGCGCGCAGGATAGGTTAGCGGATATGTTATATTGCTTTGGTGCGCCGCGGCTGAGAGTTCAGCCTTAGCGCGGGAAGGCTTATTCCTCGCCGCCTTCCTTCGGCTTAACATAGGCTATGTTCATGGGCACCTCAAGCCAATGCCCCGTGCGGTAAACTATCAGCGAAACAAGGCCGCGCACGGTAAGGTCGCCGGCCATGCCTATCCATGCGCCGGTGAGACCAAGGGTTGTATAGCGCGTCATTATAAAGCACACGGGCAGCCGCACGAGCCACATGCCGAGCAGCCCGAACAGGAACAGCCACTTTGTTTTGCGCGCGCCGCGGAACGAACCGGAAATGGAGTTGGCAAGGGCGAAGAACGGCTGCGCAAGCGCTTCCACCTTAAGCGCGGCAGCGCCCAGGGCAACGACCTCGGCACTGGGCGTAAACAGGGAAATTATGTTCCCGCCGAAGAAGAACAGCACCACGCCCAACGCGCTCATCATAATCACGCAGCCTATTATGCAAATATTGGAAAACCGCTTTGCCAAATCCTTGCGCCCCGCGCCGAGGCTTTGGGCAACGAGCGTTGTAGCCGCCGCGCTGAAGCCAAAACCAGGCATATAGGTTATTGATTCCGCCGTTATGCCCAGCGAGTGCGCCGCAAGGGACGCCGTGCCGAGTGAAGTTACCATGGCGGTCATAAGTATCTGGCCCAACGATACGCATACCCTGTCGAACGTTACGGGCGTGCCTACGCGCACCATGTCCGCCCAGATGGCCTTATCGAAGCGGAACTTATCCCGTGTGCTTATGTTGCAGGGGAATTTCTTCAGGAACATTGCGCGCAGCAGCATCACGCCGGAGACCACATTGGCAATGGCGGTGGCTATCGCCGCGCCGGATACGCCAAGGCCCGCGCCCCATATATGGAATGTTACGCCGAGCACGCTTATATCGCGCGGGGCATATATAAGCAGGAAGTTCAGCACCATGTTTATAAGGTTGGTGGATACGTTGAAAACGAGCGGAGTGGCCGTGTCCCCGGTGCAGCGGAGTATGCTTGAGCATATCTGTATAGATGTGCTTGCAATGTATGCAAGGCACACTATTGAAATATAGCTTGTAGCATCCGCGCATATTTCGGGATCGCCGCCCAGCCAATGCGGAAGATGCGGCGCAACGGCAAGCATTATGCCCGTGAGCATCGCGCCTATTATAAATATTGCAATAACGCTTTGGCGCACAACGTCGCGCGCCTTATCATATAGCTTTGCGCCTATAAAATTGCCTATCGGCACGCTGAAGCCGACCGCCGCGCCGCCGATTATACCGTTCATGAGCCAGTTTGTGCTGCTGGTAAGCGCCACGGCAGCCGTGGCGTTAGGGCCTATAGCGCCCACCATTGCCGTGTCCACATACTGCACCATCATTATAAGTATCTGTTCCAGCATTACCGGCCACGCCAGCTTCCATATTATTTTGCCCGGGCTGTGCGCCGAGCTTGTTATGTCTATCTGCTGCTGCTTCATGACAGCATTCACCCTCCTTACTGCATAGGCCAATTCATAGTTAGCCGATTAAGATTATACTCCTGCCATGCCGATTGTGTAAAGAGCGGTTTTAGAGTATAATTTATATGCACATATATGGAAAGGATGGTTCGGTATGGACCTTTTTTCGGCGCAGGCAAGCCGCCGCGCACCGCTTGCGGACAGGATGCGCCCGCGGACGCTTGATGAATTCATAGGGCAGGAGCATATTGTTGGCAAGGGGAGGCTTTTAAGGCGCGCCATTGAAACAGATACGCTTACAAGCAGCATATTCTTCGGCCCGCCGGGCTGCGGAAAAACAACGCTTGCAAGCGTTATCGCCGCGCATACGGGCGCAAAGATAGCAAAGCTCAACGCCGTTACGGCGGGCGTTAAGGAGGTGCGCGCCGTTATCGAGCAGGCGGAGAAGGATTTGAAGCTGTACGGCACGCCGACGTATCTGCTGCTTGATGAATGCCACCGCTGGTCAAAAACGCAGAGCGACTCCATTTTGCCCGCTCTTGAAAGCGGAATAGTGCGCTTTATAGGCTCCACAACGGAAAACCCAATGGTTTCCATGACGGGGGCCGTTGTGTCGCGGTGCAGGCTGTTTCAGTTTTATCCGCTTACCATACAGGATGTTGAAAAGGCAATGCGCGCCGCGTTGGCGGACAAGGAACGCGGCCTTGGCACGCTGAACATAAAAATAGACGACGATGCGTTTGAACACATTGCCGCCACCGCAAACGGGGACGCGAGGAGCGCGCTCAACGCGCTGGAGCTTGCCGCGCTTACGACCGCGCCGGACGAGGAGGGCTGCATACATATTGACGTAGCCGTTGCTGCCGAATCGGTGCAGAAAAAGGTTGTCAATGTGGACGACGAACAGTTTTACAATATGCTGTCCGCCTTTTGCAAAAGCCTGCGCGGCGGGGACAGCGACGCGGCCATAGCATGGTTCGCGCGGCTTGTATACGCGGGCGTTGACCCGCGCGTTATCTGCCGCAGGCTTATCGCCCACGCATCGGAGGATGTGGGCCTTGCCAACCCGCAGGCCATGACGCAGGCCGTTGCCGCGGCGCAGGCGCTGGAGCTGATAGGCATGCCGGAAGCGCGGCTTTCGATAACCCAGGCGATAATTTTCATATGCGAAAGCCCTAAGTCCAACAGCGTTGTTATGGCGATGGACGCGGCGTTTGCGGACGCGGAAAGGATACCCGATCAGCCCGTGCCCATGCACCTGAGAGATACGGCGTATAAGGGCGCGGACAAGCTTGGCAACGGCAAGGGCTATAAATATCCGCATGATTACCCGGGCCACGTTGTGCAGCAGGAATACATGCCGCCTTCCGTAAAGGGCCGGCGGTACTATATTCCAGGAGAACTTGGCAACGAGGGCAAAATTCGCCAGAACCACATACGCAACGGAAAGATAGAAGAGTAATTGCGCTTTTCGCCGCCGGATGATACAATATAAGTTACTTGTGTATATTTAGAAAGGATAGATATGACCATGAATATCAAAAAGACTGTTGCCGTAATGCTCTGCGCCGTGTTCGCGGCTGCGATGCTGTCCGGCTGCGTATCGAGTACCACCGTTAAGGAAAAGGATGCGGGCGAAGTGACCATATTCGTTGACGAAACGATAAAGGGCGCCATTACGGACGCCGCCGCCGCTTACACCAAGCCCGTGCGCGAGTTTCCCGAGCGCGAAAAGGCCATAATTCTCATAGTGAGCGATTCTACCGAGGACATAGTGAGCCGCGTGGAAAACGGCGAATATGCGGACGCGGTGTTCGTGCTGGGCGATGAAGCGCTCAACGCGCTTGACGCGGCAGCTGAAGGCAAGGATTTCATAGTGCATTCCTCCCGCGTTGCGCTCAACAGCGAGGACGGCGCGCAGTATGCCATAGCCGTGCTTAACAACAGCGACCGCCAGAGCGTTGTGCAGGGCTTCATAGATTATCTTATGAGCGACGAGGCCGCCGACGTGCTTGGCGGGAACGGGCTGAAGAAGTAAGGGAAATAGAAATAATATAAGGCTCCCCGGACGGGGAGCTGTCGCCGTCAGGCGACTGAGGGGTTGACGATATTAGGAAAAGCCTCGTTTCAACCCCTCCGTCTCACTTCGTTCGACACCTCCCCCTTTCAGGGCAGGCTTAATGCCGGAGTTTGTACTGTGCACCAAAAGGCGCCACCGCTTGCGGGGGAGCTGCTGAGCG
>UMJL01055775.1_pt1 | contig 17539 bp, 12 predicted proteins | sample 1966071 | NCBI WGS metagenome assembly UMJL01 (sample SAMEA4836148, study PRJEB28245) | human gut metagenome | biome: gut microbiome; material: fecal sample | place: Denmark | collected 2008
AAGATCTTCCAGATATTCGAGGGCACCAACGAGATCCAGCGGATGGTCATTGGCAAGAGTGTCATCGGCAAGTTCTGAAATCCGGCGGCATCCGGCCGCTGATCTGCAATCTGTTGAAAATGAGGAGTAAAACAACATGGAACTTTTGGTATGCATCAAACAGGTGCCGGACGATTCCGTCACCGTAACGCTGGACCCCGCCACCGGCGGCCCCCAGCTCAAGGACATCACCCCGGTGGTCAATGCATTTGACACCTATGCACTGGAAATGGCCACCCGGTTCAAGGAGGCCAACGGCGGCAGCGTCACCGTGCTCACCATTGGTGACGAGGCGGCCCTGACACCGTCCCTGCGCAGCTGCCTGTCCGTGGGAGCGGACCACGCTTACGTGGTCACGGAGCCCGCGGCGGTCTCTGCCCCGGGCAAGGGCTATTTGCTGGGCCAGGCCGCCGGTAAGCTGGCGGAGGGCCCCTTCGACGTGATCTTCTGCGGCTGCGAGTCCACCGACACTGCTGACGGCCAGGTGGGTGTGCAGCTGGCTGAGCAGCTGGGGCTGCCGGTGATCACCAACGTCCTGGAGCTGGAGCCCAAGGACGGCGGTATTTCCGCCAAGCAGGAGACGGAGGAGGGCTACCGGGTGGTAGAGGCCCCCTGCCCCTGTGTGGTGACGGTGACCAAGCCCGCCTATGAGCCCCGGTATCCCTCCATCAAAAGCAAAATGGCGGCCCGGAAGATGCCCATCGGCACACTGACGGCGGCGGAGATGGGCACCGACGGTGCCCGCGCGGCAGCGGCGCCCGCCAAGCGCGTGGCGCTCTGCGCACCTCCTCAGCGGCAAAGCGGTGTGAAGATCCAGGAAAAGGAAGCCGCCGAGTCCGTGCGCCGGGCCATGGAGATGCTGGCCGGGCAGAAGCTGATCTGAGGGAGGATTTTTCGATATGCAAAATCATGGCATTGTGGTATACTTGGAGTGTGCCGGCGGTCAGCCGGTGAAGGCGAGCCTGGAAGCGCTCAACGCCGCCAAGCGACTGGCGGCTCAGCAGGGCGGCAAGCCGGTGGCGGCGGTGCTGCTGGACAGCGCAGATGCTGCGGCGGAGGCCGGCGCCTATGGCGCCGATGAGATTCTCAGCGTCCAGGTGGGAGGTTATCAGCCGGAGAGCTGTGCTGCTGCCCTGGCAGAGCTGTGCCGGCGCTATGAGGCGGACTGCCTGCTGCTTGGCTCCACCCGGGACGGCAAGGAACTGGCGGCAAGAGTGGCGGCCCGGCTGGGTGCCGGCTGTGTCACCGACGCCACGGGCCTGAGCGAACAGGGCTGGGTCCGCTCCGTGTACGGTGGCTCTTTGCTGGAGACGGTGGCCGTAGAGGGCCCGGCAGTGGTGACGGTTCGCTCCGGCAGCTTTGGCAAGCCGGAGCGGGAAGAGGGCCGCACCGCACCGGTCAGCCAGGAGGCGGTGACGCTTCCCGAGATCCGGACCGTGATCCGGGACACCGTGAAAGAACTGGCCGAGGCAGTGAACCTGGAAGACGCTGAGGTAGTCGTGGCCGGTGGCCGCGGCATGGGCAGCGCCGAGAACTTTGCCCTGGTGCAGGAGCTGGCGGATCTGCTGGGCGGTGTGGTCGGTGCCAGCCGCCCCGCCATCGAAGAGGGCTGGGTGCCCCGGAACCATCAGGTGGGGCAGTCCGGCAAGATTGTTGCGCCCAAGCTGTACATTGCCTGCGGTATTTCCGGCGCCATGCAGCATGTTTCCGGCATGAGCGGCTCGGGATACATCGTGGCCATCAACAAGGATGAGGATGCCCCCATTTTTGATGTGGCGGACGTGGGCATTGTGGGCAACGTGGCTGAGATCCTGCCTCTGATGATCGAAGAAGTGAAGGCCCGCAAGCGCTGAAAACATTCCCGGTGCAGGACAGGAATGTCCTGCGCCGCGGGGATTGGAGGATGCTATGCCGCAGAAAACTAACAGCCTGCAGGATTCCAACCGGATGTATATGCGGGTGATTGACTACATCAAGCAGGAGATCACCGCCGGCCGGCTGCAGGTCGGTTCCAAGCTGCCGCCGGAGCGGACCATGGCGGAGATGCTGGGCGTCAGCCGCAATTCCGTGCGGGAGGCGGTCCGGGTCCTGGAGATCATGGGGACCACGGTCAGTGTTCAGGGGGCGGGGCATTTCATCGCAAGCAATTTTGAAAGCGCGATGGTGGAGACGCTCTCGCTGATGTTCGTGCTCAAGAAGCTGGATTTCCGGCAGATCAGCCAGCTGCGTTATGCCCTGGAACTCAAGTCTTTCACACTGGCGGTGAACCATGCCACGGAGCAGGATCTGGCGGATCTGCGGGAGATCATCTCCCAGCTGGACATGGGCCTCAAGGAGGAAGAGGAGAACGTGCTGCTGGACAAGCGTCTCCACTATAGCATTGCCCGGGCATCGGGAAATCAGCTGTTTGTGGAGATCCTTCAGGCCCTGTCGGATGTGATGGACCGGTTCATCGCTGATCTGCGGCGGGATATCATGTCAGAGGAATCCCAGAAGCGAAAACTCTACGATGTTCACCGGCGGATCGTGGAGAACATTTTTACCAAGGACATTGCTGCCGGCTCCGCCGCCGTGGCGGAGCACTTTGCCCTGATTGACCAGCAGCTGGAACTGCGCGGCGGAGCCGTGCCGGATACAAATTGACGAGTTGATAGAGGAGGAAAGTCTGATGGCGGTCGTAAATCTCGATTTTTACTCTTATGAGCTGGCAATGAATACCCAAGCCACTGTTCTGCTGCCGGAGCGCCGGGGTGTGCCCTGCACCTCCCGGGAAGGAAAGCCTTATCCGGTTTTGTATCTGCTCCACGGTCATGGTCAGGACCACACCAGTTGGTTGCGCCTGACCCGTCTGGAAAATTATCTGCAAAACAGCGATGTCATCGTGGTAATGCCCAATGGCAGCCGGGGCTGCTATGTGGACGGAGTCCACAGCCATCGGTATGGCACTTATCTGACGGAAGAGCTGCCCTGCATTTTGAAAAACTGGTTCCACATCTCTGAAAAGCGGGAGGAGACGATGATTGCCGGCATGTCCATGGGCGGCTACGGCGCCCTGCGGGCGGCCCTCAGTCACCCGGAACAGTATGGGACGGTCGTCGGGCTCTCCTCCGTCATCCGGATGGGAAAGACCAGCCTCCGGGGACATGCGGACAAGGGACTGGCAATTCCGGAGGTGCCGGAGATCGACGATAATTTCCAGGAGATTTTCGGAGATGACGCATCCTATGAAACCTCTGCATACAGCCTGCGGAAACTGGCGCGGGATCTGGAAATGCGCAGCTGCCCCAAGCCCCGCCTGCTTCAGATGTGCGGAGATGAGGACCCGCTGCTGTCCGGCTGCCGGGAATTTGACACGTTTTTAACACAAGAGTGTCCTTCCATCCAGCATGAGCTGCGGGTGGGTCCGGGGATTCATGATTTTGTCTTTTGGGACCGGATGCTGCCGGAAGCCCTCCAGTTTTGCAAGTTGATCTGACGGTGCCGAAAATGGCGCAAACCCTGTCCGCCCAACGGGTGGACAGGGTTTTTTTAGAAAAACCTGAGTACTTGTCATACGAGATAGCTGCATGAAAAAGTCGGAAATCAAAATCTGAAAATCAAAAATCCGCATCCACAAAATTGTACAAAGTAAACAACTGAATTTGGGCTTACCTTGGGAAAACTATGGAAAGTAGAAAATTGAGCAGCCAAAAAACCCGATGATTTGAGGAAAAAACGGAGTTTGTTTGATTTGACGAAGTGCCTGAAAATATTGATGGATTTGGGCGGCAGGAATTTCAAATAAAAACGCTTTTTTATATATCGCACCCGGCGGACAAGAACGTTATAATAAAAGAAGATTTTGGACGGGCGCGCTTGCGTCCTCGGTATTTACAGCCGCATCAGGAGAAGAAAACAAAAAGGGAGGTGTTTTTCCGCCGGCTGGCGGATGGAGCCGGAACTGTGCTGCAGGACCGGCGAAGCGTGTGTCTGAGAGGGAGACGCCGCTTGATTCCAGCTCCATGGGGCCTGAAGAATACCGTTCCACGATCTGCTTGTGTCTGATTCTTTAGGAGGTGTGTTTATGACGCAATTTGTTCTGGCAATTATCATTTCTATTGCGGTCTTGATCTTCATGATCGTCAAGCTGAACATCCATCCCGTCATTTCCCTGTTTGTCGGCAGTATGATCGCCGGCTCCATCCTGGGCAACAACCCGGTTACCACCATTACGGCCATTGCCAACGGCTTCGGCAGCACGCTGGGCAGCATCGGCATGACCATCATCTTCGGCTCCATCATCGCCTGCTCCATCCGGGATTCCGGTGCTGCCAAGTCCATGGTGAACTTCTTCATCAAGCTCTTCCACGGCAAGAACCTGGAGCTGTCCACCGGTATGGCGGCCTACATCATGTCCATCCCCGTGTTCGGCGATGTGACCACGGTTCTGATCTCCCCTCTGTGCGCCATCATCTCCAAGCGGCAGAATAAGCCCATGGGCCAGATGGCGTCCTTCACGATCCTGGCACTGAATCTGACCCACTCCATGGTGCCCCCCACCCCCGGTATCCTGGCGGTTGCCGTGCTGCTGGGCGCGGACCTGGGCCTGGTCATTCTGTGGGGCATTGTCTGCTCCTTCATCGCCTACATCGTCACTTGGCTGCTGATGCGCAAGTGGGCTGGTAAGGATTATTATCCCCCCAAGCCGGAGTTTGTGGAAGGTGTGGAAGAGGTCAAGAGCAATGACTACCATGATCTGCTGATCAAAGAAGATAACCTCCCCAACGTGCTCTTCGCCATGTCCCCCATCCTGGTCCCCGTGATCCTGATCGCCCTGGCCTCCTTTGCTGATATGACCATGGCGGAGGGCGACGCCGTTCGCGTACTGCTGGATACTCTGGGCAACCGGAACATCGCTATGTTCCTGGGCGTGGTGTTCGGCTGGCTGCTGGCTGTGGCTCACAAGGACAAGGCTCTGGCCAACTACAACCTCACCTCCGGCAAGAACGAGAAGAGCCTGTTCACCATGATGTTCAACGGCTGGGTCAGCGAGGCTCTGGAAGTTGCTCTGATCCCCCTGATTGTCACCGGTTTCGGCGGCGGCTTCGCACAGATCATTAAGGACGCTCCCGCTGCTGGCGAGCTGGGCGACGTGGTCGCGGCCACCGGCTTCCCCGGACTGCTGGTTCCCTTCGTCATCGGTGCCGTTATGGAGTGCGCCGTTGGTTCCCGTACCACCGCTGGCATGACGGCCGCTGGCCTGTGCCTGCCCATGCTGGATTCCCTGGGCATCTCCCCCGTGGCCTGCGCGGTCATGATCGGTGCCGGCACCATGATTGTCTCTCACGTCAACGACTCCGGCTGGTGGGTCAGCCAGTCCATGTTCAACATGGATATGACCCGTACCTTCAAGTACAACACGCTGGTCGGCGGCGTTGCCGGTGTGATTGCCGGTATCGTGGGTGCGATCTTCATCACCATCGGTGTGATGTAAAAACGCGGATCAGGACTGCGGCTGCAGCCTGAGCGCATGTAAGCGTACATAAAATAGGGGCCACCGTTGGTGCCGTACGTGGCAGCGGCGGTGGCCCCTTCCCTGAAATTTTCGCGCCGGCTCCGGTGCGTGAATGAACCGTCTGAGGCGGAAAACCGACGGACGGGCAACCCTCCAAACAGCGACTATGGACAAAAAGGAGAAAAAACAATGATGCAGAAAAGTCATGACGATCGGATGCTGTGGGCACAGTTCGACGCTCTGGAAATGGGCACGGGCTGGGACGACACGGACATCGAAAAGCCGCAGATCATGGTGGAGAGCGTGTACGGCGACTCTCATCCCGGCAGCTGGCACCTGAATCAGCTGGTGGAGCAGGCGGTTTACGGTGTGTACGAAAAGGGCGGCAAGCCCGCCAAGTACTATGCCACGGATATCTGCGACGGCTGCGCGCAGGGCCATGACGGCATGAACGTGGTGCTGGCCTCCCGGGAGGCTCTGGCCAACATGGTGGAGGTGCATGCCTCCGCAGTGCCCTGGGACGGCATGATCCTCATGTCCAGCTGCGACAAGTCCATTCCCGCCCACCTGAAGGCTGCGGCCCGGATGGATATCCCCACCATCTTTATGCCGGGCGGTTCCATGCGGCCGGGTCCTAACATGACCACGTCTCTAGTGGCGGGCGACATCTCCCTGCGCCAGAAGCGCAAGGACGCCATCACGCCCCAGGAAGTGCGGGACTATAAGCTGACCGGCTGCCCGTCCGTGGGTGCGTGCACCTTCCTGGGCACCGCTTCCACCATGCAGTGCATCGCGGAGGCCCTGGGCATGACGCTGCCCGGCGCTGCCCTGGCACCGGCAACCATGCGGGATATCATCCAGTACGCCCGTTATGCCGGCCGCAAGATCATGGAGCTGGTGGAAAAGAACATCACCGCCAGCAAGATCATGACGCCTGCCGCGTTCAAGAACGCCATCATCGTGCACAGCGCCATCGGTGGTTCCACCAACGCCACCATCCACCTGCCTTCCATCGCCCGGGAGCTGGGCTATGACCTGCCCATCGAGCTCTTTGACGAGATCAACCATCAGGTGCCCCATCTGGGCAACATCAATCCCTCCGGCACACAGCTGACCGAGTCCTTCTGGTTTGCCGGCGGTATCCCCATGGTGCAGTGGATGCTGCGGGATATGCTGGATCTGGACGTGATGACTGTCACCGGCAAGACCCTGGGTGAGAATCTGGAGGATCTGCACAAGGACAACTGGTTCGATCGGAATCTGGGTTACCTCGCTAACTACGGTCTGACCCGGGATCAGGTGATCTTCCCCGTGGAGAAGGCCCCCGAAAAGGGCTCTGTGGCCATTCTGAAGGGCAACATCGCCCCCGAGGGCTCTGTTCTGAAGTACTCCGCCTGCGCAATGAATCAGCGGGAAGTGGTCAATGCCAAGGCCCGGGTGTTCAACTGCGAGGAGGATGCTCATGACGCCGTGGTGGAGAACAAGATCAATCCCGGCGAAGTGATCATCATCCGCTATGAGGGCCCCCGCGGCTGCGGCATGCCCGAGATGCTGATGACCACCGAGGCCATCGTCTGCGATGAGCGGATCAACGGCTCCGTGGCCCTGATTACCGACGGCCGCTTCTCCGGTGCCACCCGCGGCGCTGCCATCGGCCACGTCAGCCCCGAAGCTGCTGCCGGCGGCCCCATCGCATTCCTGGAGGAAGGCGATTTGATCTCCTACAGCGTCAAGGACCGCACCATCAACATGACGGGTATCCACGGCGTGCCCTGCACAGTGGAAGAGGCCACGGCGGAGTTGGCCAAGCGCGCTGAGAAGGGAATTCTGCCTCGTGAGCCCCGCAAGGGCTTCTACAAGCTCTACACTGACCACGCTCTCTCCGCCATGAAGGGCGCCGGACTGGAATAACCGGAAAGGAGCGACCGGATGAACGCAGCATATCTGGCACCGGCCATCACGCTGTTCCGAAAAGACGGAACGCTGGATCTGGAGAGTCAGGGAAAACTGTTTGACAACCTGATCGAAAAGGGAATTGACGGGATTCTCGTGGAGGGAAGCTCCAGTGAATTTTTCGCCATGCCCATGGAGGAACGCCGGGAGATGGCACGATTTGCCATTGAGCGGGTGGACCACCGGGTCAAGCTGATCATCGGTACCAGCAGTATGGTAGCCAGTGAGATCACGGAGTTTTCCAACTACTGCCTGGAGCAGGGGGCGGACGCGGTGATGATCCTGCCGCCCTACTACTTCCGCTTTGGCGCGGAGGCGCTTTTGCAGTACTATGACCGTCTGGCCCGGGAGATCCATGGCCCGATCTACATTTATAATTTCCCGGCCAACACCGGTACGTCCATCCAGCCGGAGACCGTGCTGCAGCTGGCCACTATGCACAGCAACATCGTGGGCATCAAAGATACCACGGTGGACATGAGCCACACCCGTGAGCTGATCAAGACAGTCAAATCCCAGATTCCGACTTTCGAGATCTACTCCGGCTATGACGACAACTTTGCCCATAACATCCTGGCCGGCGGCGACGGCTGCATCGCGGCACTGAGCAATGTGGTGCCGGAGGTGTGCGCCGCCTGGGTGAAGGCCTTCCGGGACAACGATCTGGAGGGAATCGCCAGGGGCCAGCAGGCCATTGACCGCCTGATGGACCTGTATACCATCCGGGACCCCTTCCTGCCGGTTTTGAAAGAGGCCTGCAAGATGCGGGGCATTGCTGCCAGCAGCACCGGCACGTTCCCCATGCCAAACGCCACAGTGGAGGATGACGCAAGAATTTCTGCATTGCTGGCCCATGAGGGAATCCACTGAGCACAATTCAAAACGGGAGCCCGTTCCGATTGAGGAACGGGCTCCCGTTTTGTGTGATGGGGCGATGGCGGCGGGATGACCGGCACCATCGGATTTGTTAAGAAGGAGAGGACAGGGAAGAATCCGCCTGCTCTCCGTCGCCAAAGAACAAAAGCCAGCTGTTGGTGACGTGTTCCTCCATGATTTCCCGGCAGAGCTTGGGGTCTCTTTGCCGGAAGGCGCTGAGCAGCCGCTCGTGATAGAAAAAGCCTGTCTTGGGGCCCTTGATTGCAGTCATTTCGTGCCAGCTGCTGCGCAGCACATTGTTCAAAATCCGATAGACCCCGATGATCATGGGATTTCCGGTCATCTCTCCGATGAGCATGTGGAAAGAGAGGTCATAATAGGAGTTCCGGTCCACATCGTTTGCGGTTTCCAGCATCTGGTGATACAAAATCGCCAGATGGGAGATCTGCTCATCCGTGGCGCGGGTGGCAGCCAGTTCTGCAACCGGTCCTTCAAACACACGGCGGAATTCCAGCACCGCACGCAGGGAGTCATCGGCCAGATACACGTCCGGAATCAGATCCTGCATAAAAGTGCCGATGCTGGGCTGGCTGATGAACGATCCGTCACCGACGCGGGTTTCAATCAGGCCCTGGGCGGACAGAGACTGCAGCGCCTGCCGGATGGAAACGCGGCTCACCTGAAAAATTTCCGCCAGCTCATTTTCTGAGGGGAGGCGTTCCCCGGGTTTCCATTTCCCGGTCAGGATCTGATCTTTGAGTTGGTTTTCGATTTGTGTGGACAGTTTGATACGGCTGACCGGGTGAAGTGCCATGCAAGGTTCCTCCCTTTTGTAAACTCTACCAATTTTACTATACCTGCTGGAAGGCGGAAATTCAAGACTCGTATGACAAATAAACAGCTGGATAGATCGTACAAAAAGAGACCGGAATTTCTGCTGAATCCACAGAAACGTTGAATTTCTGATCTGAATTCAAAAAAATACAAGAAAAGAGGGGTATTTGGCTGTTGATTGTAAAAGAAAATGCAAGAGTTACAATAGCTGCTGCCTTTTCCATTTGGACATGATTCACAGGGAATTCTTGAAAGATACCTCGAAAACTGGTATATTAGTCCTGTAATTTGAGCGAGCACCTCCTGAAAAAAGAAAAGGAGCTTGTTGCAGTTACTTGTATGACAGGTAGCCAGGGAAACCGGCGGGGTGATTCTGCACTGAGGCCGGACGCCCCGTGTGCTTGCGTTTGGAAAATGTCCATGGTATGATGAAATAGTAAACTTTTACGGGGAAAATCTTGCGGATTTTGTCTGAAAATACAGTCGGCTGTGCCGGAGCGGCCGACTCCATGGAGGGTGTGCAGTGTCACAGTTTTTAACAGGTGCAGAGCCGATGGGAAACGCGGTGCGCTTTTCCAACAACACGGACCAATATGGATATGATGCTGTTTTTTATCAGAGCGGACAGAATATTGCAGGCTTTCTGCATATTCACGATTTCTTTGAATTTGTGATTTATCTGGGCGAGGAGCCGATCCGGTACCAGGTGGCCGGAAAAGAGTATCCGGTGGAGTTTGGAGATGTTCTGATCTGCGATATGATGGACGAGCATCGGCTGCTGTGTGACCGGAACGAATCCCATATGCGCTTCAGCGTGGGGCTTTCCTTCGGCTTTGTGATGGCCTGTTCCACCAAGGATGACAATCTGCTTCAGATCTTCAGCCGGAACAGCAGCTGCTATCCGGTGTTGCATCTGGGGGCACTGGCGATCCACAAATATGTGGAGCTGATTCAGCAGTTCCAAAACTGCCCGGTGGAGCGTGGACAGCGGGTATTCCATCAGGCCATCCTCCATCAGATGCTGGCCTATCTGCAGGACGATTTCCTGCGGATCAACGGCACCGGTGCCACCATCACCCGGCAGGATACCCTGGTGTGTGAGCTGGTCAACTATATCAATCTGCATATTGGGGAGGACTTGAGCCTGAAGACTTTGGGCCTGGTGACCAATTATAACCCCACCTATCTCTCCCGCACTTTCAAAAATATTACCAGAAGTCCGCTGAAGACCTACATAGACGAAAAGCGCATCAACACAGCAAAGCTGCTGATGTCCCGGGATATCCCCATGACGGAGATTGCCCTGCAAGTGGGGTACCAGAATTACAGTACCTTTTATAATACGTTCAAGCGCCTGGCCGGAGTGAGTCCGGAGCGTTATGCGCGGGAAATCCGCGGCCCGGAAAAAGCGGAACAGGAGATTCCCTGAAGTTCCCGTAAAAAGTGGAAAACGTTGCGTTTTATATACGTGAGGCCATTTCCTGCCCGGATTGTCCGGCAAGAGAATGGATGGTGTATTTGTGGGATTGAGCACGGAAAAAATCAAAAATCGAAAGCTGAAAATCAAAAATCAGAAGAAAATTTCTTTGTGCAATTTCACGAGCCGGATTTTTACCAAACAGAAATATCCACCTGTTCCAAATCGGAAAAACGCCGATTTTTCCGGAGAAAAGGGAAGAGAAGGCTGTGCAGGCTGACAAACGAACCATGGGGCTTTACAGGGAACCGGGTATGGATTTTCGAAGAATTACGCCGGTTTGGCAATCGACCCGTCATGTGGAAAACGATATAGTAGAGTTGTGAGTTTTCCACGGGGATTACGTTCCGTCCTTTCCAGAGAGGGAGGCGGGCGGCCCTGAAAAATCCGCGTCCCGTGTTGCGGCGGGCGCATGGAGAACGCAGCATTGGCGGCCGGACCACGGGGTGCGGCCGGGGAGCTTGAATTCAATAAAGTGAGGGAAAAGTATGAAACAAAAAGTGGTCATGGACGGAAACACCGCCGCGGCCTACGCCTCTTACGCATTTACGGAGGTTGCGGCCATCTATCCTATCACCCCTTCTTCCCAGATGGCGGAATCCGTGGATGAGTGGGCGTCTCAGGGCAAGAAGAACCTCTTTGGAAAGCCGGTCAAGGTCATTGAGATGCAGTCCGAAGCAGGTGCCGCCGGCACCTGCCACGGTTCTTTGCAGGCCGGCGCGCTGACCGCCACCTATACGGCAGCCCAGGGTCTGCTGCTGATGATCCCTCCCATGTTCCGCATCGCAGGTGAATTTCTGCCGGCGGTGTTCCACGTCTCCGCCCGCACGGTGGCCCAGAATATGTGGTCCATCTTCGGCGACCACTCCGACGTGATGACCTGCCGGTCCATCGGCTTTGCCATGCTGGCCTCCGCCTGTCCTCAGGAGTCGATGGACCTGGGCGCGGTGGCGCACCTTTCTGCCATCAAGGCACGTCACCCCTTCATGCATTTCTTTGACGGCTTCCGCACCTCCCACGAGATGCAGAAGATCGACGCTCTGGACTATGAGGATCTTCGTCCCCTGGTGGATTACGACCAGATCAGGGCCTTCCGGGCCAACAGCCTCAACCCGGAGCATCCCCACGCCCGGGGCACCACTGCCGGCACTGAGACCTTCTTCCAGGGCCGGGAGGCCTCCAACGGCCACTATGAGGCCATCCCCGACATCGTCCAGCACTACATGGACGAGATCAACAAGATCACCGGCCGCAACTACAAGCTCTACGATTATTACGGCGCGCCGGACGCCACCGAGGTGGCCGTCGCCATGGGTTCCGTCACCGAGACCATGCGGGAGGTGGTGGATGAGCTCAACTGCCGCGGCCGCAAGGTGGGCATGATCTCCGTCCACCTGTTCCGCCCCTTCTCCGCCAAGCACTTCCTCAGCGTGCTGCCGGAGACCGTGAAGAAAGTGGCGGTTCTGGACCGCACCAAAGAGTCCGGCTCCGTGGGCGAGCCGCTGTATCTGGACGTGAAGGCCGTGCTGGATGATTCCGGCCGTTCCTTCTCTGCGGTGGTGGGCGGCCGGTACGGTCTGGCCGGCAAGGACACCACCCCGGGGCAGATCGTGGCGGTGTACGATAACCTCTCCCAGGACGCCCCCAAGACAAACTTCACCATTGGCATCGTGGACGATGTGACCCATACATCTCTGCCCTATCATGAGGTGACTATCGACAAGCCCCATGAGATCGCCTGCAAGCTGTGGGGTACCGGCGGCGACGGTACCGTGGGCGCCAACAAGAACTCCGTCAAGATCATCGGGGACCTGACCGAGAAATATGCCCAGGCTTATTTCGCATACGACGCCAAGAAGTCCGGCGGCGTGACCCAGTCTCACCTGCGTTTCAGCGATCAGCCCATCCATGCCACCTATCTGGTCCAGTCCGCGGATTTCGTGGCAGTCCATAACCCCGCTTACCTCACCAAGTTCGACGTGGCAAAGGACCTCAAGCCTGGCGGGACCTTCCTGCTCAACTGCCAGTGGAGCGCGGAGGAGCTAGACGAGAAGCTGCCCGGCAACCTCAAGCGGGGCCTTGCGGAGAAGAAGGCCAAGCTGTATTTGATCGACGCGTCCCACATCGCCATGAAGCTGGGACTGGGCAACCGGACCAACACCGTGCTCCAGTCCGCGTTCTTCAAGCTGGCCGGCATCATTTCCATGGAGCAGGCCATGGACGCCATGAAGGAGGCTATCAAGAAAACCTACCTGGTGAAGGCCGGTCAGAAGGTGGTGGATCTGAACTGCGCCGCCGTGGACGAGGGCGTACAGGCCCTGCATCAGGTGGAAGTCCCCGCCAGCTGGCTCAATGCGCCGGTGGAAGAGGCCGCCCCCGCGGCGGAGGGAGACTTCCTGGAGCAGGTCTTCAAGCCCATGGACCGGATGCAGGGAGACAGCCTGCCGGTGTCCGTCTTCCAGAAGTTCGGCACAGTGGACGGCACCTGGCCCAGCGGCACTTCCAAGTACGATAAGCGCCGGGATGCGATTCAGATTCCCCGGTGGGAGCCTGCCGCCTGCATCCAGTGCAACCTCTGCTCCCTGGTCTGCCCCCACGCGGCCATCCGCCCCGTACTGCTGACGGAAGAGGAAAAGACCGCCGCACCGGCGGGATTTGCAACGGTTCCCGCCAAGGGACCGGGACTGGAGAAGTACGCCTTCCGCATCCAGGTCTCTCCCTTTGACTGCCTGGGCTGCGGCTGCTGCGCCAACGTCTGCCCCGCCAAGACCAAGGCCCTGACCATGGAGAGCGCCGAGTCCCAGGCGGGCGAGGCGGAAAACTGGACCTACGGTGTGGAGCAGGTGCCTGTCAAGCAGGACGCCGGCAGCGACAAGACCGTCAAGGCCAGCCAGTTCAAAAAGCCCTATTATGAGTTCCCGCCCGCCTGCGCAGGCTGCGGCGAGACCGCGTACATCAAGCTGGTCACCCAGCTCTTCGGCGATCACATGTACATCGCCAATGCCTCCGGCTGCACCGCGGCCCACGGCGGTTCCCTGCCCTCCACGCCCTACTGCAAGGATGACCGGGGCTTCGGTCCCCCCTGGGAGCAGTCCCTCTTCGAGGATAACGCCGAGTTTGCCTTCGGCTTCCTCCAGGCCCATGACACCGTCAACAGTGAGCTGGTGGACGCTGTGGAACTGCTGCGGGACGCCGGCGTTGCCCAGGCGGAGTGCGAGGCGTATCTCGCCAGCCGGGAGCACGCCAAGGAATCCCGGGATGCTACCGACGCCCTGGTAAAGGCGCTGGAGTCCGCCGCATGCGAGACGGAGGAGACGAAGGAGGCCCGGGATCTGGTGCTCCAGAACCGGGAGTTCCTCAGCAAGAAGTCCGTGTGGGCCTTCGGCGGCGACGGCTGGGCTTACGATATCGGCTTCGGCGGTCTGGACCATGTCCTGGCCTCCGGCAAGGACATCAACATGCTGGTACTGGACACCGAGGTGTACTCCAACACCGGCGGCCAGTCCTCCAAGGCCACATCAGCCGGTGCGGTGGCCCAGTTTGCCGCCTCCGGCAAACGAACCAAGAAGAAAGATCTGGGCAGGATGCTCATGAGCTACGGTTATGTGTATGTGGCCCAGGTGGCCATGGGGGCCGATCCCAACCAGACCCTCAAGGCCATCCGGGAGGCCGAGGCCTATCCCGGCCCCTCCGTGGTCATCGCCTACGCGCCCTGCACGGCTCACGGCATCCCCCACGGCATGGGCAACTGCCAGAATGAGATGAAGCGGGCCGTGGATGCCGGATACTGGCACCTGTACCGCTATAATCCCGCCCGGAAGGCGGAAGGCAAGAATCCCTTTGTCCTGGATTCCAAGGAACCCACCGGGGATTACCTGGACTTCATCCGGTCTGAGCGGCGCTTCGCCGCGCTGGAGGCCAAGTTCCCCGAGGAGGCTAAGAAGGTCTTTGCCCAGGCCCAGCAGGATGCCAAGGAGCGCTACGCCTCTTATGCGGCGCTGAATGAGAACCCGGACTGAGCCCATTTTCAGGCTGCTTCGGAACGGCCGCCCCGGTACTTTGGTACCGGAGCGGCCCGGTCCGGTTTCAGCGCAGCCGCAACTCTGTTCACTGCCCATCTGCCGCGAGTGCCGGTGGGCTCCAATGATTGAATTTTGATATAGAGAGGACATCTGGAATGAAGACTGCAAAAGAATATAAAGACAGCCTCCGGGAGCGGAAAATCAGAGTCTACGTAAAGGGCGAGCTGCTGGACAGCGCCTCCGTGATTGACCATCCCTTCATCCGGGGACATGTGAATTCCGCCGCCATGACCTACGCCCTGGCCAGCAACCCGGAGTATGCGGACCTGATGACCGCTACTTCCCACCTCACCGGCCACAAGATTAACCGCTTCACCCACATCCACCAGTCCGTGGACGATTTGATGAAAAAGGCCAAGATGCTGCGCACCATATCCCAGAAGACCGGCACCTGCTATCAGCGCTGCGTGGGCTTTGACGCTCTCAACGCCACCTATACCGTTACCTACGAGTGTGACCAGGCGCTGGGGACGAACTACCACGAGCGGTTTAAGAAGTTTTTGATCCAGGTCCAGGACAACGACTGGATGGTGGCCGGCGCCATGACGGATGTGAAGGGCGACCGCAGCCTGCGCCCCAGCCAGCAGGCGGACCCGGACATGTTCGTCCACGTGGTGGAAAAGCGGGCCGACGGCATCGTTATCCGGGGTGCCAAGGCCCACATGACCGGCATGGTCAACTCCCACTGGATGCTGATCATGCCCACCATGGGCATGAAGGAGAATGAGGCGGAGTATGCCGTCTCCTGCGCCATCCCCGTGGATGCCCCCGGTGTGACCCACATCTTCGGCCGCCAGACCAACGACGACCGCAAGTGTGAGGGAGCCATTGACCAGGGCAACGCCAATTACGGCATTGTGGGCGGCGAGTGCCTGACGGTGCTGGACAATGTGTTCGTGCCCTGGGAGTATGTGTTCATGTGCGGGGAGTACCAGTTCTCCGGTCTCCTGGTAGAGCGCTTTGCCTGCTATCACCGCTCCAACTACGGCGGCTGCAAGGGCGGCGTCAGCGACGTGGTCATCGGCGCTGCCGCGCTGTGGGCCGATTATCAGGGAACCAGCAAGGCAAGTCATATCAAGGACAAGCTCAACGAGATGATGCACATGACCGAGACGCTGTACGCCTGCGCCGTGGCTGCCGCGGCCATGGGCGGCCCCACCCCCTCCGGAGCCTACTTTGTGGACCGGCTGATGGCCAATGTCTGCAAACACAATGTCACCAAGCTCATCTATGACATCGACCGCCTGGCTCAGGACATCAGCGGCGGCATCATTGCCACCATGCCCTCTGAGGCGGATCTGCGTAACCCCGAGATCGGCAAGTGGGTGGAAAAGTATCTGCGTGGCGTGGACGGCGTTCCCACCGAGGACCGTATGCGGGTGGGCCGTCTGCTGGAGAATATGACCGGCGGCACCGCTCTGGTGGAGTCCATGCACGGTGCTGGTTCGCCCCAGGCCCAGAAGGTCATGTACTCCAAGCTCTCCGGCCTGGAGCAGAAAAAGAAGTTCGCCGCCCATATCGCCGGTGTAGGTCACAGCGAGGAGTAATCCTCCGGTTTGAAGACAATAGCCGGTTCCGGTAAGCGCCTGGTCAGAGGCGCGGGGCCGTGCCGGAAGAATCATGCAGAAAAGGAAGGAAGAAACTATGGATTTTTCTCTCACGCGTGAACAGGCTCTGGTTCAGAAGATGATGCGCTCCTTCACGGAAAACGAGGTCAAGCCCATCGCTGCGGAGATCGACCGTACCCATCAGTATCCCGCCGAGAACGTGGCCAAGCTCTTCCAGCTGGGCGTCATGGGCATGACCGTGCCCAAGGAGTACGGCGGCATGGGCGCCGATCAGGTGGCTGCCGCCATCTGCACCGAGGAGCTGGCCAAGGCCTGCGCCTCCACCAGTGACATCGTGGCGGGCCACACGCTGTGCTGCGTGCCCATCGTGGAACACGGTACCGAGGAGCAAAAGCGCAAATACCTGCCCATGCTTACCAAGGGCGGTGTGCTGGGCGGCATGGGCATCACCGAGCCCAATGCCGGTTCCGATGCCTCCAAGAGCCAGACGGAGGCCCGTCTGGAGGGCGACCACTACGTGATCAACGGCTCCAAGATCTTCATCACCAACGGCCCCGAGGCCGGCGTGTTCGTGATCTTTGCCATGACCGACAAGACCAAGGGCAACAAGGGGCTGTCCGCTTTCATCATCGAGAGCAGCTTTCCCGGCTTCTCCATCGGCAAGGTGGAGGACAAGATGGGCCTGCACGGCGTCCACACCTCCGAGATCGTCTTTACCGACATGATCGTGCCCAAGGAGAACCTGCTGGGCAAGGAGGGAGCCGGCTTCAAGATCTGCATGCAGACCCTGGACACCGGCCGGATCGGCATTGCTGCCCAGTCTCTGGGCATTGCAGAGGGCGCTCTGGAAGAGGCCATCGCCTACACCAAGGGCCGCGTCCAGTTCGGCAAGCCCATTTCCAAGTTCCAGAACACCCAGTTCACCTTTGCCGACATGGCTATGCGCATTGAGGCTGCCCGCCTGCTGACCTATCAGGCTGCCAGTGTGAAGGAGTCCGGTGCCCGCTGCACCAAGCAGGCCGCTATGGCCAAGCTCTCCGCCTCTGAGACCGCCATGTGGGTGACCACCAAGGCGCTGCAGATGTTCGGCGGCTACGGCTATACCAACGACTATCCCATGGAGCGCATGATGCGCGATGCCAAGATTACCGAGATCTACGAGGGCACTTCTGAGATCCAGCGCATCGTCATCTCCGCCAACATGGGTCTGTAAGAG
>UMJL01020502.1_pt1 | contig 17490 bp, 20 predicted proteins | sample 1966071 | NCBI WGS metagenome assembly UMJL01 (sample SAMEA4836148, study PRJEB28245) | human gut metagenome | biome: gut microbiome; material: fecal sample | place: Denmark | collected 2008
TGACCAAAGAGAAGAACACAGTGACTGGGTTGAGTTTTGGAGTAAATTTTGCAACTAAAAGGTAAAGTATAATGAGTATGTTACCAAATTATATTTTGACTTTTATATTTTCAGTGTTTCTCATATATAGCTATATCAATATAAAAGTAAAAAAATCTAAAGTTAGTAACGGATGTCTTTATAAAATAGGCATAGTTGTTGCAGTATTGCTACTTGGAATGTCTATTTACGGTATCCTATTTAATATCCCATTAGGACAAGTGCAGATGCTAATAGAAAATAGCTTCAAATAAAAAATAGATATATGAAACAGTAAATCAAATTCAGTTTGCTGTTTTTTCTTTACTCAAAAATAAAAAGAAAGAAAACGAGAAAATGAAAAACATAGAAGAAAAAAATTTAATGGCAGATGAAGAAATTAAGCATCTCTAAAACAAAGAAGATATTGAGAATGAAAAAAGGTAGTAACGACCTCATTTTAGGTCTATGTACTACCTTTCAATTTAATATAAAATATAATTAATTTTGAAAATGAATTATTTTTCCCTTTGGTTCTATTTCTTTTATGTCTATTAGTTTAAGTTTTACAACTTTTCCACTTTTATAATTATCGATTATTACCTCTCCAACCATTTCATACCATTTTTGTGGCTCAGGATATTTCCCATCTGTAATATACTCAAAACCAATTACGCTGTCATTGTAACAACAACCGGGTCCTTCACGCAAAATTGCATAAATCACTTCTCCTGTATCTTTATCTTCAAATCTACTATTTTGTCCGGATATTCTAACTTTTTTACCAACATATTCATCTTTATTTATATAAATATCATTTACAAGAGCTAAAAAAATTCCGTCAGAAATATTTATTATTCCGTCTTTAGATTCAGCATCTCTTTTTTCGTTCAGTTGTTCTTTTGTAAGTTCATCTTTTTTTTCCGGTTTTACATATTCATCTTTTGAATTGTCTTTATTTTGATGTCTTTCAATTTTATAATCATCAGGATTTTGATTTTTATCTGTTCCAGCATTTTCAGGGTCTTTTTTTACAGCACTTTGTATATCATTTTTATTTTCTTTGTTTTTCACAAATTTAGAATTATTGTTACTATTCTCTTTTGAACAAGAACAAAGTAATAAGCAAGATAAAGCTAAGCTAAATATTTTTTTATTCATGAATAAACCTCCCTACTATACTGGCTAAGATAAATAAAACTAAATTAACCAGCACTACACTTGCACCTGTTGGCGTTGAGTATATATACGATAAAGTTATTCCTATGAATAGTGCTATTGCTGAAATTATAACCGAAGAGATGACAACGACTTTATAGCTTTTGAAAAGCCTCATTGATGTCATCGCAGGGAATATAATCAAGCAAGAGATTAACATACTTCCCATAAATTTCATTCCTATAACTATGGTTACAGAAATCAAAATTGTAACTAAAGTATTATATAGATTTACATTTACACCACTTGCCTTTGCAAAGTCCTCATCAATAGTAATGGTATATATTTTATTATACAATAAAATATAAGAAATTAAAACCACTATTCCAAGCACGAAACTGATATACATATCACTTTTTTTCATAATAAGTATGCTACCGAATAAGTAATTACAAACGTCAACATTAAGTCCCTTAGTTATTGCAGTAAAAGTTACCCCGATTGAAACGGAAACACAGCTTAAAAGAGCAATTGCAGTATCACTACTTATATTATATTTTTCTCCATATTTTAAAAGGATAATTCCTGCAATAATTACTATCGGCATAGAAAATTCCATTGGAGAAATATCAAATGAAAGTGCTATTGAAAGTGCTGCAAATGAAACATTTGAAAGTCCAACACCTATCATTGAATATCTTTTTAAAACTAAAGTTATTCCAAGTAATGCAGAACTTATTGAAATCAAAAGTCCAACGAAAATAGCTTTTACCATAAAGGGATAACTTAACATTTCTGAAATTAAACTAATCAAATTTTATTTCCCCCTTTTCAAAACTTTCCAAAACATTGTCTATGACTTTATTTTCTTTTCCTAAAATCAAAGCCTTGTTAGAATATTTAAAAGCCTCTTCGTCATGACTTATCATAACGACAGTAAGTCCCTCTTTATTCAATTTTTCTAAAACTTCATATAACATTTTTCTAACATTTATATCTAAAGAATTTGTAGGCTCATCTAAAAAAATAATTTTTTCAGAAACACAAAGGCATCTGCAAAGCAAAACTCTTTGTCTTTGTCCAATAGACAATGCACTTATGCTCTTATCTTTAATTTCCCAAAGATTTAATTTTTTTAAGTTTTCCTTAACTATATCCTTATCTTTTGAACTGTAAAAAAATTTTGAATAGACAGCTCTTGAAGATAAAACAAATTCCCATATTGTTGATGGGAATTCTTTTTTTAATAAAACTTCTTGGGACATATATCCACAAACTTTAAAATTTTTCACGATATTTCCTGAAGAAATATTTTTTAAACCTAAAATTCCTTTCAACAAAGTAGATTTTCCAACTCCATTTTTTCCTAAGATGAGGAAGAAATCTCCCTCATCAACGGAAAAACTAAGATTTTCAATTATCTTATTATTCTTGTAAGAAATTTCTAAATTCTCACAAGTTAAAATTTTTTCTTTCATTAATTAAGTCCTTCTTTTAGTGCCTCAACATTTTGTTTCATAAGGTCAATATAAGTTACACCCTTATCAAATTCATCTTTTGTTACAGTATGAATTGAGTGTAAAAGTTTAACTTTAGCACCTGAGTCCTTTGCAACAGTTTGAGCCATTTCTCCTTTACCCATTTCTATATGGTAAACAACCGGAATTTTATTTTCCTTTACATAATCAACCATTTTCTTTATTTGTCCGGCACTTGCAGTTGATTCAACACTACAACCTGAGAATAATGCACGATATTCTAAACCTAAATCGTTGAACAAATATCTGAATGGAAATCTGTCGGCAATAACAACTTTTTTGATTTTTGCATTAGCAACAACATCTTTCAATTCCTTTTTAACTTCTTCTAATTGTTTAATGTATTTTTCTGCATTTTCTTTGTAAAAACTTGCATTTGCAGAATCTTTTTCTATAAGACTATTTGTAATAGATTTTACCATTGAAATGGCATTTGTTGGAGAAGTCCAAAAATGTGGGTCCAACTCAACTTCTTCTCCATTACCATGATGATGGTGATGATGTTCACCGTCTTTATGTTCACCGTCTTTATGTTCATGTTCATGTTCATGTTCGTGATCATGGTCATGCTCGTGATCATGGTCATGCTTTTCTTCATCTTCACATTCTGTACAAGTTTCATGTTCTTCGTGTTTATGAGAATGTTCTTCTCCTTCGTGATGATGTTCATGTTTCATTCCTTCAACAGTTTCTTCTTCAAGTTGTTGAATACCATCTGTAAGTTTTACAACTTTTTTATCTTTCATATCAACACTCTTTGTCAAAGTTTCAACCCATTTATCATGAGAAGTACCACCATAGATAAAAACATCTGCACTTTCAACAGTTTTTATATCTTGTGGAGTTGGACTGAATGAATGAACATCAACTCCCGGCTTTATCATTAATTGTAAATCAATTTTATCCCCTGCAATAGCTCTTGTTATATCATATTCTGGAAAAATTGTCGTTACAACTTTTAATTTATTTTTAGAATTACCTTCTCCTTTTTTATTTTCAGTTTTTGCACTACAACCGGTTAAAAATACTACCCCTGCTAAAGCTAAACCAAAAACTTTTTTTAAAATATTTTTCATATTATTACCCCCTATTTGAAAAAAATTTTGAAATTAGAAAATTTAAAATGTTTCTAATTCCTATATATTGTAACACAAAAATAAAAAATAATCTATACAAATAAGAATAATTTTTATTTACAAATTTACAAATAAAAAACTTATCTTATATAAATTTATAATTCGATTTATATTACAATTTAATTATGGTAATTTTCAATAAAATAAAATATGTATTTTTAACCTTTAAAATATAAAATTTTTGTGATATACTTATTAATAAGTATTTAATACATTTATGGAGGTGTATTGTGAAGAGAAATTTTAATGAGTATAATATTTCTATTTTATCAGATTTTTATGAATATACTATGGCTCAAGGGTATTTCAATGAAAATTTGGACAACAAAATTACATATTTTGATATTTTTTACAGAAGTAATCCTGATAATGCAAGTTATGCAATTTTTTCAGGCTTAGAGCATTTGGTTAAAATTCTTAATTCAATGAAATTTAATGATGAAGATATTGAATATTTTAAATCTTTAAATACTTTTGATGATAAGTTTTTGAATTTTTTAAAGAATTTTAAGTTTGAATGTGATATTTGGTCTGTTCCTGAGGGTAGTGTAATCTTCCCTAAAGAACAGATAATGACTGTTAGAGGTCCTGCAGTTCAAGCTCAATTAATTGAAACTATTGCTTTATTAATCATCAATCACGAAAGTCTAATCGCAACAAAATCAAATAGAATAAAGAGAGCCGCAAAAGGACGAGCTGTTATGGAATTCGGAGCAAGACGTGCTCATGGAATTGACGCTGCAGTTTATGGAGCAAAAGCTTCATACATTGCAGGTCTTTGTGGAACTTCAAATGTTTTAACGGGAAAATTATTTGACATTCCTGTTCTTGGTACTATGGCCCACGCTTGGGTACAAATGTTTGATACCGAACTTGATGCTTTTAAAGCATTTGCAAAGTCTTTTCCTAACAACTGTGTTATACTTGTTGATACATATAACACTTTAAAATCAGGTATTCCAAATGCAATAAAAACTTTTGATGAAGTTTTAAAGCCAATGGGAATTAGACCGAAAGGAATTAGACTTGATAGTGGCGACTTGGCTTATCTTTCAAAACAAGCAAGAAAAATGTTAGATGATGCAGGCTATGAAGATGCACAAATAGTCGTTTCAAATTCTCTTGATGAATATACAATTAGAGATTTGTTACATCAAGACGCAAAGATTGATTCATTCGGTATCGGAGAAAGACTTATAACTTCAAAGACTCACCCGGTTTTTGGTGGTGTTTATAAATTAGTTGCAGTTGAAGAAGACGGAAAAATTATTCCTAAGATAAAAGTTTCAGAAAATGTTGATAAGATTACAACACCGGGCTTTAAAAATCTATACAGAATTTACGATAGAAAAACAAATAAAGCTGAAGCTGATTTAATTACATTGTTTGACGAAAAAATTGATGAAACAAAACCTATTTCAATTTTCCACCCAATCTATACTTGGAAAACTACAACTTACGAAGATTATATTTTAAGACCTATGTTAAAACAAATTTTTAATAAAGGAAAATTAATTTACGATTTACCCGATATTGAAGAAGTTAAAAAATATTGTGAAAGTGAAGTTGAAAGCCTTTGGGAAGAATTTAAAAGATTTGACAATCCACATATCTACAAAGTTGACCTTTCTAAAGATTTGTGGGAATTAAAAAATGATTTATTAAAACAAACAATTGAAATGTCAAAGAAAAATTAGAACCTTTTGGTTCTATTTTTTTAGCATAAAAAATTATTGACAATTTTATCAAATTTTGTTACCATACTGTATATTATAATAATACTAAACACTAATTAGTATAAATTTAGGAGGAGCTACTTTGGATAAAAAAGAAAATGTCTTTATAATCGGTCATAGAAATCCGGATACCGACTCAATCTGTTCTGCAATTTCTTATGCATATTTAAAGAATAAAATAGGAAATTCAAACTACATACCAATGAGAGCCGGAGAAATCAATGAAGAAACAAGTTTTGTATTAAAACATTTTAATTGTAAAGTTCCGGACCTAATCACTGATGTTGGAACGCAAGTCAAGGACTTGGAGATTTCTTCTGTAGATGGAATATCAGAAAATATTTCATTAAAAAAAGCATGGAATATTATGGAAGATAAGTTCAAAGCAACTCTTGTTGTTACAGATAAAGATAACAAATTGGACGGAATAATTACACTTGAGGACATTGCAACTTCATATATGAATATTTACGAATCAAATACACTTGCTACTGCAAGAACACCTTATGAAAATGTAATCGAAACAATCAACGGAACTTTGATAACCGGCGATGTAAATCAAATTATAGAAAAAGGAAAAGTTTTTATTGCAACTGCAAACTCTGACCTTATGGAAGAATATATAGAAAAATATGATGTTGTAATAACGGGAAATAGATATGAATCACAACTTTGTGCCATTGAAATGGGTGCGTCTTGTATAATCATCTGCGAGGGTGCAAAAGTTTCAAAAACTATCACAAATCTTGCAAAAGATAGAAATTGTTTGATTATAACAACAAATTTTGACACTTTTACTGTTGCACGTTTGATCCATCAAAGTATTCCTGTTAGTTTTTTCAAGCAAAAAAAGAATTTAATAACTTTTAAACTAGACGACTTTACAAACAACATAAAAGACATAATTACTAAAAACAGACGCCGGGATTTCCCTATTTTAAAAGATGACGGAACATATATCGGTATGATTTCAAGAAGAAATTTAATCTCCCCAAAGAGAAAAAAGGTTATAATTGTAGATCATAACGAGGTTTCTCAAGCGGTTAAAAATATCGAAGAGGCTGAAATTTTAGAAATTATTGACCACCATAGAATTGGAACCTTAGAAACAGTGGCGCCAGCTTATTTCAGAAACCAACCCGTTGGTTGTACTTCAACTATAATCTACCAAATGTTTGTAGAAAACAATGTAGAAATTCCAAGAGAAATAGCAGGTTTAATGTGTTCGGCAATAATTTCCGATACACTTCTTTTCCGTTCTCCAACTTGTACAGCACTTGATGAGCAAACGGCTAAAAAACTTGCAGAAATTTCTAAAATAAATCTTGAAGAATATGCTTTTAATATGTTTAGAGCCGGTAGCGACCTCGCTCAAAAAAGTGCTGAAGAAATTTCAAAACAAGACTTTAAGAAATTTACGATTCAAGATGTGTCATTTGGAGTTGGACAAATAAATTCAATGGACTATGATGAAGAAAAAGTTATTTCTGAAAAATTAAGTGAATATCTTCAAAAATTTAGAAAAGAACAAAATTTAGATATGATATTCTTTATGATTACAAATATTTTAGATAGAAATACAAGATTAATCTACTTCGGAAAAGATAGCAAGGAATTAGTTGAAAAATCATTTAATGTAGAGGCAGGAGAAAGCTCTTGCATATTAAAAAATGTAGTTTCAAGAAAAAAACAATTAATCCCTCAATTTGCAATAACATTACAAGGAGAATAATATTACGACATAAAAACAGCGACTGTGAAAGTCGCTATTTTTTTACATTTTTTTATAATCTTTTTAATAATCTTTTAAATAGTTTCACATCTATTAGATAAGAAATTACTGTTGCTATTGAAATTATAACAACATTTGCTAAAACCACATAAGGTACTTCGTAATTCCATTGGGAAAGTTTAACTGTTAAAAATATTATTAAGGCATATAGTCCATAATTTATTAAGATTGAAATAAATACATTTATTCCACCAGCACCACCATTTAACGCCTCTTTTGGTGTTTTCCAATCAAAATATGGATTTATCAATCCTAAAATCATATTCAAACTTCCACTTGTGAATAATGTTAAAGCCATTCCAAGTAAAACTGCTATATAGCAAAGAGGATTAAAAACATAAATCAACATAGAAAGCACCACAATAACAAAAACTGTTATAAAATGTAATGCTTGACAAGCAAATATTCTTGGAAGTATATGTGTATTAACATTTATCGGTGCACTTGCCAATATCCAAAAAGATTTTCCCTCTCTTGAAACAGAGCTTGTCGTAAGTGAAGAAAGTCCACAGAAAAGTCCAAATATAGCACCAACTCCAAATGCAGCAGAAACCATATATCCAATAGATACATTAGCTAAAAATAGATTCAAAGCCATATTTATTTGCTCTTTCTCTGAAATTCCATAAAATACTCCAATACAAGCTCCAACAACTAACATTATATCTATTATAACTATTTGCATAAAATATGTTGGTGTTGTTATTATTTCGTAAAATTCTTTTTTGAATAATACCATAAATTTATATTGTCTTCCTTGTGAAACTCCTTGTTTCTTTCTCTTTTCGATAACTGCTTTACTTTCTTTTGAAACCACATTTACACTTCTTAAAATTTCAAGATAGTTTCTTTGTGCAAAAAATTTCAAAACAAATGAAAGTGCCAAACAGATAACTAAACCAATTCCTAAGTTTGTAATTGACGTAACTATATCATTTGAAAGAATTATTTTTTTTATCCACATTACAAAGAAGAACACTTTAGATAATTTACCTTCAACATCTTTAAGCACTTCTGTAACTGTAAGTCCCAAAGATGGATTTGATGCAGTTTGTGTAAATACCATATAAGCCCCAAATAAACCAAGTGCAAATACTCCATAGATTAATTTCAAAAATCTATTGAATATTTTACTTGTTCTTACCAATTTACCAAAAATAATTATTATAACACCTGTTAAAAGAATCGCTTGTAGATTAAGTAAAAACAATCCTAAGAATGTAAAGATATAAAACTCAATACTCTTGCCAAGTGTATAACCTGTTATACCAAATGCAATTATAAAAATCAAAAAGAATGATATGAAAAATGTAATTGCTAAAGAGTATATTCTTGATAAAAATATATCGCTACCTGAAACCGGTAAAGACAATAATATTTCAGTTTCATTATTCTTTTCAATAAAAACAAATGCCGTTGCCAAAGACAAAAATACAGTTACAACAAATATTCCAACAGAAAAAGTTGTTAAGTATGCACTACCTACATCTGTCTTTAAATATCCGGCAAAAAATTTACCAAGTTTAGGAGCTCCCCAAACAAATAAGCCCAATATAAACAATACAGACATTATTCCTTGAAAACCAGCTGACTTTTTACCTTTAAGTTTCAAATTTTGCTTTATAGATAAAATTGCAAAAAAATCTATGGAAACAAAATATTTAATTAAAGTCCATAATTTAGATTTATTCATTATCTGTCAACTCCAAGAAGATTTTTTCTAAATCTTCATTTGAATTTTCTTCAGTCTTAAGTTCAGATAATTTACCACAAAATGCAATTTTTCCTTTATTTATTATGACTAATTTATCACAAATCTTTTCTGCAACTTCCATAACATGAGTTGAAAAAATTACAGTATTTCCACTATCAGCAAATTCTCTCAAGATAGTTTTTAAGTTAAAAGAAGTTTTTACATCAAGACCAACCATAGGCTCGTCAAGAATTAAAACCTTAGGAGAAGTAATTAATGCACCGATTAAAACTAATTTTTGACGCATACCATGTGAATAACTTTCTATTGTACTGTAAATAGCATCTCCAAGTTCTAATTTTTTATTGTACTCTTCAATTTTTTCTTTTCTAACCTTTTCATCTATACCATAAATATCAGCAATAAAATTCAAATATTTTATCCCTGTCATTTTTGTATAAATATCTGGATTGTCAGGAACATAACTAATCATTTCCTTAACTTTTATAGAATTTTCAAGAGTATCAACTCCGTTAACTGTAATTTTACCTTCAGTTTGTTCTAAAATTCCAACTAACATTTTTAAACTTGTACTCTTTCCTGCCCCATTTGGACCTAGAAATCCAAAAATTTCTCCCTCGTCAATCTTGAAACTAACATTATCAACAGCCTTAACACCTTTAGAAAAAACTTTTGATACATTTTTGAATTCAATCATTCAAAATCCCTCCTTTTTCAATTTGAACAATTTTTTCATTTGAGTTAATTGTTTAAAACTAAATCAAGCAAAAAAATCGTTCATATATATTTTACATAATTACAAATAAAAAAGCAACTATTAATCAAATAGTTGTTTAAATTTTTTTCGTTTTACTGTAATCCTTTAATAAATTTTAAGTCATTTAAATTCTTTTTAAATATTCCTCTGTAAGGTTGTTCAAAGTAAATATATTCTTTTTCTGTATATTTTTTAGTTTTATAAATATATAATTTTGACGGATTATCTTTAGAAACTTTGTGGTAAAATTCAACTTTAAAATACATATCCACATTTACAGGCTCATCTTGAATGGATTCATCTTTAGTTTTTGTTGCTCCTGAAATTTCATCTACAAAATTTTTTATTTCTTCTTGATTTTCGATTTTCAAAATTTCTTTTTTATCTATTTTGTTCATAACTCTTACAACTTTAATATAATCTAAATCAGCCGGTTTTGGAAGTACAATCTTATCTCTTCCACAAGCTGAAAGTAAAGTCAAACAAAATAGAAGAACTAAATATTTTTTAAAATTTTTCATAAAAATCTCCTAAAACTTATTTCTTTCTTGAATTTCCTGTTTTGTAATCTATTTCTATATTTGGTTGAACGTTAAAACAATATACATTAAACTTAACAGCTTTTCCATTATCTTCAATAGAAATTGCCTCCATTTGAACACCTCTTGCAACAAGTTCATTTCCAACAAAAATAGGTGTTACTCTGTATCTTACATGATGATTTGTTTCTTTAACATAATCTGCAATCATATTTTCAAAAGGTAACATTCCTTTCGTATTCAAGTATCTTGTTCCGGTTATAAGATTTCTTTTGTTTGCATTTTCTCCTGCAAGTTGAAAACCAATCAAATGGCAACGGTTATACAAACTTTTCCCGTCAATTCCGTTGTATTTTATAGATTTCCAACCACTAGGCTTAACTGAAGAGATATTTTCTCTTTTTGAAGTTGGCATCAAATCTTTGCCAATGATAGAATCAGCAACTCCACATCTTTTTAAGCTGTCAAGCTCTGAATATTTTTCAAAAGACTTTGTAACAAGTTCACTTTTTTCAAAATTCGGCTCGTTGTTATTTATAACTACATACGGTTTTCCTTTATATTCAGGTAAATTATTTATATCAAGCCCAACTATATTAGTTACTTTGCTTTCCTTAATTTCTTTTTTTATGTAATTACGATAGACAAATGTTCCTAATATTATAACAACAAAAATGGCCATTCTAAATAATAAATTTTTGTCTTTTCTACTCATTATTGTTCTCCCTTTTAAATATCTTTCTAGTTATCTTTTCGTGGCTTTTCCCTTCAAACTCAAAACTTTCCTTTTCTTTCCAATTTGGCTTTAAAAATTCTTCAAAAGTTTCATCAAAAGGATAATCTCTATTCCAAAAATAACAAATTATCTCATCAACAAAAGGTAAAAATCTTTCTAATTCTTCTCCTTCATACAAAAAAACAGAATCTTCTAAAATTTCAGTTTTTTCAGAAATAATTTCAAAGTTAAATTCAAAGTCTTGATATAAGTCAAAACTATTTTCTGTTAAGAAAAATTTTGAATTTCCAATCAATTCAAAAAGATTTTTTCTTTGCAATTCATCTTGACTTTGTCTTTTACCAAAAAAACTAATTCCATTATTCTTATCCAAACAAACAACTAATTTCATTTACTTTTCTTTTCACTCCTCAAATTTTTGAAAAAATCTTGTAAAATATCCAAACATTCCTTTTCCAAAACTCCTGTTTCAACTATCGACCTGTGATTAAGTTCCTGTCTATCCAATACATTTTCAATTGAGCCACAAAAGCCACGCTTAATATCCATTGCCCCGATGACAACTCTCTTTATCCGGCTATTTACAATCGCACCAGCACACATACAACAAGGCTCAAGAGTTACAAAAAGCTCCGTATCTTCAAGCCTGAAATCTCCAAGTTTTTGTCCAGCTTTGTTAATCGCAACAATCTCTGCGTGATAAACTCCACTTTTTTTACTTAAAACCTGATTATGTCCTCTTGCAATTACTTTATCATCTTTAACAACTACACAACCGACCGGTACTTCTCCCTTATCATAAGCCTTCTTTGCCTCTTTTAAAGCAAGGCTCATAAAATACTTATCTCTATTCATAAAACTTATCCAAATCAAAAATCACAAAATTTTCCAATTTATCTAAATTATCTATAATTGGATTACCCGCTTTTTTTAATACTGCAAAAATACGATTTTTTTCAAAAAGAGAAAGCAATTTTTTTGAATATTCTCTTAAGTGTAATTCCTTATTTCCAATTTCATCAAAAATTAAAATATCATTATCTTTAAAACCTTCCATAAACTCAAAACTTTTTTTCAAAAAAACATCATCAAAAAATTCCATTTCGTTTTTTCTTTCTCCGATTACAAATCTTTCATCAGTTCCATATCTAAAAAGCTCAATTCTAAATAAATCAGTTATAACAAGTTCGGTCATAATTCCATCAATTTTTGAATCCTTGTAATATTTTTCTATAAAAGCTTTTAAAAGTGTAGTTTTCCCAACTTTTATATTTCCTGTAATAAAAATATGATTTTTTCCGTTATCTACTTTTCTTAAACTTTCAACTAAAAAATCTAAATCTTTAAAATTCGTCATACAAAATCTCCATTAAGTAAAGACCATTAGGGCTTAAAGTAACTCCCGCCTTTGTTCTGTCCTCACTTTTTAAAATATTTTTAAGTTCATTTTCACAAATCATACCTCTTCCGATATCTACAAGAGTTCCAACCATTATTCTAACTTGATTTCTGATAAAACTTTGACCCTTAATCAAAAAAATTACATCATTATTTTCTTTGTAGATTTCAAAAGACTTAATCTCCCTAACAGGATTGGTATTGTCCGTTCTAGGCCCCATAAAAGATTTAAAACTCTTTCTTCCGATAAAATTTTCCTTTGCTCTTTGCATCTTTTCAATATCTAATGGATAAGGAAAATTCGCCTTGTAATTATAATAAATCGGGTCCATAACTTCGTCTAAATTTAAAATGTATTTATAAGTTTTCATCTTTGCATCAAATCTTGCATGAAAATCTTTTGAAACCTCTTTAGAATCCAAAACTCTAACACCAACAGGCAAAAAGTGATTCAAAGCAGTTTTAAAATTTAAAACTCCAACACTACTTTCAGTATGAAAATTTATAATATGCCTTAAAGAATGAACACCCCTGTCCGTTCTTCCGGCAGAAATAATATTTATATCTTCTCCGGTAATTTTTTTCAAAGCCTTTTCAATTTCTCCTTGAACAGTTACAACATCATCTTGCTTTTGAAAACCAAAAAACAAACTACCATCATAACTTAAAGTGAGCATAATATTTCTCATAGTTCTCTCCATTCATTTAAAATTCGTAATGATTCCACATACTTACAATAATTACAGCTTTACTTTCTTCTTCAACTTTGTAAACCAGTCTATGTTGTCTATTTATTCTTCTGGAATACATTCCTTTGTAGTTTCCAACAAATTTTTCATAAGTCGGCGGGGTTTGAAATGGATTTTTTGAAATCAATTTTAAAAGATTATCCACATTTTTCTTTAAGTTTGGCAAAAACTTTATTAATTCAATATCTTTCTTTACCTTTTTACTTATAAGTATCCTATATTCCATAACTATTCCCAAGAAAATTCTTCACAATCTTCCGCTTTCAAATCTATCGCATAATCTAATTTTTCTTTACTTTCAGGATTAGAAATTAAATATAAAGTTTCAATCAAACCTCTATACTCTTCTTCATTTATTAAAATCGCATTTCCATTTTTTGTACTTATATTTAAAATATCATTATACTCAACAGCACTTTCAACATAAGAAAATAAATTTTTTCTAAAATTTGTTATAGTCGTATTAATCATAAAACCATCTCCTTATGTACATTATACTGCACATATATATTATTGTCAACATTAAAAATATTTGATTTTTCATAACAATTATGATAAAATAAATTGATAAGGAGGCAGATATGAAAGAAAATTATCAACTATTGTTGGACAATATAATAAAAGAAAACGAAAAAAAAGAATATGCTCCAACACTTCTACTACATTCTTGTTGTGGACCTTGTAGTAGCTATTGCCTTGAATATTTGTCTAACTATTTTAGAATTACAATTTTTTATTACAATCCGAATATTTATCCAAAGGAAGAATATTTTTTCAGAGTTGAAGAGCAAAGAAAACTTATCGAAAAAATAAAAGGAAAATATCCAATAAATATGGTCGTTGGAAAATATGATGTAGATAGATTTTACAGAACAGTTAAGGGAATGGAAAAGATGAGAGAAGGCTCAATCCGTTGCCATAATTGTTATGAATTAAGACTTAGAGAGGCTGGAATTTTAGCAAAAGCAGAAAATTTTGACTACTTCACGACAACACTTACTATAAGTCCACATAAAAATTCACAAATTTTAAACGAAATCGGACAAAAAGTTGCTGAAGAAATCGGAGTAAAGCACCTTCCATCTGATTTTAAAAAAAGAAATGGATATAAAAGAAGTGTAGAACTTTCATTAATGTTTGGAATGTATCGACAAGATTATTGTGGTTGCATCTTTTCAAAAATGGAAAGAGAAGAATTTAAAAAATTAAAAGAAAGCTCATAAGCTTTCTTTAGTATGTTCTCGTAGTTAAATGGATATAACAGTCCCCTCCTAAGGGACCGTTGAGGGTTCGATTCCCCCCGGGAACGCCAAAAATCAAGTACATTGTAAAATGTACTTTTTGTTTACCTTTATTATAATTTAGGAGAAAAAATGAAAAAATTTTTTAATTTTATTTTTAGTAGGATTTTCTTTATAACTTGTATGTTTTTAATACAACTAACTCTTTTAATTATATTTTTACTATATTTTAATAAATATTTTATTTATTTGTATGGTTTAAATTTAATTGTTGGTATGATTTTTACATTTATAATCATAAATGATAATATAAATCCTGCTTTTAAGATAACTTGGATATTAATTTCTATCGCTCTGCCTTTCTTAGGCGGTATGATATATCTAACTTTTGGGGAAAAACGTCTTTTGAAATCAGTTAAAAAAAGACTTTTTAACTTTTCCATAAAGTTCAAAGACTCAATGGATTTAACAAAAGATTATGATATAGAAACCTTAAATGACTCTGATATGAATGTATATAGACAAGCAAAATATGTAAATACGGCTACCGGTAGTCCGGTATTCTTTAATACTAAGACAAAATATTTTTCTTCGGGGGAAAAAAGTTTTGAAGAATATTTGAATGACTTAAAGAGTGCGAAAAAATTTATTTTTATGGAATACTTTATAATTTCTGAAGGTTTTTTCTTAGATTCTGTTTTAAAAATTTTAAAAGAAAAAGCTGAAAAAGGATTAGATGTAAAAATAATTTTAGATGATGTTGGAAGTATTTTTACTCTATCCAACAAAAAAATAGAAGAAATGAAAAGCTATGGAATAAAAATTGTAGAATTTAATCAAATACATGGAATTATTTTGCCAAAACACAATAACCGAACACATAGAAAAATGACCATAATAGATGGAAAAATAGCTTATACCGGTGGAATAAATATAGCTGATGAATATATAAATGTAATCGAAAAATACGGTTACTGGAAAGATTCTGTATTAAAGCTTGAAGGACATGCCGTTGCCTCTTTTATAAATATGTTTATATCTCTCTGGGATTACTCGACAGGAGAAAATACAGATTTAAATAGCCTGTATGATAAAAAAGATATTGAAAAAAATTCAAATATAAAAGAAGAACTTGGAGTTGTAATTCCATTTTCAGAAACCCCAATCGAAGAGTCCACAAGTGAAAATATGTACTTAAATATGATTAGACGTGCAAATAGATATATTTACATTACAACGCCTTATCTAATTATAACTTGGGAAATGGAAAACGCACTAATAAGCGCAGCAAAAACCGGAGTTGACGTTAGAATAATAACTCCACATATTCCAGATAAAAAATATGTACATCTACTAACACGTTCTTTTTACAAAAGACTTATTGACAACGGAGTAAAAATTTATGAATTTGAAAAAGGATTTATTCACGCAAAAAACTTTGTTTGCGATGATGAATTTGTAGTAATAGGTAGCATAAACTTAGATTACAGAAGTCTATACCTACACTTTGAATGTGCCGTTTGGACATTCGGAACTCCAATAATAAAAGATGTAAAAAGAGATTTTGAAAGAACATTAAAAAAATCCATAGCCATTACACCAGAATGGATAAAAAAAAGAAAATTAATCACAAGAATATTACAATCACTATTAAAACTATTCGCACCATTAATGTAAAAGGAACTTGCCTAAGCAAGTTCCTCAGAGTGCAGACAAAAAAGCTCATCTAGTTTTGCTAGGTGAGCTTTTATAATGTTTATTTCTTTTCTTAGAGCGTATAATTCTTTCCAAACGTACTAAAATGAGCTACCTTTTCGTAAAAATCTATCCATAAAAACCATCTGTATGCTACATTTACCTCTATTTCTCTTATTGTTTGACGCATACTTTTTATTCCAAACATATATTGAATTATTGGAATTTTTATCAACATTACAGGATCTATACTCAGTCTTCCCTTATCACTTGAATATCTATCTTCTACCAAATCATAAATGAATTTAAAATCTATACACTTTTATATTTTTCTAAGTAAATGTTCCTTTGGAACTAAATCTTCCATTGATATTATTTGTACTCGATCCATCTTCTTCTTTTGTCTTATAATCATTGAAATCCCAACCTTTATATTGATATTATTATATAATATTTTAATGATTTTATACACAAAAAAACCTGTATAACTTTTAATTATACAAGCTTTTGCCTACAGTCTGTAACTATTCTTTGTAATTCTTTATATAGATTTGGAGGTGAGTTTTTCACTCACCTCCAGCACTATCATTTTGGTTACAATTCCATTATCAATGGGTTTTGTACCTACTATTTTTCGGATTCTGACTCAAATTTTTACTTAAATATTTCAAAGTAATTTATTCTTGTTCATCTTCCTTTTTCTTCTTTGAAACATATAATCCACCTAAAGTAGATAGAGCTGTAGCAGCCATTATCATAGCTTCTGATTCAATACCTGTCTTTGGTAAGTTCTTAGATGGTTTGTCTTGTCTAGAAGGTCTAGTTGATGTATCAGCAATCTTTTCAACTAAATCACTACCTTTTATAGTGTCTTTTGATCCATCTGGATAAGTGATAGTAGCTGTACCATCTTTTCCAATTTCAACCTTTGTTCCTTGCGGGAATTTATCCTTATTAGCTTTTTCAATAGCTTCTTTAACCTTAGATTTTTCTTCATCAGTTAAGTTAGAAGGATCTTTTACTTTAGTCTTTCCTGGAACTGTTGGATCTACCTTATCAGCGATAGTCTTGTCTGATGGTTTATTATCATCGCCAGGTTTATTGTCATCGCCAGGTTTTGTTGGATTAGTTGGATTTGTAGGATCTGTTGTTCCACCTGGAGTTGTTTCAGAGTTGTTGTCATCTTGGCCTTTCTTATGACCTTCAACTTCAACTTCAACTACAACTTTTCCACCTGGTAGCTCTGGATCTTCTACTGTTACTGTGATTGGTCCATCTACGTT
>UMJL01004930.1_pt1 | contig 17460 bp, 16 predicted proteins | sample 1966071 | NCBI WGS metagenome assembly UMJL01 (sample SAMEA4836148, study PRJEB28245) | human gut metagenome | biome: gut microbiome; material: fecal sample | place: Denmark | collected 2008
TTTTTTATTCAATTGTGTAACATATGTTATAGCACATTACATGTACTATGTGGAATTTATCAACTACGATATTGGCATTTGGAAAGACCTTCTTGGCAAGATCAATATATGGCCTATACACGTCTGTAGTTACATATTCGACCATCGTTCTTGCCTTTAGTGCATATACTCAAAGGGGTGCATTTGCCTTCTATCCGCTAGGACATCAAAAATATGACCAGCTTCTAAATCAGTTAAATTTACACTCATGGATGTATCAACTGTGTTTACTGACTTAAATTCATCTATTGAAAGAGTCCTAGGAAGATAATTTTTTCTTTCCTATCTTCAGTTAAACGGAGTATTCTAGCAACACTAGTAGTAGATACACAGTGTTCTCTTGCAATTAGGTCCATTGACTTAGTCTCACATAGTTTTAAAACTATAGACCTCTTAACATCACTCGATATGAAGCACCCCTTATCTACGATAGGTGTTTTGGCCATAAATATAGATTCACAATGCTTACAGAAGAACCTCTGCTTTTTAACCATCAATATCATGGGATTTGTATTGACCCTATTAAAAAGTATTTTTACAGTCCGACTTCCATTTTTTATTATGTCATAATTTTCATTGACTATACCTCAATTAGGGCAGCAAGCTGGCCTATATGAAAGCTTTCCCCTTAGGACAGTATACTCTATCCCCTTGATATTTTCTTTTTTGTTCCCTAAAATTACTAAATTGTTATCGTTAATTCCTAAGATTTCTGTTATACTAGCATTAGAACACATATCATTCCTCCTTGTTTCTTATTTTTTGCGATTTAAATTATACACGAGATTTGATGTGTGTTCCTATTTTTTGCAAAAAATTTAGCGTTGGGAGAGAATTTTTTATCTCACCAACGCTAAATATTATACAACCCAAATTTACAGACTTTTTTACATATACTCAAATTACATCACTCTCAAACTTATATTTCTTAGTTATATTAGTTAAGATAGTTTTGTCACTATATAAAATTACATCACTCTCAAACGGAAAGATGGCATCTTCCGTCTTACTGCAAGTTTTGTCACTATATAAAATTACATCACTCTCAAACAGAACCTCGGACAAGCCTGTAATATCAATGGTTTTGTCACTATATAAAATTACATCACTCTCAAACTGTAACTTCCTTTGCTACACTATCTTTTGAGTTTTGTCACTATATAAAATTACATCACTCTCAAACTAAGGTATAAACATACTACAAGGGGTATTGGTTTTGTCACTATATAAAATTACATCACTCTCAAACGGAAAGATGGCATCTTCCGTCTTACTGCAAGTTTTGTCACTATATAAAATTACATCACTCTCAAACCGGCCAAAAGACCACTTGCATAGTCAACAAGTTTTGTCACTATATAAAATTACATCACTCTCAAACACTTGTGGATACAGTCTTAAAAGTTCCTTAGTTTTGTCACTATATAAAATTACATCACTCTCAAACACTAATGACTTCAATACCTAAAGCTTCTTGGTTTTGTCACTATATAAAATTACATCACTCTCAAACTCACAATATGCAGACTTTACCGAAGAGCTAGTTTTGTCACTATATAAAATTACATCACTCTCAAACTATCTCATGTATATTTTCAGTAATTATTATGTTTTGTCACTATATAAAATTGCATCACTCTCAAACATTTGGAACAACATATCTGGATTTTTGTCAGTTTTGTCACTATATAAAATTACATCACTCTCAAACGAAAATCGATTATTTTTAGCTGTGACATCAGTTTTGTCACTATATAAAATTACATCACTCTCAAACTCTATACAGGTAATTAATGAGGACCCTAGTGTTTTGTCACTATATAAAATTACATCACTCTCAAACGAAAAGATAATCCAGATGCCGTATTCGATAGTTTTGTCACTATATAAAATTACATCACTCTCAAACTGCATTGACATTATAATCATAATTAACACTGTTTTGTCACTATATAAAATTACATCACTCTCAAACGGCGTATGTAACCGGACAAGCTCCATATGAGTTTTGTCACTATATAAAATTACATCACTCTCAAACTATCAAGGTCTCAACATATTGAAAAAGAGAGTTTTGTCACTATATAAAATTACATCACTCTCAAACAAATCCTTAATCATCTAACCCACTCCTTTTGTTTTGTCACTATATAAAATTACATCACTCTCAAACTAATCAATCGAAGATGTTTTTAATGTATATGTTTTGTCACTATATAAAATTACATCACTCTCAAACTAGGCCTGGTAGTCTGCTTCTAACTCTTTTGTTTTGTCACTATATAAAATTACATCACTCTCAAACATCAATCCAGTCTGGGCTCAAATATCCAGCGTTTTGTCACTATATAAAATTACATCACTCTCAAACACAGAGAAAAGACTTTCTTGCAAAATCACTGTTTTGTCACTATATAAAATTACATCACTCTCAAACTTTAAGTCTTGCTAACGCCCCATGCTGCCAGTTTTGTCACTATATAAAATTACATCACTCTCAAACTCTCCAGCCTTCATGAAAGAATTTAGCATGGTTTTGTCACTATATAAAATTACATCACTCTCAAACTTATATTCATTATATCCGAACTTGAACAAAAGTTTTGTCACTATATAAAATTACATCACTCTCAAACATAAAGAAACAACTGAACTAAAGGACTTAAGTTTTGTCACTATATAAAATTACATCACTCTCAAACTGAATTTCAACCTCGTCAAGACTTCTAACAGTTTTGTCACTATATAAAATTACATCACTCTCAAACGAATGTGATAATATGATATTGTGGAAGTATGTTTTGTCACTATATAAAATTACATCACTCTCAAACAAAAAAACTGGCAAGTATGCAAAGTCTTGGAGTTTTGTCACTATATAAAATTACATCACTCTCAAACCTCAAAATTAAAAATCTTGTTGAAATTAATAGACACCACACCTACTGATGTACTAATATATAACTAGTAAATACTTACAATTCACACAACTCGTTATCTATAATATATAATTTTTCAAATCCACTGTCAATAGCAGTATATCTAGGTATTTCAGATTCAAACACAAGTACATTACATTTTTTTGCTACTATGGATTTTATAAAATACTCTCTCTCCTCTTTACTCAAGATGTTGTGTATGTTAATTAGAACAAATAGCTTAGTGTCAAGCAAACTTGTGCAAATATCCACAGTGTTAATAATATTTTCAATAATATCATTTCCCATATCTACATGTATATCAGATGCCTTAAAAATTTCCTCAATCTTAATTCCTTCTGACCTACAAATTGGCAAGCTAACTTCTTGTACAATTTCATCTAGATACATCTCCAATTTAGAAACAATGGCCTGAGTCTCTTCAAAGTAATCAAGTGATATTATTTTTAGATATTGTATTAATTTGCTATTTGCCCTCTTTATACTTGAATTCAAATCAAATATATCCGACAAAATCATAACTTTTTTGCCAATATCAATTTCTTTATTAGAGTCAGATAGTATAAATTTACCCTCCCATCCATTATTCTGATTTATAAACTCCTTGACAACATATCTAAAATATTTAGCATCTTCAATTACAACTGTACTAATCTTTGATTCTTCAAACTCTATAGCTCTTTCCCACTCAGTATTAACCAATTTCAAAATATCAACACCCTCTTATCTGAATCCACAACATCATTCTTTACTTCACCTACCAATATTTCCATTTTCGAAAATTGTTTTTCTGTAACAGCCAACATTTGCACTAGACCAGACTTAGGTTTATTATTTTTAACAGCATTCATTATATGTGTGGCTGCTCCCTGATTTAGTGTCAATTTACAATAAATTGACTCTTGCATCATCATAAACCCACTCATAAGTAAGTACTTTCTAAATTTTCTATACTGTCTTTGATCCTCCGATGTTTGTACAGGTAGGTCAAACATTACTAAAACTCTCATAAATCTATAACTCATATCTCCAAAACTTAATATCTAATACATCATTGTTATTTAGTGCATCAAACACACTCCTACAATAAATCTTTAAAGCGTTATTAAAATACATATTTTGACCATCAATTTCTATCATGTCATTCATAGCCTCTATAATATTCAACTTTTCAATACTTGTAAATTCCTTAATATCCATCTCTATTATTTTTTTGTCCACATATATTCTAAAAGGTTCCATTAAATCACAAGAAAGATTAAATTGATTGAACATATTATCGTGAAAGAGCCCAAATTGAGTCATATAACCCATAGAGACAATTTCCCTATTTATTGTAGAAAGTAATATAGCATAACCATAGTTCAAAGCACTATTTATTGGAACTTCATCCGATCTACTAAAGTTCTTACCAAATATAGCCTTAAAGTATACCTTAGCAGCATGACCTTCTCTATTTGTAGTATCAAATAATTCTACTTGGTTATAATATTCTTCCAACATTTTACACTCTTCATGCCCCAATTCTTTTAATAACTTTGCTTGATTTTTAATTTTTTCCCTAACAATCTCAGTCCAAACTTCTTCTTTTATAGACTGATTCCAACTAATTTGATTTCTATATTTTGCGCTAGTATCATGACTACCATAATAACTGATCAGCTCAGAAGATGGGTTCCTTTTCTCATCACAGAAAATTATTTTTACTTTGCTCTTTGTTAATTCGTTAAGAAGGGCAGCCGTTATAGAAACGGCTGTCGACTCAACTATCAAAGTGTGTATTTCATCTAAAAATACCTTTTTTGTATCTTCTACTGTTCTAATAACCATGTAATTCATTTTGTAATCTAGCTTGGATCTTGATTTAATTACAACAGTTCTCCAACTCATACTCTACTCCACTACACTATAGTAACCTCATTTTCAAATAAGCCTGTTATTGATTGATTAATAATTTTGAATGAACTCACATTACTCAAAGTTTGAGGTATTTCAGCCCTAGATATTGTCATTTCTAATTCATCGAATTTAGAATTTGCACCTCCTTTATTAGATCCTCTCATGTCATTTATTAACCTCAATATTACATTACACTGGCTTTCTACGCTCAAACCGGAAAATTTCTCTATTGTCTCTGAAGAGTTAAGATACTCACCTTTATCCCATTTTCTATTCCTAAATACGCCAATAATCTTCTTGTTAACAATATATTTATAAATTTTCATATTTAAATTCTTATTAATCTTATCTGTGTTGATAAATCTATATTCATTATTCTTAGCCTTTACGATTTCTTTTATGCAACGCTCAATTTCTTTATCTAATATAATTTGATAAGCAGGATCCACATAAAAAGTTTTTGGTTTAGAACCACCTAGATAGTAATTATATCCATCTATATTTATCAAACTTCCCATTTTAAGTTCATTTACAATAATCTCAATATTATTAACATCTTTCTTAGACCTATTACTTATGTAGTCATACACATAATCATGCTGATTAATATTACATAAACATAAATAATATGGTATAGGAATCATATAGTACTTAATATCCAAACCTTTTTTTTCATATACATTATATCTAACTATGGTATAATGCGAATAATTCAAATCCTTATACCCACCATACTTATATAAATTACATAACCTATTATTCCCATTTTTTTCACTCGATTTTATTGGAAATCCTTTTTTGTTTTTCTTTCCATCATCCATAAACTCACTTGCTTTATGTATTGTTACCTTATTCAAAATAGGGCCTTTATCCACTCTATTTTTAAAAGTAACTCTTACATCATTTGACTTCATCATCCTGTTAACAGTATCAATGGATTTTTTCTCATCCCATATTCTCTTACCATTTCTATCCAAATTTCTATTAAATATACAATTTAGACTATAATTATTTCCACCTCCTTTTTTGATGTAATTAGCAGGGTTTTTCGTAAATTTTTCATTATAGACATTACCAACTACTATATTAAGATATGCATCCTTGGCATGATGATGGTCATTTATTTCTCTAACCTTTATAAATTCATTTTCGTGTCTAAAATCTGAAACATTCTCTGCCTTAACATATACTATTTCTGAATCATTGTTTATCAGTTTAAGCATTTCAGCAGCTGCCTTTGATGCCTGGGAAGTTTCAACTAGCTGCCTAGCGATAAATCCGGACATTTCATCATCAGTAAAACCTGTAGTTCTAGTCAATCTATCATACTTTTTATCACCAATCAATTTTTTATCATGAAGCATGTCCCAAAGTGACTTTCTTTCAGTTTGTATTTTTGGATCAATTGGATACACATCCCTTTTATCAGCATTTGCCTTTCTTGTTACCAATACTAAATTCTCAAAGCTATTATCCTTAGTCTTTGACCTTGGGAATATATGGTCTATATCATACATATCAGTAAAAAGGCTTTCTATATCAATATTTTTTCCAGTATACATACATTTTCCCATTTGAGTGTAATACAAGTATAGCTTTTTTGAATTAAACTTACTAACTTCAGTACTATTTAATTCATTTACCCAGTCTCTTGATTCAGCATTTATAGCACTATATAGTTCTAGAAGTCTATTTTTCCTAGTAATTGTAGTTTTTTTGTCGGCTTTATTTGTTCTTGTAACTTCCACAAATACCTTCTTGGGTTCATGCCCCATAATCTTTTTTATTTCTTCAACTATTTTAATTGTCTGCCACAAACTTCTCTTTACAGCAGGAGAGCAATAAAGATCATCAAGTATATCATGACTTATTTCATCAATATCTTTTCTTGATAACATATTTATTTGATCTATCTTTTTCAAGTAATCGTATTCATTCCTTAGCAATTGCATAAGGTTATTGTCAGTATTTCTCATTGCTTCAATTATTGTGTAACCTTCTCCTGTCGCATCGTTAACTAATACACTACTCCTAATACCAGTTAGAAATTTTTTAGAAAGTCGTCCCCAATCTCTATACTTTAACTTGCATACTTTCTTTAATTGATCTTTGCTTACCTTTTCTCCATACTCTTTGTTTATTTTTGTCTTTAATAAATCTTTTGAATCACCAAATAGAGTAACCCATTTGATTATATTTTCTGCCATACGGTAATCAATTTCTGTACCGAATATCTTAACCATATCCCTATAAGATTTCAAGTCAGACTTAATATCAATGTCTATGCCTGATACTTCACCCTTACCATCAGAATAACCCTCTTGTTTCAAAAACTCTTTTATATACTTTTTTGTAACTCTCTTTTTTTCTACCCTAAATATTTTTTCTACAATAGATTTTTTTATATCAATAGGCAAACTTATACCATCGTACTTAATGTTATTTAGTTCATTTAATAAACTAAACTCACTGTAAAGTAGAGATTCTTTGGGCAATACATCTTCACCTATTAGATACGAACATTTATTAGTCAAATTTTCAATAAATCTTTCAGCTGATTCCTCTTTATCCACCATTTCATCAAAATTCCAAGGAGTTATTCTTCCACTTCTTTTCCTAGAAACCCATGCAAAACCATTGTTATACACACTGTGATGGTCGTTTAAAGGACCAACATAATATGGAATCCTATACTCCATTATTTTTATTATCTTTTCAATATTTGTATGTCCATCAGACTCCTCATTCAAAAAAGTAAACTTTTTAGATGCATTTTCCAATATTTTCTTTAATTCGTACCTATGAATCTGATATGGAATTACCGAATTATCTTTTACTCTTTGAAGTGGTAAAAATCTTTCTAATTCAATTTCATTCAAAATATATTTGATATCATCAGTTTTTTCTATTTTTACAAGTACTTTCTTTAGTGCATTATGGAATTCTTCTTTTGAACAAGATATTCCATTCTTACTTTTCTTTACATAATTTACATAATTGTTACCCTTTTTTATATCTAATTTTAATATAGAATCATATTTTTCTTTATCCGTCTTAAGTACTTTTTTTAGCAATTCTAAGTCATTATGATGTTTATTATATATATCTACTTTTGCCTCTGATAAAGTCTTACCCTCAGGCTTTATTGAAAGTAATATAGTGGCGTCATATAACCTTTTAGCCACATCAATAAATTCAATTTTATCTAAGAAAATAGATTCATAAGTATCTCTTACTTGATCATACTCTAAGTTTTTAAAGGAAATATTTTTTATATCATCAATATCCTTATATTCTTCTTCTAGAAATAAATCTACAGGTTTTACACTTGCGCCAATTGAAAGTATAAAAAGTGATTTGTGAGCCTTATATTCTTTTTTATTGAAGAATTCTCCCAATAGTTTTTTCTTGTTAGTTATAGTATTACTTGTATTGGATACTATATTCTTTAATTCATTAATAAGACTCTCATTATACTCAAATTTTTTAACACCCAGATTATTATTTATTAATTCTAATAGTTCAATAATTATATTTTCTATTGATGTTCCTGTTTCTTCAAAATCTCCCTTGAAAAGAAAATGACCCCTATATTTAATAATATGGTGCAATGCCATATACAACTCTCTGATATCAACATCTTCACAAGATTGCATCAACTTATGTCTCAGATGATAAATAGTAGGATACTTTTCATAATACTTTTTATCTCCATCTTCACTTCCCTTGAAAATAATGTTACTTTCCCCTAATATTCTTTCATCCTTATCTTCTAGATGGAATTTACTTTCTTTTAACCTCATAAAGAACTCAGGATCTACCTTTGCCATTTCTTCACTAAAAATTTCTTCAAGCAAATTAAGCCTATCCCTTCTTCTTTGAATACGCCTTCTATTTACCCTGTGTCCTCTTCTTTCCTCAGCTGTTGAAGCCTCATTAAAAAGTCTAGAACCCCACATCCTTTTGCCATTGAATTTTAATATCTCATAATCAGTGTTCGTAACTGCCCAACCAACTGATGATGTTCCAATATCAAGTCCTATAAAATATTCCGTATTCTTCCTAATTTCCTTAGGGCTAGACTTTAAGACCTTACCATGATTCTTATTAGTTTTTTTATCCCCAGATTTTACATTTTCGCCTTCAAATTTCTTTGAATCACTCATTCTTTACCTCCATAAAAATACTCACTAAATATGCAAAAACCTTTTCCAAACACTTGACTTTTTACTACCTATTATTTATAATTATATTATATCATATTTGTCACTATATATGATTACACCACGAGTTCAAATAAAAATTTATTCAAATCGCCTTCGGGCCACCCATCGTAGGGTTTAACTTGACTATCAGGTCAAGTTTTTTTATTCATTAAATTCCAACTAATCGACATCATATTAAGGTTATTTAAAATTACCACATATCTACTTTTATCATCAAATACAATTTGCTATTTTTAAAACAAAATTACCTCTTATGCATAAATAGTCCTAATAACTAATATTATATCATACTTATTAAATATTTTTTTGTCATTTTTATTAATGCAAATAAGGAGTTTGTATACTCAACTTCTATCAAATAGAATTAAAACATACAAACTCCCCAATTAAACAAACTATATAGTTTTCTATCCCTCAACAAAGAAGCTAATCTCTGCCTCTACACACAAGTCTCCATCACAAGTAATGCTTCCCTTGCCGACACCGTAGTTCCTTCTCATCTTGACAATCTCAACATCAATATCCAGTCTATCTCCCGGCACAACCTGCCTTCTAAACTTGGCTTGCTTTATCCCTGAGAAAAACGCCAGCTTGCCCTTGTACTGGTCTAGGGATAGTATAGCTACTGCTCCTGCCTGAGCCATAGCCTCTACCATCAGTACTCCAGGCATTACATTGCGGTCTGGAAAGTGTCCTGTAAACCAAGGCTCTGATGCTGTGATGCACTTTTGAGCCTTTACCCACTTTCCTTCTTCCATATCCACAACCCTATCCACTAGAAGAAAGGGATGTCTATGGGGTATAATTGCCTTTATTTCTTCAACATTTAATGATTTCTTTTCTGTATTTTCCATATCTACTCCTGACCCTAGCCCTTGTACTTCTTAAGAAGCAAGCTAGCATCGTGTCCTCCAAAACCAAGTGAGTTGGATATAGCATACTCTATATCTCTCTTTCTAGTCTCATCTGTAACATAGTCTAGGTCACATTCTTCATCCTTGACCTTGTAATTTATAGTCTGTGGAACAAATCCATCCTTAAGGGCATAGGCGCATACAATAGCTTCTATTGCCCCAGCTGCCCCCAACATATGTCCTGTCATAGACTTAGTTGATGACACCATTATGTCCTTTGAATGGTCCTTAAATGCAAGCTTGATAGCATTTGTCTCTGCCACATCGTTTAGCTGTGTACTAGTACCATGGGCATTGATATAGTCTACTTGATTGCTATCTACTCCAGCCTCTTCTAGGGCAAATAGCATAGCATTTGCTGCACCCTTGCCATCTGGGTTAGGCGCTGTGATATGGTGGGCATCACTAGTCTGTCCATAGCCCACTATCTCACAGATAATGTCCGCCCCCCTTTTTAGGGCTGAGTCAAGCGACTCTATCAGTACTATGGCTGATCCTTCTCCCATTACAAACCCACTTCTCTCCTTGTCAAAAGGTATAGAAGCCCTAGTTGGGTCATCGCTAAATGATAGGGCTGACATTGCTTCAAAGCCGCCCACTCCCATAGTACATATGGATGACTCACAACCACCTGCAAACACTGCATCCTGGTAGCCATCCTTGACCAACCTGAAGGCATGGCCTATTGAGTCTGTTCCTGTTGCACAGGCAGTCACTGAAGATGTACATACACCCCTAGTTTCTAGGGCTATAGACACGTGACCAGCAGCCATATTTATTATACACTTTGGTATAAAATGCGAAGAGATCTTCTTGTGACCCTTCTCCATATACTTGATATGTTCACCCTCTATGGTATCCAATCCACCTATACCACTTCCTACTACTACACCTGTCCTAAACTCATTTTCTTCGTTTATAGTATAGCCACTATTTTTCATGGCTTCGTTGGCAGCTGCTATTGCAAACTGAACGAACCTATCCTTTTTCTTTGGACCATCAACACCATGGGCCTTTGGATTAAAATCCTTGACCTCTGCTGCTAACCTAGTCTTGTAGCCTGTATTATCGAAAGAGGTGATCGGCCCTATTCCACACTTGCCTGCCTTGACACTCTCCACAAATTCCTCTATTGATTGGCCAATCGGGCTGATTACACCAGCTCCTGTTATTACGACCCTTCTACTCATAAAATCCTCCATTAATCGGTTATTATATTGAAGACAGTCCACCGTCTACACTTATGACCTGTCCAGTTATATACCTAGCAGATTCTCCTGCCAAAAATGCCACTGTATCAGCTATATCCTTAGGCTGACCAACACTCCTTAGCGGTATTGCGTCTACTATCTTAGCCTTTATCTTTTCTGGTATAGCATCTGTCATATCCGTCTGTATAAATCCAGGCGCTATAGCATTTACTGTGATGCTATATGGTCCAAGTTCTGCTGCCAGTGTCCTTGTCATACCTATTACACCAGCCTTTGATGCTGAATAGTTAGTCTGACCAACATTTCCCACTAGGCCTGCTAGTGATGATAGACTTATGATTCTACCTGATCTTTTCTTAGTCATCTTTCTTGCAACCTGTTTTGTACAGTTGAATATCCCCTTTAGGTTGGTATCTATTACATCATCAAAATCCGCTTCCTTCATCTTGATAAATAGCTTGTCCCTAGTGATGCCTGCATTGTTGACCAAGACATCTATATTCTCATATTCTTCATATATCTTGTCAAATGCTTCAGCTACCTTTTCTGAATCCTTGACGTCAAACTTCATGGCAAATACATTCTGACCCTTTGCCTTTAATTCTTCTACCATAGCATTGGCTTTTTCATCTGAGCTAACATATGAAAATCCAACTATATATCCCTCTTGGGCTAATTTTTCTACTATAGCCCTACCTATTCCTCTTGTTCCACCTGTTACAAAAGCAACTTTCTGATTGGTTTGCATCGTATTCACCTCTTTCTAAACTTCACTCATTTCTCTTATGTCGTCTAAATTTTGTATATTTATAACTTTCTTTGTCTTATCTATCTTTTTGATAAATCCTGCTAGGCTCTTTCCTGGTCCTACTTCTATAAAGGTGTCTATACCATCGTCTATCATATTTTTGATAGTCTGCTCGAACATGACCCTAGAGTACATCTGCTTCATCAAGATATCTACATAATCTTGGTCCCGACCATAGACACTTGCGTCTAGATTCTTGTAGACCTTGATATCCTTATTAAACTTGAAGTCTATTTTTTCAAGCTCCTGCCTAAAGATCTCAGCTGATGGTTTTAAGACACTAGTATGAAATGGTCCCTCGACATTTAGTTTCACTGTCTTTTTAATAGACCTCTCTTTACAGGCATACTCCAACTTGTCTATAGCTGAGAAGTCTCCCCCTACTACTATCTGACCTGGGCAGTTGATATTGGCTATATCCAGGTTCTTTATGTCTGGATTGGACTTTTTGACCTGACATACAATCTCTTCAATAGTATCTAGTGGAGTCTTCATAATAGCCAACATAGTTCCTTGACCCTTCACACCTTGACCCATTATCTGGCCTCTTTTTGCTACTAGTCGTATCGCTTTCTCAAGACCTATCATTGCAGAACTACATAGGGCTGAGTACTCACCTAGGCTAAGACCAGCCATTGCAGCTACTTCAAGATTCTTATATTTATTGAGCAATTCATCAAGTAGGGCCATGCTGTTCATAAATATGGCCGGCTGAGCATACCTAGTCTTGGATATCTCTTCTATATTGGCATTGGCTATAGCCTCATATGTATCCTTATCTAGTATGTCTTTAGCAAGCTTGTATACCCTAGAATCTAGTAAGTCCTTACCCATGGCCTCATACTGAGACCCCTGTCCTGGAAATACTATAGCTATTTTTTTAGTCATTTACTATACCTCTCAACACCTTATTGTAGCCATTTACTAAATCATCAATTATCTCCTTGCAGGTCTCTCTCTTAGATACTAGACCTGCTATCTGTCCTGCCATAACTGATCCATAGTCGCACTCTCCATCTAAAACTGCAGACCTTAGGCTGCCAGCACCATAGGCTTCAAGTTCTTCGATACTTGCACCTTGGTCTTCCAACTTCTTGAACTTCTTGGCGAACTTGTTTTTTATTACCCTTACAGGATGGCCAGTTGACATACCAGTTACAGTAGTAGATATGTCCTTGGCAGATGCTACTTTTTCCTTGTAGGCCTCACTAGCCCTACACTCATTGGCAAGTATAAACCTAGTACCTAGCTGAACACCATCAGCTCCAAGACAAAATGCAGCTGCAACTCCTCTACCATCACCTATACCACCTGCCGCTATTACTGGTATGTCTACAGAGTCCACTATCTGTGGTACCATAGCCATGGTATTTGTAACTCCAACATGGCCACCAGCCTCTGCCCCTTCAGCTATAATAGCGACTACACCAGCATTTCTCTGCATACGAATAGCCTGCGATACTGAAGGCACTACAGGTATTATCTTTATTCCGTTTTCGTTTAGCCTTGCAAAGTGCTTGCCTGGATTACCCGCACCAGTAACTACAACCCTTACACCTTCTTCTATGACAGCATCTATGACCTCATCCACAAAGGGACTCAGTAGCATTATATTGACTGCAAATACCTTGTCTGTAAGGGATTTTGCCTTTCTTATCTCTCCTACTAGCCAGTCCTTTGGCGCATTACCCGCTGCTATAATACCTAGCCCACCAGCATTGGATACTGCCGCAGCAAGCTCAGCATCTGATACCCAAGCCATTCCACCTTGGAAGATTGGGTAGTCAATACCTAGCACATGGCATATTTTGCTGTCTTCTAATCTCTTAACCATTAGTTAGCCTTTAGACCCTCTATATATGCTGCAATCTTTTCTGGGCTAGTTAGGTTTTCTATTGCATCGTCTTCTACTTCTATGTCAAATTCATCTTCAATTTCAGTCATTATGTCCATTACGTCTAGTGAATCTGCTTCTAGTTCTTCCTGTATGTGGCTATCTGCCTTTATATCTTCTATTTCTATATCTAACTGCTCTGCTAATATTTCTCTTATCTTTTCTATCATTTTATATTCCTCTTTCTTAAATTATATTTTTGTATTTTGTTCGTTTTTACTTTTTTCTAACCTTAAATTATATTTTTATACTTTATTTGTTTTTGCTCTTTTTCTTATATTTGTTTTTTATATATAAATAGACTATTTTTTACTAAGCTATATTTCTAGCTATACTTTTTTTATCTTCATCAATATACCACCAAAGCTAAGTCCTCCACCAAATGCCGTAGTTATAAGGTACTTGCCTAGGATATCTCCCTCATCTTGGTCTGAACTTTCAAGTCTACTTACAACTTCATCAAATGCTATTGCAACACTTGCAGAAGATGTGTTTCCATATTCTTGTATATTGGTATACCACCTGTCCATTCCTATATTTGACCTATCTGATAGGCACTCTATTATCCTCATATTGGCCTGGTGGGCAACAAATGAATATACCTGACTCTCATCTACAGAATTGTCCTTTAGCAATTTATCTATTACCTTTGGACCTACATCTGTTGCAAACTTATAGACCTGTCTACCATTCATGCCTATATACAAGTTGTCTTCGTCATCTATCTTGTCCTTGGCATCTATAGTAAGGTACTTCTTTACGTCTGGTTTGCCACCTAGGTGGTAGTCTTTGATCTCATACTTGTATTTTGATACTGGTCTATCCTCTACTAGGTCCTCATTTTCTAGTATCATACAACCTGCACCATCACCAAATAATATACAAGTAGTTCTATCTTCCCAATTTACATACTTAGTAAGTCTCTCAGCTCCAACAACCATGGCATATTTTTTACCCATGTCCCTCATCATAGCCTTGGCTGTAGCTATTGCATAGATATAGCCACTGCAGGCCACATTTATGTCCATACATATTATATTTTTTAGACCCATTCTACCAGCTATTGTAAATGCTGTAGATGGTACCTTGGTATCAGATGTCACGCTTGCAACTATAATCATTTCGATCTTGTCTACATCTATATAAGATTTTTCTATAGCTCTTTGACATGCCTTTAGGGCCATATCCTCTGTTGTTTCATCCTTGGATATATGCCTTCTTCTTATGCCTGTTCTTTCTACTATCCATTCATCATTTGTGTCTACTAGTTTTGAAAGCATATCATTGTCCAGTATATTATCTGGTGCATAGCTTCCACTTCCTATTATATTAACACCCATGTTCTCCTCCGTATTCTTTTAGGAAAAACTCATTTATATTCATAAGGGCTCTGATCAAGGCCTGGTCCTCTTCTAGCTTTAGATCTATCATCAGGTGGTCGATCATCTCCTCATGAAAATTCCTATGAATTTTGTCCACCAAAACACCCTTTCTTGTAAGGCTGGCTATTACCACCCTCCTGTCATTAGGGTCTTTTTCTCTTTTTGCATAACCCTTTGTCTCTAGCTTGGAAATAGTTGTAGTAAGGGTTCCCATAGTGATATCCAATATATCAGCTACTTCAGACATCATCTTGCCATCACCCGTTCCAATAGCTTCAAGGGCATGTATTTCACTCATAGACAGGTCTTTGATACCCCTTAGTCTAAGGGATTTCTCCTCTATAGTAAGTATGTTCTTGAATAGGTCTACTACTATATCGTTTATTACCTTTCTACTAGCCTCATAAGACAAGTTCTCGCTCTTGGACTTAGTCTCATATTCAATACTTTCTTGACTACTCACTTGAGCCTTATCTTCATTATCTTCAACAACTATATTCTCGTTTAAAGCCTTGTCATTTTCAAATGTTATATATGAGTAGTCTCCCTCACCAACAGATATACTATCCCCATCTGAAAATTCAACCTTTATCTTTTTCTTATTAGACTTATCTTCTATATTTTTATAATCAACCATTTCTAGCCTCCTATTTAGCTTCCTATAATCTTTCTATACTTATCATATCTTTTTTTCATTATTTTATCTATAGATATAGAATAGCTTTTTTCTAGAAAATTGATTATATGATTCTTTAGGTTGTATATCTCACCTCCGTCCTCTTCTATTATCCTTTCAATAAATCCATCCTCCATAAGATTGTGGCTTGTAAGTCTCATCAACTCAGCTGCCTCGTCCTTTTTTGAGGGGTCCTTCCAAAGTATACTTGCAAATCCCTCTGGAGATAGTATTGAATATACGCTATTTTCTAGCATCCATATTTCATCTGTAAGGCTAAGGGCAAGGGCTCCACCACTGCCCCCTTCTCCTATTATCACTGATAGGGTCGGCACCTCCAGCCTTGAAAATTCATATATACACTGGGCTATTGTAAGGGCTTGGCCTCTTTCTTCTGCCCCGATGCCACATCCAGCTCCAGGCGTGTCTATTATAGTTATAACAGGCAGCTTGAACTTGTTGGCATGGGCAATCAGCCTCAGCACCTTCCTGTAGCCTTCAGGGTTTGGCATACCATAGTTTTTATCTTTTCGCTGCCCTATTACCATGACTGAGTAGGGTCCTAGCTTTCCTATGCCACCTATGATAGTATCGTCATCTGAGTAAGCGCGATCTCCATGCATCTCTACAAAGGGCTTGCATAGGTAGTCTATATAGTCTTTTGCCTTGTACCTGCCAGGATCTCTGGATGCCCTGACTATTTCCATTGCTGTCTTCAAAATCCACTCTCCTTTCTCGATTTCTTATCTTATATAACTTTGGCAAGTATATCTGCCAACTTATCTATCTTCTCTTGACGCTTTCTTGTTGTTATGTAGATTAATAGCAAGTATGTCTGCCAGCCTATCTCTCATTTCTTCCCTAGGCAGTACCATGTCCACCATTCCGTGTTCTAAGAGAAACTCAGCCCTTTGAAAGCCTTCTGGTAAATCAGTGCCTGTCACCTGCTTGATCACTCTAGGTCCTGCAAAGCCTATCAAGGCACCCTTTTCTGCTATGATTATGTCCCCTAGACTGGCAAATGATGCACTCACACCACCAGTAGTTGGGTCTGTCATAACAGATATGTATAATAGACCTCTCTCATTTAATCTGGCTATTGCCTGTGATGTCTTAGCCATCTGCATAAGAGAGAACATCCCCTCCTGCATTCTGGCCCCACCTGATGCTGAGAATATTACAAGTGGAAGAGATTTTTTGATAGCTAGCTCAATTGCCTTGGTGATCTTCTCACCCACACTTGAACCCATGCTCCCCATCATAAAATTGGTATCCATGACAGCTATTACGACTCTGGACTCCTTGATCCTAGCAGTACCAGTTATGACTGCCTCGTCTATTCCCGAAGACTCCCTTTGACCTAGCTGTTTTTTCTTGTAGTCCGGAAAATTAAGCGGGTCCCTTACCTTCTTTTCCTTGAAATATTCTACAAAGCTTTCTTCGTCTACTATGCTGTTGATTCTTTCCCTAGC
>UMJL01045477.1_pt1 | contig 17423 bp, 9 predicted proteins | sample 1966071 | NCBI WGS metagenome assembly UMJL01 (sample SAMEA4836148, study PRJEB28245) | human gut metagenome | biome: gut microbiome; material: fecal sample | place: Denmark | collected 2008
CATGATCTGGCAGCCGGCGGCGCGAAGATCGTCCATCAGTTCTTCTACCTCGGCAGGCGTTTCGCCCAGCCCTACCATGATGCCCGACTTGGCCGTAATGCCACTGGCAGCAATCTGACGGATCACCTCGAGGCTCGTGTCGTAGCGGGCGGCGCTGCGCACCAAGGGGCTGAGGCGACGCATGGTCTCCATGTTGTGGCTGATGATGTCGGGCCTCGCTTCGATGACCTGCTCCACCAGCTCCCTGCGCCCCTGGAAGTCGGGTATCAGCACCTCAAGCGTGATGTCGGGGTTCAGGCGACGTATCTCAGCGATGGTCTGTGCCCAGTGGGCGGCGCTCAGGTCGGGCAGGTCGTCGCGGTCGACGGAGGTCACCACGGCGTGCGAGAGCTTCATCAGCCGCACCGACTCGGCCACGTGCGTGGGTTCCTGCGGGTCGAGGGGCAGGGGGCGTCCAGTCTGCGTGTTGCAGAACTTACAGCTGCGGGTACAGATGTTGCCGCCTATCATGAAGGTAGCCGTGCCCCGCCCCCAGCATTCGCCCATGTTGGGGCATCGGCCACTGCTGCAGATGGTGTGCAGGCAATGTGACTCGACGATGCGTTTCGTCTCGGTGTAGCGTTCGTTGGCGCCTATGCTTATCTTGAGCCATTCAGGCTTACGTACTCGTTCCATAAACGTGTGGATAGTGTGTGAGGATGGCACGCAGATGACACAGATGAAGCAGATGACCGCAGATTTTTAATTAATTATCTGCGTAAATCTGTTTTAATCTGTGTCATCTGCGTGCCATTTATCCGGTTGTTACAAATTGTTTTTGAAGAACTCTGTCAGCCGCGTGTACAGGTGCATGCGCGTGTTGCCGCCGAAGATACTGTGGTTGCGGTTGGTATAGACCTGCATGTCGAACTGCTTGCCCAGCTGAACCAGGTGTTCGGCATACTCGGCACAGTTCTGGTAGTGCACGTTGTCGTCGGCCATGCCGTGTACCAGCAAGAGGCGTCCGTGGAGTTTGTCGGCGCGGGTGAAGGCCGACGATGCCTTGTAACCCTCGGCATTCTCCTGCGGCGTGCGCATGAAGCGTTCGCCATAGACGGTGTCGTAGTAGTTCCAGTCGGTCACGGCTGCCACGGCTACTCCTGCCTTAAACACGGGGGTACCCTCGCTCATACTCATGATAGTCATGTAGCCGCCGAAGCTCCAGCCCCAGATACCGATGCGGCTCTTGTCCACGTAGGGCAGACTGCCCAAATAGAGGGCCGTCTCTACCTGGTCGCGGGCTTCCTTGACGCCCAGGTTCAGGTACGTGCACTTCTCGAAGTCGGCGCCGCGTCCGCCCGTGCCGCGTCCGTCCACGCAAACCACGATGTAGCCCTGAGAGGCCATGAACGTCTCCCAGCTGATGCCGAAGGCGTCGAGCACCTGTTGCGAGCCGGGGCCGCTATACTGATATTGCAGGGCGGGATATTTCTTGGAAGCCGAGAAGTCGGTGGGTTTCATCATCCAGCCGTTCAGCTGGGTACCGTCGGTAGTGGTGAAGCTGAAGAATTCCTTCTTCGGCAGGTTGTATTCGGCCAGCTGGGCACGAAGCTTCTGGTTGTCCACCAGGGTGGTGAGCACCTGTCCGCGGTTGTTGTTCAGCGTGATGACCATCGGCGTGTCGAGGCTGGTGTAGCGGTTCAAGTAGTACTTCATGTCCGTGCTGAATTGGGCCGAGTTGGTGCCCTGCTGCGTGGACAGCTTCAGTTTCTTGCCCTTGCGGTCGGTCTTATAGACGGCGGTACGCATGGGGCTCTCCTCGTTGCTGGTGTAGTAGAAGGAGCCTTCCTGCGGGTCGTAACCCAAGAAATCTTTTACTTCGAAGTTGCCCGAAGTGACCTGCTTCACCAGGCTTCCCGACAGGCTGTACCAGTAGAGGTGATTGTAGCCGCTGCGCTCGCTGACGAAGCTGAAGTGGTCGTCGTAAAAGCGTATCTGGTCGAAGACGTTCTCCTTGATGTACTTGTCGCTCTCGTCACGGAGCACCAGCTTGCAGACGGTGCTGCGCGGATTGGCCATGTACAGGTCGAGGCGGTTCTGATGGCGGTTCAGCGTCATGATGGCCAGCTTCTCGGGGTCGCGGGTGAAGCGGATGCGGGGGATGTATCCGTCTTCGTCCAGGGGTACGTCAATCTGGCGGATAACGCGGCTCTTGATGTCGAACGTATGGACGCTGACCTTCGAGTTGGCTTCGCCCGTCTTGGGGTACTTGTATTCATAGGCGCCGGGGTACTTTTCGTAGGCCTTGATGTGGGGCTTGTCGCCGGCAAAGACGGGGAAGGAGTAAGATTTTACTTCGCTCTCGTCCCAGCGCACGAAAGCCAGCATCTTGCTGTCGGCGCTGAACTCCAGGGCGCGGTTGTAGGAGAACTCCTCTTCGTACACCCAGTCGGGCGTGCCGTAGATAATCTTGTTGCGTTCGCCGTCCTTGGTCACCTGGCTCTCGCTGTTGCCGAAGTAGCGCTTCACGAGGAAGATGTTGTTGTCGCGTACGAAGGCCACCATCGAGCCGTCCGGCGAGAAAACGGGTACCTGCTGCGGTCCGCCGTCGGAGAGTTTCTCCACCACGTTGTTGATTTTCCCCTCGAGGTTGCGCTTCAGGCTGTACAGGTAGTGTACGGCCGTGTACGAGCGGCGATAAATGGGTGTCGTCTCAGTGGCGATGAGCAGCATCGTACCGTCCGGCGAGAAGCTGTAGCTGTCGAAGCGCTTGAAGGGGCACTCGCGGGCAGTGGCGGCGTCGAACAGCACTTCCACCTGCTTGCCGGTCTTGAAGGAATATTTGATGATCTGCGTACCCTCGGCGTTCATCTGCGAGTAGTGCTCGCCGTCGCCGGGGATGGGGATGACTCCGTAGATGTTCTCCACGCGGAACGTGCCCGTCACGACGTCCTTGAGCGTGAGCGGTTTTCCGCCTTGAGCATAGGCTGCCAGCGTCAGGAGGCAGCAGAACAGGGTAATAAGGATTTGCTTCATGGTTCTTTTGTTTTTATTTGCAAAAGTACGAATAAAAAGTGATAAAGAGAAAAATGTAGCAAAGTTATTGGCAGATAGGCGTTTTAGGAAGATGGCTTGAAAAAATGAAAGACAGAAAAAGCAATGAAAAAGCCAAGTTAGGACATCGCAACGTTACCAATTCGTGACCATGCCCTTTACCGTGACCTGTTCCACGCCGATGGCTTCCGTTGCTTCAAGCATTATTACATGGAATATGTCTGTAAACATCTGAAGTACCTTTGAAGTGAACTTTGTCAATGATGGGCAACTTTCTATCTTTTGATTTTATATCGAATTCACGTTGAATTTACATAAATACCAGTGCAAGCCTCCCCGCGCAATCCGAACAAGAAGAACAAGTGTCCGTTATGCCTCTGAATCAGAAACGTTATCATCAGACAACGCAAACGTTATCATTAGGTAACGTGAACCTTATCAACAGGTAGTGTCCGTTTTGCATACTCTTTCCTCCTCGCTTTGCCCTTCATACCTGAATGTGTATCGTAAGTATGAATGATATTGCGTAGACCATCAATGAGAATAGCCACCACTTAATTTTATTAGAGTTTATATAGAACAAGGTTTTAGGGTATTGATAATCATAAGCCCTGTTCCTTATTCCATATAAACTCTATTGTCTAATATCAATAAGTTGATGTCGAGGGTCAGAAGAGGATACCGAGGCGGAATCCGGCATTGCTCTGTCCGTCGATGTTGCCGGTCAGGGTTTCCGTGCGGTTGGTGGCATAGCTGTAGAAGCCGGCAATGTGGAAGCCCCAGTTCTTCTGCGTATTGGGATAAATCTTGAGACCGATTTCGGGTGAGGCATAGAAGCCCCAGCCCGTATCATAGAGTCCGCCTGTACCGAAGTAGGTGGTGTTGCGGGCAAACATGGCTCCCAACTTGGCTCCTACGTAGGAGCGTATGTGCGAGTCCGTGCAGAAGGTGTAGGCCGCCGTGGCTCCGAAAGGCAGCTGGAAGGCCGAACGTTGCTGGTCGGTGGTCAGGCTTTCGGTGGGCGAGAGGCTGATGGTCTGGCGGTCTATGTAGCGGTGGTTGGTGTGGAACGACAGGAAGGCGCCGGCCGAGAAGTGGGACGTCACGTCGTAGGCTCCTTCAAAGTTCATGCCCCAGCCGCTGATTTTGTCGGCAAAGCCGGTGGACAGAGGGGCGTTCATCTGCCAGTCTACGGCAAAGTGTACTTTCCGTTGCGAGGCCTGTTGTGCCTGTACTTGCGGAAGGGCGGCCACCAGCATGCAGGCGGCCAGTGTCAGGGTCTTCAGTATGGTTGGAATCTGTATTGTTTTCATTGTGAACCTCCGTTTCTTATTTGTTGGACTGAATGTAGGGTGACTGTTCGAATGCCTGTCCGATGGCTTCGGTCATCAGCTTGATGTTGTAGCTGGAGTTGTATTGGTAGCCCGATGCGTCGGCATACCAGACGACGGGCAGTTGTTTCTTTTCTTCTCCGTTGTCCGAGAGGTCTACCATTTCCATGACCAGCGTGTTGGTGTCGTAGCTGTAGTTGACCGTGTAGGGGTAGTACCATCCTTCCCACCAGGGTCCCCAGTAGCCGTAGTCCCACCATCCTCCCCACCATCCGCTGCTGATGTTGACACGCTGGGCGATGTAGGAGAGCTGTACGCCGAGGTCGGCTTCCGTCTTCTGTTCAGGGTCGGTGATGCGCTGGTAGCCGCGGCTGTCCATCTCGGCTGCTACGGCGTCGATGAGCTTCTGGGAGTTTTCGTCCTTCCAGTATGTGGCGTGGTGGCTTCCTGCCTCCAGAATGCTGTCGGGCAGGAAGTAGGTCTGGAATTTGCCGAAGTCTGTACTGCTGTCATGATCGGTGTAGACCACCAGGTCCGAGTCCAGCTGCCCCAGGTCGGGGTCTTTTTCGCATGCCGCAATGGCCAGTGCCATGCAGGCCAATAATAAAACCTTTTTCATAATCTTCTATGCTTGGATTTGTTGTACATGAAATTTCTTTGAACCGTTTCAGAGGGAACGCCCCTTGAACACACTGCTCTTCTCGATCGGCACGATGACTCCGTTGAGCGTCATGCGGTTGGAGTTGAAGTTGGGAGTGATGCTTACGGTAGCTTTGTTGCTTCCCTTATAGAGTGTGATGTCGACTCGGGCCGAGATACCGGTACCCATCACGTTGAGGGCAAGCGAGATGTTCCCCTTCTTGTCCTTTTTCAGTTCATAGTCCGAGAAAGTACCTTCCACGGTTACACCTCCCAGACCGTTGGGGCCGCTGACGGGGATGTTGAAGGCTGTCTGTACGACGGCTCTGTCGTCTTTCACCGAAACGAAGTTGGTGTTCGACGTCACGTGTGCCGTCTGTCCGTACTTGAATATCACCTGGTCGGCTTCCAGTGTGAAGGCACGTTTGTTGAGGGCTTCTTCTGCTTCGTCGTGCAGAAAATTGTCGATACGTTCCTGCAAGGCTTTCTTTTCGTCCTTTGTCAGTTCTCTTTCTTCTTGTGCTGCGGCGTTTCCTGCCAGCATGAGCAGGAACATCGCCATCATAAATGTAAATTTTTTCATTGTTCAGGTCTTTATTCAGCCGGGCTCCATTGCCCGAGCTTCATTATTAAAACAAAAATAGTGCTGTTTTACGGCTTCTGTTTTGATTAATAATGCTTAAGGACTTCAAACATTATTCTTTTTTAATCATTGGAAAGACTGTTTGCATTGCCCGAAGACAAAAGTAAGGAAAGTATGTATTGTGTGAACGAAAAGGATGCTGAAGTGTGGAAAACGGATACTGAAACCCCACGTTTTGGGAGTTAAGATATTTGCTGGATAAGATTCTGCAACGATAAGTGTGTTTTGTATAATTGCTGAACGTTTTTTCGTGTTATCTTTGCATACGAATGCTTCTGCTATGATGAGGCGGATTTTCTGTTTGTTATAAAGATAGGTAATAAAATTAAAACGATTGGGTCATGAAGTTTTGGACATCTTTTCTTTGGAGTGTATTGTCGGCAGGCTGTGCTTTTGCGCAGACGGGCAGCTATGTGGGTTCTGTCGTATTCCCTGAGGATGCTTCGCTGGCGGAGAAGGTCCGTCTGGCGGCACACGTGGTGCCTTCCGAGCGGCAGATGGCCTGGCAGCAGATGGAGACTACTTGTTTTATCTGTTTTGGTATCAATACGTTCACGGATAGAGAGTGGGGAACAGGTAAGGAAGACCTCTCCCTGTTCAACCCGTCGCAACTGGATGCCGGACAATGGGTGCGTACAGCCAAGGAGGCTGGGATGAAACTGGTGCTTTTGACCTGCAAGCATCACGACGGTTTCTGTCTGTGGCCCTCTAAATATACCGACTTCTCGGTGGCGTCTACCCCCTGGAAGAATGGAAAGGGAGATGTTGTGAGGGAGGTGGCGGATGCCTGTAGGGCAGAAGGACTTAAATTGGGAGTCTATCTGTCTCCGTGGGATATGAACCATCCCGACTATGGGACGGAAAAGTATAACGACTACTTCGTCAACCAATTGACGGAACTGCTGTCGGAGTATGGGACAATCCATGAAGTCTGGTTTGACGGGGCCTGCGGTGAGGGACCGAATGGAAGAAAACAGGAATACGATTTCCAACGTTATTATTCGACGGTCAGGACCTTACAGCCTCAGGCCGTCATTGCGGTTATGGGACCCGATGTGCGCTGGGTAGGAACCGAAAGCGGTTATGGAAGAGACACGGAATGGAGTGTCATTCCAGCTTCAGACAATATGCTGGCCAGTATTGCCGCTTCTTCACAGCAGGAGGCCGGCAATGGTACCTATATTCCCGAAGGAGATGGAGTGAAAAAGGATCTGGGAAGCCGTCTGATGCTGGAAAAGGCCGGTGGCGCGGTATGGTATCCTTCCGAGGTGGATGTGTCCATCCGTCCGGGATGGTATTATCATGCAGCCCAGGATTCACTGGTCAAGTCTCCACAGAAGCTGGTCGATATTTATTATAGTTCCGTAGGAAAGAACTCATTGCTGTTGTTGAATCTGCCACCAGACAAGCGGGGACTGATACATGAAAATGACAGACAGAGCCTTATGGCGATGAAGCGTATATTGGACGAAACGTTTTCGGACAATCTGCTAGAAAAGGCGGTTTCTCCAGAAGACAGACTGGAGGCATTGACGGATAAAAGGCTGGATACCGGCTGGCGAGGATTGGAGGAAAGCCTGCAGATCCGTTTTCAGACTCCTGTTACTTTTGACCGTATCCTGTTGCAGGAGAACATTCGGGAAGGGCAGCGTATAGAGGAGTTTTGCATTGAGTATAAAGAAAATGACGCCTGGCACGTGCTGGCAACAGGTACCACTGTGGGGTATAAACGTCTGTTACGGACGGATAAGGTTACTTGCCGGGAATTGAAGATTTCTGTTCGGAAATGCAGGGATGTTCCGATGCTTTCCGAGTTGGGGCTCTTTTTGGCATCGCCCGAAGAAGTTGTTCCTTAGAAAAGAGAGAGGGTACATAATTCACCACAGATTACTCGGATTGACACGGATTATTTCTTAAACTTCGTATTCTCAATCTGTGTCAATCCGAGTAATCTGTGGTGAAAAAATATTCAGGATAGTGTTTCTGAAGCAGTCTGTGTCTTTTATTCTTTTTCCTCCTTGAAATTCGATTCGTCAATCATCTTGCCTTTTTCGGCAGATTGAACATTGCTGTCGGTTGCGTCAGACTGATAGAAGAAACTGTCTGTCAGTCGGATATCCTCGTATGAGCTGCCTACCATCACTTTGAATTCACCGGGTTCCACAACCCGTTCTTTCTTTTCGTTGATGAGAATCAGGTCGTCGGGGACGATGCTGAAGCAGACTTCCTTACTTTCGCCCGGTTGCAGGTGGATGCGCTCGAACCCCCTGAGATTCTTCTCGTAAGTGGTGGTAGAACTTACTACATCATTAACATATAATTGTACGACTTCGTCTCCGGCCACACGTCCCGTATTGGTTACCCGGCACGTTACCTTGACATGAGCGGCCTGGATGTGAATGCTGTCGATCTTCAGATTGTCATAACGGAAAGTGGTGTAGGACAATCCGTGTCCGAAACAATACAGTAATCCTTTGTTGGCAACCGAATGATATTTCATAGGTTCCCAGTTGGCATTGGGCTTGGTCGGTATATTCATCGGAAGCTGGCCGACCGTTTTGGGCCAGGTACCGGTGAGTTTACCTCCAGGATTATAGTCGCCCTTCAAGGCTTCTGCAATGGCGAGGCCGCCTTGTGCACCCGGATATCCGGCTGCCAAAATGCCTTTGCAATAACGGTCTGCAAAATTGATAGTTGCGGGACGTCCCCAGATGAGAACCAACACAACAGGCTTTCCTGTCTTTACGACTGCTTCGAGCAACTGTTCCTGATGGCCGGGCAGATCAAGACTGCTACGTGTACGACTCTCACCGGAGGTGCGTTGGTCATCTCCCAATACCAGCACGGCTACGTCGCTACGGCGTGCCAGTTCTACGGCTTCCTGTATGGATTGTTGTTCGCCAGCAGTCAGTGTGTCGCACATCAGTTCGTTTTCGGGCCATCCGGGATTAACAATGTCGATACCTTTGACGTAATTGATTTCCACATCATCATTTTGATAAACGCTTTTGAGCCCGTCGACTACACTATAGAAGCGTTGGAAGCCCATCGGACCATAGTGTGCTGGAATGTAGTTTTTCGAATTGGCGTTGGGACCGATGACGGCGATTTTGCGGTACTTGGTCTGGAGGGGAAGCATGTTGTCGGCATTCTTCAACAATACGAGACATTCACGTGAAGCCCGCAAGGCTGTGTTCAAATGCTCTTCGCATGAAACAATGTCGGAAGCCTCCTTGGTAGAACCAGTATAGGGATTGTCGAACAAGCCCAGCCAGAACTTGACATACAGCACGTCTCTTACCAATTCATCGACTCTCTTCATGGACAGTCTGCCTTCCTTTACCAATTCCCGGATATTTGTAATGTATTCAGTAGGGTCATTGAACTCTGTACGTACGTTCAGACCGGCTTCTATGGCTCTGCGTCCGGATTCCTTGAAATTGGGAGTTACCTTGTGCACGCCATTCAGACGACCGATGGCATAACTGTCTGATACGACATACCCTTTGAAGCCCATTTCCTTTCGCAGTACCTCTGTCAGATAATGGTAATTGCCGGCCATGGGTACACCGTCGTAGTCATTGTAGGCACACATCACACCCAAAGCGCCTGCTTCCTGAAAGACTTTCCGAAAGGGATATTCGTGGATATAGTACATTTCCGAAGGAGTGATATGCGGGTCGGTACGTGCGTCCCACTGACGGGCTGCCTTACAGTCACCGTAACCGACATAGTGTTTGGGAGTGGAGACAACCCGCTGGCTCTGTATACCTTTGCTCATGGCCACTCCGATACGTGCCACTAGATAGGGGTCTTCGCCGATAGAACCTTCCCACCGACCCCAGCGTTGGTCTCTTGCCACGTCCAGGATGGGGGCATAGATATTGGTGTAGCCCATGGCACGGGCTTCCCGACCTTCGATGACACCTTGCAGGTAGGCCAGTTCCTTGTCCCAAGTACATCCCAGTCCGTTCATCGACGGGAAGCTGGTGGCGCTTCGTGCATTCAGTCCTCTGATGCCTTCGTTGGTGAAATCGGCAGGAATACCCAGTCGGGTGTATTCTACAAAGAAGCGTTGGGTTTCGGCCAGTGCCGTGGCCAATGTGTTCGGATCTCCGATTTCCTTGTTCAGGTGTTCGTCTACGTTGGCTATTCCGTCCTTCAGGATGTTCGTTTTCCAGGCGGCGGTAGGCACACTGTCTTCCAAAGCTTTCTTGTAACCGTAGTAGGTAGCCAGTTGGCATGTCTTTTCATCCAGGTTCATTTGTGAAAGCAGGTCGTCGATTCGTTTCTCGATATCCTGTGTCGGGTCTTCATAGATGTCTTTCTTTCCGTTTTTGTTGAAGTCGATCCAGCCCTTTTTATAGATTTCCTTTTTGTGGGGAAACGGATGTTGAGGGCGTGCATAGCTTGCCGATGCCGATAGCAGCAGGGCGCAAGCCGAGGTTAGAAACATTTTTTTCATGGGTAACAATATAAATTTATTATGTTAGGTTATAATCTGATTTTCTGTTCAGCCTTGATGTCTTGTGAAGAAGCACCGGCTTTGATGATAAATTCTCCTTTTTCGAAAATCCAGCGTTGCTGCTTTTCACTGTAATATTGGAAGTCGTCTTTCTTGAATCTTACGGTGACAGTCCGGCTTTCTCCCGGATTCAACCATATCTTCTCGAAACCTTTCAGTTCTTTGACCGGCCTTTCCACTTTGGCTTTTACATCTGTGATGTAGAATTGTACAATTTCACCTCCGACTCTGTTGCCTGTATTGGTGATACGGATGCTTGCTTCGACGATACCTTCTTTTTTGTTGATGATGTCTACGGACAAACTGTCATAAGCATAGGTGGTGTACGACAGACCATAACCGAAGGGGAAAAGAGGAGTGATATTCCGTTTTTCATATCCTCTGTATCCGGTAAAGATACCCTCGCGATAGTATATTTTCTGTTCCTTTCGCGTTTCGTCATAATTGCCGCATGCCGGTGAGTCTTCCCATCTTTTTTCGATGGTGAAAGGCAGTTTGGCCGAAGGATTGACTTTGCCTGACAAGATGTGTGCCAAGGCGTTTCCTCCTTCCTGTCCCGGATAGAAGGCATGCAGTACGGCCGGTACTTTGTCAATCCATGGGCTCATATTGACTCCTCCTCCGGCATGGAGTACTACGATGGTATGGGGATTGATGCTGCTGATTTCCCGGATGAGCAGATCTTGTCCATAAGGAAGTTCAAAAGGACGGTCGCGACCTTCCAGTTCGATACTTCCGTCGAGTCCGGCACACAGGATAACGACATCCGCTTGGGCTGCAATTCTTTTAGCTTCCGCAAAATCTATATCCCGGTCGTAGCAGTACCCCATACGTATTTCTGCCGGAGTACTTCCCTGGCTTTTGAATTTCAGCCGGATGTGTTTGGATGTTCCTTTGGTTGCGAAAACGGCTTTATTGCTTACATGGAAGGATTGTGAATGGGAGGCATCTACAGCTATCTCTCCGTCTATCCACAACTGATAGGCTCCCTGGGCATCGACAAAGAAGCGCAGGCTGTCGGTATGTTCTACGTCAACGTATCCTTCCCATTCAGCTTCATAGTCAGTTCCGAGGGCCGTGTTTCCATGTGGATTTCTCCACCATTCAAAGTTGACATTGTTGTCTGTTCTTTCTATCGTTGTTTGAGAATTGTTGTCTGCAACCATGCCTTGTTTCCATTCTTTTCCGGCTGCTTTAGCCTGTTCCTGCAGCAATTGTTCCGATTCTGTGGACGAACCTTGTTCTGGACGGCAGGCTGTATAGCGTGCATGCAGTCCGGGTTGTCCTTCTTTTGTCCGGAAACGGCTTTTCTTGAACAGCTGACGTTTGAATTGGTTGGAGATTCCTTCCGCATACAATATGCGGGCATCCGGGAATTCGTTCTTGATTCCTTGCAGGTCGTTGACAACGTACCAGGGGTGTACACGTGAACTGCCTCCGCCGCCATATACGATGCCGTTGGTAGAGAAGACACGGTCATTGATAAGTGGCGGATTGGCTGTCGGTCCGATGACGGCAATGGTTTTCGGGGCATTCAGCGGCAGGCAGTTTTCTTTGTTCTTCAGGAGAATGATACCTTCTTCCGCCGCTTTCAGTGCCATGCTGTTGGCTTGCGGATTGTAGGTAGGGATGCTGTCTGTCTGTTGGGGTCTGTCGAAAAAGCCCATCTCGATGCATGTGCCGTAAATGCGCCGCACTTTGTCGTCGATGGTCGCTTCACTGACAATGCCCTGGCGGATGAGCGGGATGAGCTTTTCTCTGTTGAACCAGCTTTTACTGCCCATTTCCAGGTCGAGTCCATGGTTGGCTGCCTTGTCGGCCGAATAGGTGCAGGCCCAGTCGGACATGAGCATGCCTCTGAAGCCCCAGTCCTTTTTCAGTATGTCGATGATGGTCTTGTTTTCGGTGCAATAGACTCCTCTGAGCGGATTGTATCCGGTCATGACGGCCTTTACGCCTGCCTCCTGCACGGCAGCCTTGAAGGGGGGAAGGTAGATTTCATGCAGGGCGCGGTCGGAAAGTTCGGTGCTGACGTGATATCTGTCAAACTCCTGGTCATTGCCTACAAAATGTTTGACGGTAGCTATGACACCGCCTTTCTGTACGGCCTGTATGAAGGGGACAATCATACGGGAAGTCAGGTAAGGGTCTTCGCCGTAATATTCGAAGTTGCGTGCTCCCTTCGAAGCCCTGTAGATGTTGACACCCGGTGCCAGCATGAAGTGGATGCCTCTGGCTCTCCATTCCTGGGCATAGATTTCTCCCGTCTGCCGGGCCAGTTCCTTGTTCCAGGAAGAAGCGACAGACAGGGCGGAGGGGAATGCCGTGGCTCTTCCCCACAATCCCCACGACGATAGGCCGAGAGGTCCGTCGGCCATCTTGAAGGCGGGTATTCTCAGTCTTTCGCACGGATGCAGGTAGAAGTCGTTGTAACCGGCCAGCAGGTCTATTTTTTCTTCCAACGTCATTCTGCCGACGAGGTCGTCGATGCGCTCTTCCACTGTCAGGCTTTTGTCGTTGAACGGATAGTCTTTACCTTTTTCCTGTCCGTAGGAAACCATACAGGACAACAGGACAAGGCTTGTGCAGAGGATGGTTCTTTTCATGATAGGTAACAGTTATTGTTGAAAGATTCGTAAATTGGTAATCCGGCTTTTAAAGTTTCCCGATTTTTCCAATGGAAACACCAGTGTACGTACATATTTCATGGAGTCTTTTCCTCCATTGAAGTATTGGCGTCCTATTTGCATGTCTTCTATCAGCTTGTCGTTGATATAGAGACGTGTTGAACGGTTGTCGCCTTCCACGCGGACTTTTACCTGTTCGTCTTTTACCCGATAGGGGAAGGTGTTCAGATAACCGTCGCGTGCAAATCCCATCATACCTTTGATGGGGTCGGACAGATAGAACACGGCTGTAGGCGAACGGAACAGTTCTGTACCGTAGGCTTCCGGTTGCCCTTGCAGGTCGAATTCGATTCGATAGCCATATCCGGCTTCCCGATGAGGCAGCGTCGAATTGGGTTGTATCTGGGATTGTTCATAAACCAGTCCCTGGCCTTTTCCAATCTTTCCGCTCTGATTGACTCCAGGCGCTTCGCTCAGCAGTCTGCGCTCCTGGTCGAAGGTTTCAAAGGAGAGGGTGGGGTGTGCTCCGGTCCACATCTTTACAGCCAATGTCTGTACGGCAGGGAATACACGGTCGTGAATGTCTTTGGTTGAGATTCCATTGCCGGCATGATCGTTCCAGACGGCAAACATGCCTCCCAGAATGGAGGGATGTTTTTCTTCGAAAACAGCCTTTCCGATACGAGCAGGCGTCCATTCCCTGTAAAGCCGTTCGGTGTTCAGATAGTCATAATAATATCCGGCTGCGGGTACGATGTACAACCATCCGTCGGGGATACTTATCAGCTTGTAGCCTTGTCTGATCATTTCTGCCGGGTCGGCATATCCGTTGTACCAGGCGTTCATAATGACATTTTCCGACTTGACCGGTGTTTTTCCGGCGGCATGCGTCAGCGCTCCCCAAATACATGCCTGCTTGCCGAACTTCTCAACATACTTAATGTAGTGGTCGGTGAAGTACCTGAACTTTTCGACTACAGCCGTGTCCTTGTTGGAGTATTCGTCCGTACCGATGTGTACCTGTTTCCCTCTGAAAACCGGATTCTCCCCTTCCAGATATTCCTTGAAGAGATTGTCTACAAACTTATAGGTCTCCGGATTGAACAGGTCCAGATGGTCCATACCGTATTTCTGACTGCCGATTTCTGGTTTGTATTGGGTAAAGGCCAGTGAATGGGCGGGAACATCGATTTCGGGGATGATGTTGACGAACTTACTTTCGGCCAATATCTGCAGGTCGATGAACTCTTGTTTCGTATAGGAGCCGTCTTGTGCCGTCAGTCCCGGATAGGTGTCACACTCCAGTCGGAAGGCAGAGTAAGTCTTCATCAGATCCCAGTGATAAAACCGTGGAAAGGCATTGTCATTCAGGTGTATCTGGAAAGTGTTCATCTTGTAGTAGGACATGATCCGGACGTAATCCTGAAGAAATTCCAGGGGGATGAACTTTCGACCGCAGTCCAGCATGAAGCCGCGCACAGCATAGTCGGGCCAGTCGGTAATGGTACCGCAGGGCAGTGCGTGTGCATCATTCTGTTCCATGATTTGCAGCAGTGAACGTGTTCCCCAATAGATACCGACGGTTTGCGGAGCGGTTATGCGGACTTTCTTGCCGATACTGATTTCGTATTCTTCCGGTGAGTGCTTGGGGCGTTTGGTGTGGAGTGCCAGTTCGATGTCACCCGGACGGGCTTTGTCGGTACTGACGGTCCACGTACTGCCGAACATGAGGCGGAGGTCCTCGGCGAAGGTGGTTGCAGTTGCTTTCAGTTCCGGCTGGCGGGCACTATAGACGATACGTCCTCTGTCGGTAGGTGTGAATGTACCTTTGTCACCTTTCCATTCTTTCAGTTCGGGGATGACGAAAGGTTTTGGAGTTTGTGCATAGGTATTGGAGAGTATGCACATGAATAGTATTGCGATGCACAAGTTTACTGTTTTCATTGGAGTACTTTTTGATAAATCTGTTTCTGGATAGCTTGAGTTTTTTATTTGGACAGATTGATAATTTCACGTATAATGAATGTTCCCGGATATTCACTTGCAAAACCATCAGTCCATTTGCCATTGTATTCAATTTTTAGTGTGGCATGAAGAGGTTTCCCGTTTTTCTGTCCGTTGGTTATTCTGTCATATTGTTGGTACAGCGTTCCGGTTTTGTCTATTATCCAGTAAGCGTCTTTGCTGTCATTCGGTTGGAATGTTCTGATTTCGTGTCCTATTGTCAGCATTCCGTCCAGCGTATATAAAATATCTTGCGACCATTTAGCTTCCTTGGAGTTGGTGAAACAGATACTTTGTTCGTCAAACAAGGGAGCATCCTGACCTATTTCGATGAATAGAGCTTTGTCGGGCTGACTGTCGTATATCTCAAAATATCTCATGCCGCTGTTGCCTACTCCCCAACCGTTACATGTAGCGGGTACCGGCTCTTTTTTCATTTGTTCATTAACTTTTCGGGCATAATCTCCTTCGGGTTTCAGGACGTAACGCCGTACACCGTTGCGTTTGTTTTTCACTTCTTGAAATTGACAGGTCTGTTTTTCATTCCATCCTTTTTGCTGACGTAATATCTCTAAGACATCGTTGATATCATTGTTCTTTAAATTGAACACTTGAATGACCGGATGTGTCTGGGGATCATTGTTCCGGACTATAGAGAAGCCCGGAACAGACGGGTCGGCCATGATTCTGATATCCTCGTTTTGCTGGGCTAGTAAAGTGATTCCCATGCCTGTCACTTTTTTCCATTCAAATCCTTCATAGGCTGCTCTGGATGGATTGATTGCCTGGCTGGAGTCTGTCGTGACCGCTTGGGCGGACTTGCGCACATAGGTCGTCAGCCGTTGGCCTTTTTGCAGGACGAGTGTGTCTTTTTCATGTTTGATGATGTGCAGGGTATCGGCAAATAATACAGTCTGCCCGTTTCCTATGCTTTTTCCTTTCAGAATCAGTTCGCCGGCTGCCTTCTCCCAAGATTCGTATTGCAGTGTCTGCATGCCGATGGATTCTGCTTTCCCCTCCTTTTTTAAGTTGAATCCCTGTACAAAAGATTGTTTGGGCGATAGCTCTTCAATCCACTGTCCCGTCAGTTCATCCGGATTTTGGGTTGTGGATGAACAGGCACTGATGATGGTGAAAGGAACGATGAGTGCAAGATAAGTTGTTTTCATGATGACAAGTGTTTAGTTCGGACAAACACAAAGTTAGGAAGAAACTCCTAACTTTGTGCAATGGATGTTGGAATATGTCTGGATTTAAAATACTGAATTCAGGTTTGTCTGGTTCTGCCCGTTGAGCCGCCGGACAGCATTTTCGGAGACGGTGCGGACAAAGGGCTGGATGACGGCGGTGCCGATACTGGCCGGTCGAGTCTCTTGATTGTTCTTTTCGAGGAGCCGTTTCAGCAGACCGATGCGCTTCAGTGCATAGTCAAAGGCTTTTGGGTCGTTCTCTGTTGCCGCTTCTGCCAGTGCCAGTGTTTCCTGTCCCATCTGTGCCCAGAGGCCGAAGGCGGTAATCCAGGGAGCTATTTCGCGGGTAAGGGGCAGGTTGCTTTCTGCCAGCTTCAGTTCGTCGGCAGCCAATGCCATCCGGTCGAATTCGTCTTTCAGTGCCTGCATGTCTTCAGTCTGCCAGTTGCCTGACTGGGTATATTGTTTCACAAAGCGGTCGGCTGCCGGGCGGATACATTCGGATTCGGCTTTGGGGTAATGCGCCTCACCGGTGGCCGAGGAGTGGCGGCAGAAGCAGGCGAAGGCCTCGGCCGCGTCGGGCAGCAGGCTGCGGATGCCTTCGTACCAGGATGCTTCTGCATCATAGGCGCCGGTGTTCCACGTATAGTCGGCCACGCTGTAGAGGGCCAGCTTGGATGCTTCGGCATATTCCATCGGGTTGGAGACAAAGGCTGATACGTCGGTACGGATGGCGGGGGTGATGCCGCTGACTTCGCCCATCAGGATGCGGTCGTTTGAGAAGTCGGTTACGGGGAAGTTCCACCAGATGTAGGGACGGCGCTTGAGTATGGTCTGTACCCACGTCAGGTTGTCGGCTGTGATGTCCGACAGGGCCCGGTCTCCGGTCCACATGATGTGGACGTCGGCGTCGAGCTTCTCTCCCAAGGTTTCGAGGTAGGCGGTTTCGGGGTGCCAGCGGCTGCGGTTGTAGTCCGAGGGACACATGATGAGCGGCTCTACGTCGCCTTTGGTCTGGATGAAGTTCCGGTTGATGTAGTTCAGCAGGTCGGCCTGCTCTGCGGCGTTTTTCCCCTTGCCGATGTCGTCGAAGAAGACGGCAAAGGCACGGACGCCCAGCCGGTACATGCTTTCGAGCTTGTCCACCAGCTTCCCGCGGTCTTCTTCGTTCCACTTGATGTCCAGTCCCGGATGGACGGCCCATACGAAGTCCACTTCCCGTTCGCGGGCATGGGCCACGAGGCTCTGTAGCTGGCGTGCTTCGGCTTCGGGGTAGGGCTGGCGCCAGCGTGCGCGGTGGTAGCGGTCGTTCTTGGGGCCGTAGATGTAGGTGTTCAGCTTGTGGTCGCTGCAGAAGTCGATGATGCTCATGCGTGCTTCGTGGCTCCAGGGTGTGCCGTAGAAGCCTTCGACGACGCCGCGCCGGGCTAC
>UMJL01064595.1_pt1 | contig 17397 bp, 18 predicted proteins | sample 1966071 | NCBI WGS metagenome assembly UMJL01 (sample SAMEA4836148, study PRJEB28245) | human gut metagenome | biome: gut microbiome; material: fecal sample | place: Denmark | collected 2008
GGGCAGCGGCGGCGTCCACCTGCGCCTTATCAGGCGCGGCATCCAGATGCTTCGCGCGGGCGGGATGCTCGCGGGAGCCGCACACGGGGCACGGCTGACCATTTTGGAGCAGGTCGGCCAGCACGCCGGCCTGATCCGCCAGATAGGCGGCGGACACCTCCGCATAACGGGCCGCCGCGGCCTCCCGTGCCTCCAGCGCACGGGCCAGCGCAGCGGCGCGCTTTTCCATCGTTTCGGCCGCCTTTCGATGCGCGGCAAACAGGGGAAGCACCTCGGAAAGGCGGTCCCGCTTGCGCCGCAGTTCCTCCATGCGTTCCTGCCAGACCTGTACCTGCGCGGCACGCTCCCCTGCTTTCCGCTCTGCGGCCTCGGCCTGCGTGGCGGCGGCCTCCTGCTCCCGTATCCGCCCATCCAGTGCAACCAGCCTCGCCTGTTCCCGCTGGGCAGCCTCTTCCAGCCGGCGCACGGCGCGGGCGCGGCGCGCCCGGTCAAGCGTCTCCTTCAGCGCGTCCATTTCCGGCTTCTGCGAACGCAGGGCAAGCGTTTCCTCGCGCTTCTCTGCCAGGCTCTTTACGCCCCGATTGTGCGCCTGCGCATTGGCCAGAGCGGCCTCTGCCTCACGCAGATCGCCCTGCGCCTGCTCGCGCATCCGGCACGCCACTTGCAGCGCTTCCCGGTCGGCGGCCTCCTGCGTGCGCAGGGCGTCCAGCATCCGGGAGCCGTAAACGCTGGCGGAGGCTGGCTCCCCCCATTCCGGCGGGCTGTCCGCGGCGGCCTGTGCGGCGAGCGCGGCATAGGCGGCCTGCGCCTTTTCCAATCCGGCCTGCACTTGAGCGCGACGGTCGCGCAGAACCTGCGTAATATCTTCATAAAGCTGGGTATCAAAGATGCGGCGGAAGATCAGCGCGCGTTTCTGGCTGTCCGCACGGAGAATGGAGAGAAAATCCCCCTGGGCGATCATGGCCACCTGCGCAAACTGCGCCGCGTCCAGCCCCAGCAATTCCTCCACCGCCGCGTTGACCGCGTCGATGCGGGCATAAACGGTCCCATCCTCGCAGACGAGCTCCGCCTCGGCCGGGCGCGGCGTTTTGCGTCCGGGTTTGAGGTATTCGGGACTTCGCCGCACGGTCCACCGCCGGCCGCCACTTTCAAAGGTAAATCGAACCCAGGTTTCGTCCGCCGGGCTTGCGAAATCGCTGCGGAAGCTCTTGGCGCTGCGGCGCCTGGTTCCGCCGGAGGCCACTCCGTAGAGCGCAAAGGAAATGGCGTCAAACAGCGTGGTCTTGCCAGCGCCCGTATCCCCGGTAATCAAAAACAGGCCGCTTTCACCCAGCAGGGTAAAATCCACCGTCTCCAACCCCGCATAGGGGCCAAAGGCGCTCATTTCAAGCCTGACCGGCCTCATGCCGTTTCGCCTCCGCTTCCTCAATCACTTGCCGCATCACGCGGAGCCGCCGCTCATCGGGCGGCGTGCCGTTATTCTGCATCTGGTAGAAGGCCGTGAAATGCTCCAGCGGCGTGCGTCTCTCCGCCGCTTCCACCTCTGCTTCCGCCTGCGCGAGGCCGTCGTTTGTGCGGCTGTTGCGCACCCGCATGCCAATCAGGTTGGGATAGGTGATGCGCAGCGCCCCCACCGGGTCCGCCAGCGCCTCCTCGTCGGTCAGCTCGGCATAGACGTAGTCCTCGCTGAAGCATTCCGGCTCAGTCAAATCCTTGAGCGCACCCCGAACCGTGCGCAGATCTCGCAGGGGCGCAAAGGGGTGCTCCTCCACGCCGCGCAGTCCCTCCGGCCCCAGGTCCACCAGCAGCGCGGCCTTACGCTGCCGCTCCTCCGACAGTGAGTACTTCAGCGGCGACCCGCAGTAACGCACCCGCCCGCCGCACAGCTTTTGCGGGGAATGCAAATGGCCCAGCGCCACATAGTCAAATCCGTCAAAGAGCGATGCGCCCACCTGATCCGTCCCGCCCAGCGAGAGGATTTCCGAATCGCAGGTCGCGGCGCCGGTGACATACTGATGCGCAACCAGCACATGCCTCATGTCCGGTTCCCGCGCCACGGTGGACAGCGCCGCCCGTACCGCGTCCTCAAAGGTGCGCACGTTCTCGAAATATGGCCGTACGGCGGAGGGACGCAAAAACGGCATCAGCCACACGCGCACCTCCCCGTACGCGTCGAGCAGGGTATGGCCATGCAGCGCCCCGTCAAAGGCCGGAGAGAGAAACACTCCGCACCGGCCCAGCAGCTCATGGCAATAAGCCACCTGTTCGGGCGCGTCGTGATTCCCGCTGACGGCAAAGACGGGCTTTCCCAGGCCACGGAGCGCCACCAGGAAATCGCTCACGACGCGGATGGCCTCCGCCGGGGGCTGGGGCTTGTCGTAGAGATCGCCCGCGAGCAGCACTGCGTCGCATTCTTCAGCCAGTTTCACCGCCTGGCCCAGCACGGTCCGTTGGTCCTCCAGCAGACTGAAACCATTGAGCCTGCGCCCGATATGCAAATCGGACAGATGCAAAAAACGCATGAGGCCCCTCCCTTCCACCCAGGCCCAAAGGCCGGCAGGGCTATGGTACCTCTTTTTTTTCGAAAAGACAATACGCGCGTATCTTCCCTTTTCAGCGCAAATGTTGTAGAATAGATCAGAAAAGCAGCTTTTCCAAAGAGGAGCGGATGGCCGTGATCGAGCTTGTCATCAATCCCGTGGCCGGTAAGGGGCGCGCGTTGCGCATCGGCGAGGAAGCGGCCGCGCTGCTCAAAAGCCACGGCATCGACTTTGCAAAGCACCTGACCGACCACCCCCGGCATGCCACGGAGCTGGCGCGCGAGGCCGCCGGGCGCGGGGCGGAAACCGTGATCGCCTTCGGCGGCGACGGCACGCTCACCGAAACTGCCGCCGGCCTCCGGCACACGCGTACGGCGCTGGGCGTAGTCCCCGCCGGCACAGGCAACGATTTTATCAAAACCATCGGCACGCCACGCGAATGGCGCGAGGCGCTGGAATTTATCCTGACCCATCCTGCGCGCCCCGTCAACAGCGGCATGATGAATGACCGCTTCTTTCTCAACGTGGGCGGCGCGGGATTCGACGTGATGGTGCTGGACTTTGCCAACGCGGCACGCAAGCGTCTCAGCGGCATCGGTTCCTATCTCTATGGCGTGCTGCGTGCGATTTCGTCCTTCCGGCCCATTCCCATGCATGTGGAGATCGGTGGGGACGTGGTGCTGGACGGCCATTACATGATTTGCTCGGTGGGCAACGGGCGCTTCATCGGCGGCGGGATTCCCATCACGCCGAAGGCCGACGTGACCGACGGCCTGTTCGACATTCAGCTGGTGGATGCCGTGCCCCGCTGGAAAATTCCCTTTTATCTGCCCTCGCTGATGATGGGAACGCTCTTCAAGCATCCCCCGGCGCACAACTACCGGGCAAGCAGCTGCACCTTGTCCTCGCCAGGCATGCGGCTGCAGCTGGATGGCGAGATCCTGCCCGTGGAGCACACGCACTTTGTGTGTGAAAGCGACGCGCTGCTGATGCACTGGTAAGCTTTTTGTAAACTTTTCGGCTGGCGGCGGCTGGAAAGGCCGCGTTCGGACTACAATATGGTATAATGGACGGCAGGGGGAAGGCACGTTTTTCCACGCGGCCCGCGGGGGGTATCTGCCGGCGGACGGCTGCGTAGACTGTTGTGGGATTGACGTTTCACGGCGGGGAGGCCCGGGCTTTTGGTGCACGCCGGCCTGTTTCGCTACCGAAAGACAAGAAAGGGTGTTAAAGTATGGCAGCTTTGGGCAACAACGTAAAGATGGCGTTTCTCAAAGGCTTGGAGGCATTGGGCAAGGGGGCCAGCAACATGGCTACCAACGCCCATCAGAAGCTGAATGAAATCAATCTGGAAACGCGGCGGCGCGAGCTGCTCAGCGAGATTCCCGTCCGGGCGCTGGACTTGTGGCAGCAGGGCGAGCCCATGCCCCAGCCGCTGGGCGACATGCTCAGCGAGCTGAGTTCCCTGGATGAGCAGCTGACCGTGTTGCGTGCCCAGCGATACGCTCGCGTGGAGGCAAAGGGCGACGTGCCCGAAGGCGATGACTCTGCGGCGGAGGGCGAGTCCGCTCCGGAAGGCGAGGACAATGCGCCGGAAACCGAAGCCGCCCCGGACGGCGCAGACTGGGAGAGCGAACTGAACGAGGCCGGTGAAGCGGCCGACAGCCCGGATCAGGCCGGGGAGGACGATACCCGCCCGGACCTGCGGCCCGTGGAGCCGGACCCCATCGACGAGGGAGAAACCGGCGGCAATGCCTGATTTTCTTCGCTCCTGATAGCATAAATACAAAAGGCGCCTCCGCTCCATCCGGGCGGAAGCGCCTTTTTGTTCGTTACGCTTCGTGTTCCTCGTCTGTGGCCAGGGGAAAGGTCATGGTCACCTCTGTGCCGCGGCCCACCTCGCTGTTCAGCTCAACTTTGGCATGGTGGTATTCCGCGCCATGCTTCACAATCGACAGGCCCAGACCCGTGCCGCCCGTCTGCTTGGAGCGGCTGCCATCCACGCGGTAGAAGCGCTCAAACACCTTATCCTGATGCTCCTGGGGAATGCCGATGCCCGTATCGGTCACGCGCACGCGCGCGCTATCCGCAAGGCGGCTTACCTCCACCTGCACTTCCCCGTTTAAACGGTTGTACTTGACGCCGTTTTCGATGACGTTGCGCAGCATTTCATCAAGCAGCGTCGGGTCGGCATTGATGAAAACGCTGTCGCCCGTCAGGCGCACGGTCACGTTGCGATCCCCCGCGGCTTCGGCATTTTCCTCTACCGCTGTCCGGGCGGCCTCCAGCAGGTCCACCCGGCGCAGGCATCCCGCGGCGAAGCCCTCGTCCAGCTTGCTCAGGTGCATGATATCCTCGATCAGCTTGAGCAGGCGGCGGCTTTCGTTGTAGATTTTGCGGGCAAATACCGGAATGTCCTTGGGTTCGGTCATGCCGCTCTGTATCAGTTCGGCATAGCCGGAAATGGTGGTCAGCGGCGTGCGCAGCTCGTGGCTGACGTTGGCGGTGAAGCGCTTGCGCGCCGCCTCGGAGGCGTTGCGCTCGGTCACATCCTGCAGAAGCACCACCAGGCCCTCGTTATGACGCACGGTGCTGGCCGTGAGCAGGTATTCGCGTCCGCCCGCACTCATATCCGCGTGCGCGCCGCCCTCCGCGATGGCCTTTTCCACCGTATCCAGCAGCGTCTGCGACCGGTTGTACACGGAAAGCGGCGTTTTACCATCCGCAGGGAGGCCCGTATGCAGGATGGCACGGGCGCTGTCGTTCATCAAAAGCACGTGGCGATGCGCATCCAGAATGAGCAGTCCCTCGTTCATATGGCCGATGATCGTTTCCAGTTCCCCGCGCCGCGCGTCGATTTCCCGCATCTGCGTTTCCAAGCGCCGGTTTTGCTCCGCCATGCGGCGCAGCATGGGCGTCAGTTCGTCGTAAACACGGTTTTGCAACGGATTTTCCAGGTTGATTTCGTTGATGGGCCTCACCAGCGACCGCGTCCACAGGCGGGAGAGCACGGCGGCCGCAATCAGTACCACCGCGATGCCCGCCACCAGCGCCCCGCCCATGCGCCATAGCGAGCCCGCCAGACTGCTCTGCGTAGCAGCCACGCGCAGGTAGCTGCCATCGTCCAGCTTTTTGGCGCAATAGAGCTGCTCTTCCAGCAGGGTTTGAGAAAAGCGCCTGGAAAATCCGGTTCCCGTTTCGCTTGCCTGCGCGATTTCTTCGCGGCCAAGGTGGTTTTCCATGCTCGCAGCGTTGCTCTGGTTATCGTAGCGCACCGTGCCGTCCGGCGCAATCCACGTAAGGCGGTTGGGCATATTCAGCGCCTTGAGCGCCGCTTCCTCAGCATCCTGATCTGCGGATTGCTCCATCAAAGTGGAAAGCATATCCAGTTCCTGCCAGAGCTGGCTTTCCAGCTGTTCACCGGAGCGGTGGTAATACACTGCTGCCGACAACAGGCCTATCACCAGCGCTGTAGCCAGTGTTAGCAGCAGCGCACCTCTAAAGATTCGTTTCTGCATCCACGTCCTCCAATCGGTAGCCTACGCCGCGTACCGTTTGCAGATAGCGGCTGGCCTGACCCAGCTTTACGCGCAGGGTGCGCATATGCACATCTACAGTGCGGGTGTCTCCGGGATAATCCACGCCCCACACTGCATCCAGCAGGCGTTCGCGTGTAAGCGCAATGCCCCGGTTGATCAGCAGGTAGCGCAGCAGTTCAAATTCCATATGGGTAAGGGTTACGTCGCGTCCGTCCGCAAAAACCCGGTGGCGTGCCACGTCCATGCGCAAATGACCCACGGCCAGCTCGTCCTGCGGCTGCTCCTCCTTCGAGCGCCGAAGCACCGCCCTGACGCGGCTGAGCAGCTCCATCACGCCGAAGGGTTTGACAATATAATCGTCCGCGCCGCCATCCAGGCCCTGCACCTTGTCCATCTCCTCCCCGCGCGCCGTGACCATGATCACCGGCAGGCGGCGGGTGCGGGGGTCCTGCCGGAGCCGGGCCAGCAGGCGGTTGCCGTCCTCGCCGGGCAGCATCACATCCAGCAGGACCAGCTTGGGCAGCTGAACGCGCACGGCCTCCAGAAAGGCCTCCCCCTCCTCAAAGCCGCGCGCTTCAAAGCCCGCCTGTTTCAGCGCATAGCACTCCAGCTCGCGGATGCCCGGATCGTCCTCTACGACGTAGATCATTGAAGCTCTTCTCCCTTATAGGAACCCGTTACGGAGAATTCCACCCACTCCCCGATGTTTACGGCGTGATCTCCGATGCGTTCAAAGTATTTGGCGATCATCAGAATATCCAGCGCCTGCTGGCCCCGGGTCGCATCGCGTGTCAAAAACGCAATCAGCTCGGCCTTCACGCGCATGAACAGATCGTCCACCACATCGTCGGCCGCCATGACCGCCTGTGCCAAGTGTACATCACTGGCAACGTACGCGTCAATCACCTTGTGTACCATATCGACGGTTTCATGTGCCATATCGCGCATCAGGCGGGGATTGTCCAGGCCCTCCATGCCGTCCATCATGGTCACGATTTCGCAGATATCGGCGGCCTGATCGCCGATTCGCTCCATATCGGTAATCATCTTCAGCGCCGAGCTGACCTTTCGCAGGTCGCGGGCAATGGGCTGCTGGATCAGCAGAAGCCTGAGGCACATGCTCTCGATGGTACGCTCCTTCTGGTCAATGAGGTGATCGGCCTCCATCACGCTTTTGGCCAGCGCCACGTCGTGGCGCATCAGCGCGTCGCACGCCTTGTCGATGGCGCTTTCGATCATCGCGCCCATGGAGATCATCTCCCGGGCCAGTTCTTCCAGTTGTTCGTCAAATTGACGGCGCATATCAGCCGAACCTCCCTGTGATGTAATCCTCGGTGCGCTTTTCGCGGGGGTTGGAGAACAGCTTTTCCGTGGGGCCCGTCTCCACGATTTCCCCCAGCAGGAAAAAGGAGGTCTGGTCGCTTACGCGCAGGGCTTGCTGCATGTTGTGCGTAACCATCACAATGGTGTACTGCTCCTTGAGCTCCACCGCCAGCTCTTCGATTTTCCCGGTGGAGATGGGGTCAAGCGCAGATGTCGCCTCGTCCATAAGCAGCACCTCGGGCTGAACGGCCAGGGCGCGCGCGATGCACAGCCTTTGCTGCTGGCCGCCGGAAAGCGCCATGGCGCTTTTTTGCAGCCGGTCCTTGAGTTCGTCCCAGATGGCCGCCTGCCTGAGGGACTGCTCCACCAATTCGTCCAAACGCGCCCGGCCGTGGATGCCATGCGTGCGCGGGCCGTAAGCGATGTTGTCGTACACGCTCATGGGAAAGGGGTTGGGCTTTTGAAACACCATGCCCACGCGCTTGCGCAGCAGGTTCACATCGGTATCCGGAGCCAGCACGTCGGTGCCGTCCAGCAGCACCTTTCCGGTCACGCGGCAGCCGGGCACCAGATCGTTCATGCGGTTGAGGGTTTTGAGCAGCGTGCTCTTGCCGCAGCCGGAGGGGCCGATAAACGCCGCAATGCGGTTGCGCGGAATGCTCAGGTTGATGCTCTTGAGCGCATGAAATTTCTCATAATACAAATCGAGGTTTTCGATTTTCAGCTTGTCCATGCTCTATCCCCTTGTCAGTTTCTTGGCCACGTAGGAGCTCAGGGCGTTCATGCCGACCACAATCACCAGCAGCACCACGGCAGTCGCGGAAGCCTCGGGCACGTGCAGGCCCTCGCCGGACAGCACGTACATATGCACTGCCAGCGTGCGGCCGGAGCTCATCACGCCCTTGGGCCAGTCCGCCACGGTGCCGGCGGTATAGATGAGGGCTGCGGTTTCGCCCACCACACGGCCGATGGCCAGAATCACGCCCGCCAGAATGCCGCTCATGGCCGGAGGCAGCACGATGCGCGTAACCGTGCGCAGCCTGCCCGCGCCCAGGCCGAAGCTGCCCTCGCGGTAGCTGTCCGGGATGGAGAGCAGCGCCTCCTCGGTGGTGCGCAAAATGAGGGGCAGAATCATCACCGCAAGCGTCATTCCCCCCGCCAGAAGCGAGTAGCTCCAGCGAAGCGAGGTCACGAAAAACATCATGCCAAACAGGCCGTACAGGATGGACGGGATGCCCGCCAGCGTTTCCGCCGTAAGGCGCACGGCCTTGACGATTTTGGAATCGCGGTTGGCGTATTCGGCCAGGTAGATGGCTCCGCCCACGCCCAGCGGCACGGCCAGCGCCAGCGACAGAAGCGTCATGATAACGGTATTGAACAGGGCGGGAAGCAGGCTGACGTTTTCGCTGTTGTAGTCCATCGCAAACAGACTGGGCTTGAGGTGTGGGATGCCGGTTGCCAGAATGTAGCCAATCAGCAGCACCAGCGCCGCCGCGACGAACACCGACGCGACGGCGCACAGCAGGTGGAGCACGAAAGACCCGGGATAGCGCCTCGCGTTTGCGAGAATTGCGCGTACGCTCCTCATTGCACCTGCCTCCTCTTGAGCGCCGAGAACAGCGCGTTGATCATGAGAATGAACACAAACAGCACCACGCCGGTGGCAATGAGCGCTTCACGATGCAAGTCCGTCGCGTAGCCCATTTCCATTACGATGTTCACGGTCATGGTGCGGATGCCCTGCAAAAGACCCTTGGGCATACGGGCCTGGTTGCCCGCCACCATCATCACGGCCATGGTTTCGCCTACGGCGCGGCCAACGCCCAGGATGACGGCAGCCAGAATACCGCTTCTGGCTGCGGGAACCACCGTGCGGAACACGCTGGCCTCCCTCGTCGCCCCCAGCGCAAGGCTGCCTTCGAAATAGCTTTCGGGTACTGCGCGAATCGCAGATTCCGCCTGCAAAATGATCGTAGGCAGAATCATCATCGCCAGCAGGATGCACGCGGTGAGCATGCTGTTTCCGTTCCCGCCGAAGGTTTCCTTCACAAAGGGCACGATGGCCGTAAGCCCGAAGAAGCCGTAGACCACCGAAGGGATGCCGGCCAGCAGCGCCACCGCAGGCTTGAGCACCCGGTACAGCTTGTGGGGACAGAACCTGACCAGATAGATCGCCGTCAGTATGCCCAGCGGCGCGCCCAGAAGCAGGGCGCCGCCGGTGACATACACGCTGCCCAGAATCATGGGCAAAATCCCGAAGATGTTGTTGCCGGGCTTCCACTTCTCGCCTGTAAGGAAATCCCACAGGCTGACCTTCCCAAAGAAGGGGATGCCGTTGGAGAACAGGAAGAAGCAGATCAGCAGAACCGCCAGGATACAGGCGCATGCGGTAGCGCAGAACACGCACCGCATGGCCGTTTCACGAAACTTGCCGCTCATGGCCTTACTTCTGGAAGCCTTCCCAGGTGGTCACAGCGCCGGTGAAAATCTGCTCGATCTCTTCAACGGTCATGCTCTCGACCGGGTTGGCGGGGTTGACGATGATGGCGATGCCGTCCATGGCGATGGTGGTGCCGGTCAGGCCAGCCTCGATTTCGCTGTCCTTCAGGGCGCGGGAAGCCATGCCGATGTCGCAGATGCCGTCGATAGCACTGGTCATGCCGGTGGTGGAGTCGCTCTGCTGAATCTCGATCTCAGCGTTGGGGTTGAGGGCGGCGTAGGCTTCCTTGAGCTTTTCCATCACAGGGGTGACGGAGGAGGAGCCGGCCACGACGATCTTGCCGGAAACCTGCTTGCCGGCATAGGCGGGGGCGTCATCCAGCGGAATGTAGCCGTTCTCGGAAATCACAGCCTGGCCTTCGGCAGACAGGATGTAGGTGATGAAGTCCTGCGCCGCTTCGCTGACCTCGCCCATGGTGGCGATGTTGAAGGGACGGGCGACCTCGTAGGTGCCGGCCTTGATGTTCTCAACGGTGGCGGCAACGCCGTTCACCTGCAGGGCCTTGACGGTGTCGTTCAGGGAGCCCATGCTGGAGTAGCCGATGGCGGCCTCATTGCCGGCGACGGTGGTCATCATCACGTTGGTACTGTTGGTGATGACGGCTTCCTCGGTGGTGTAGTCCACTTTCTCGCCGTTTTCGTCCTCTTTCTCTACACCCAGCAGCTCGATGAACGCGCCGCGCGTGCCGCTGCCGTCCTCACGGCTGACCACGGTGATGTCCTGCGTGTAGTCAAACTCGGCCATTGCGGCGGTCGCGCCCACGATCATCATAAGGCTCAAAAGAATTCCCAGAAACTTTTTCATCTTCATTTTCCTCCTTGGTTCTTAGTACGGATGAAAGTATACGGCGGGTGTGTTAAACCAAACGTGCCGCTTTTGTTAAAAGGGGGTAAAATAAGCGTGGATTGAACCAAACCGCCCCGGCCGGAAGTTTTCTTGTTATGGCATGGACGGCGGGAAGCCCTTCGCGCCATGCTTTGATGTGCGGCAGTCCGGCCGTCGCAAAAAAAAGCTGCTCTTCATGAACCAAAACGCCCGCTTCGGAGTCTAAATAGACAACATCCGAAGCGAGCGCCCGGCGCGCCTTGGGAGCGTCGCCGCAAACCTGATGGAACCGATAAACGGGAGGGAAACGTATGAAAAGCCGTATGCTTTGCATGTGTACCTGTCTTGCGCTGGCCGTAAGCGGCCTGACCGCCGCGAGGGCGGAATGTCCGGATTTCCAAACCATCACGCAGCTGAGGGAAACCTGCCCGGACAGCTGGTGCGAAACCCTGCACGCCTGCGGCCGGGAGATCATCATCGACCTGGACGTGGCGGTGCCGGAGGTGGAACGCTTCCCCGTTATGGAGGCCGACCCCGTCCCCCTTGCCGACGGCAGATCCGCCGAGGCGTCCGTCGTCATCGGCGACACGGAGCAGTGGATGAACACGGGTATTCTGCGCATCGACTCGCCCAACCGCCAGATCAAGAATGCCGCGCAGAAAATGCATCCTGCCCCCGCCGTGCTGCAGGGATACAATCAGTACCCCATTCTCCGGCAGTTTGGTGAATTTGACCCGGACACGGCCTATGCGTTCAACAATCCTACCACCGTCACGGACGCGCAGGCGCTTTTGCTTCGCGCATGGGAAACTCTCTATCCCGGCGAAGACATCGCGCTTCTGCCCCACCGGCTCGTCGCCTATCAGGGAGAAATGAAGTACGACTACAGGACCGACACCTATTCGGGCGATCCCTTGCCCGAATCGGAAGCAACGCTCATGGTTTATTTCGATCAGACAGTCGGGGGGATTCCCGTCATCTGCGGCGCAGCGGAAAGCTTCACGCGGTATGCGGGCATGAACAACCGGGAGGCGTACCGGTATCACGGCGCCATCGCCATCACGCAGGGGCTGAAAAGCATCGGGCTGGACGAGATGTACCGGAGCCTTCAGTTCCATCTGCTCAGCCCCGCCGCGCTGCTCGCTGAAGATGCGCCGCTGTGCAGCTTTGAGCGGGTGAAGGAGACCTATCTCGACCTCATCCGGGCGGGGCGGCTGAGGAAACTTACGAGCCTGCGGCTGGGATATGCCGTATGGCTCAACGAAACGGGCTCCGCCTTTACGCTCCTGCCCACGTGGGTGGCGGAAGGCGACTTGTACCCCGACGCGGAAACCCCGGACGCATCCGTCCAAAAGCAGTATGATGCGGTTTCCTCCTATTGGGGCCCCATCCTCGTGAATGCGCAGACCGCGGAGCTGATTGACCCGTACAATGCCGCAAGCAGCCGCTCCTTTGACAAGCCGGGCCTCCTTTTATGGGAGGATATCTGAACGGAACAAGCAGCATCCCCGAAAAAGTGCTTGTTCCTTGTGTTTCCGGCGCTTCGTGCGGCCCTTGACGCCGTTTCCGTCCCCAAAAGGAGCGCCGCGCATCGCGGCGGCGTTTCTTTTGGGGCACCCTTCTCTTTCCGGTACAACAAAAAAGCCCGCGCTTGCCAGCCGATGGGGCGCGTGCTATACTGTGTATTCAAATGGAAAAAAGGGGGGCTGTCCATGCGCCGTGACGCGCACACCTTCGGTACTTTGTTTCTGTCCACCTTCAAGCTCAGCGCCTTTACCTTCGGCGGGGGATATGTCATCATTCCACTGATGCGCAAGCAGTTTGTGGACCGGCTGGGCTGGCTGGAAGAGCAGGAAATGCTGGATTTGACGGCCATCGCCCAGTCATCTCCGGGGCCGATTGCGGTCAATGCCGCGATTTTGCTGGGATACCGGGTAGCGGGCGTACCGGGGGCAATGGTGACCATGCTGGGCACGGTCATTCCGCCGCTGGTGGTTCTCTCGGTGATCTCCCTGTTTTACGATGCGTTCCGTTCCAACCTGATCGTCAGCCGGGTGATGAAGGGCATGCAGGCAGGCGTGGCGGCGGTCATCTTAGACGTGGTGCTGACCATGGCCGGGCAGATCATCGGCCGCAAGCGCGCCATACCCATTGTGACGCTGGCAGGCGCGTTTATCGCCTCCTGGTTTTTCGATGTGCATATCCTTTTGATTCTGCTGGCCTGCGCCCTCATCGGTCTGGCCCAGTGGCGCAGCGATACGAAGAAGGGGGCGGCGGCATGATTTACTGGCAGCTGTTGTGGAGCTTTTTCCAGATCGGCCTGTTCAGCATCGGCGGGGGCTATGCCGCCATGCCGCTGATTCAGCATCAGGTGGTCGAGGTGCATCCGTGGCTGACGCTGACGGAGTTTACCGACATCGTCACCCTTTCGCAAATGACGCCCGGCCCTATCGCCATCAACTCCGCCACATTTGTGGGTATGCGCATCGCGGGCGTAAGCGGCGCGCTGGTGGCCACAGCGGGCTGCGTGCTGCCCTCCTGCGTGATTGCGCTGCTGCTGGCATGGGTGTATTACCGCTACCGCAGCCTGTCGGTCATCCAGGGCGTATTGGGCGGCGTTCGCCCCGCCGTGGTCGCGATGATCGCGTCGGCGGGGCTGAGCATATTGCTTCTGGCGCTGTTTGGCAGCGAAGTCATCAGCCTTCCCTTATTGGACCTGAGGGCGCTTGGTATTTTCGCGCTGGCGTTGGCAGCGCTTCGCATTTTCAAGCCCGATCCCATCTGGGTGATGGCAGGGGCGGGCGTGCTGGGCGGTATCCTGTACTCTCTGTAAGGGATTAACGGAACATCCGCTCCAGCTCCTCGTATTTTTCGTGAGTGATGAGTGCGTCGTGCTTGGTGTTTTCCAGGCGCACCACATAGGTCCAGCGCCCATAGGGCGTGATGTCCTTGATATGATTGAGGTTGATGATATAGGACTTATGGCAGCGGAAAAACGCGTCGCTGTGCAGGCGCTCCTCCATCTCGGCCAGAGAATCGCCGGTGACGTAGCGTCCCCCGTCCGCCGTGTAAAGCACGGTGGCCCGGTCCTCGCGCTGCACCAGCAGGATATCCTGAAGGTCGATGAAGCTGACGCCCTCGCGGTGCCGCAGCATCAGCCTTCCTTCTGCCGCGCGCGGTACGGCGGGAACCGGCGCGCCCACGGGCCGGGCATCGCGCCGCAACAGGCGGTCGCGCGCCCGTTCCAGCGTCTGAATCACGCGATCCACCTTGAAGGGCTTCACCAGGTAGTCAAAGGCGTACACCTCAAAAGCATCGCCCATATAGGTATCGTGCGCCGTAGCGAAAATGATGACGATGGAGGGGTCCATGTCCTGTATGGCGCGGGCGCATTCCACGCCGCTCATCTGGGGCATTTCCACATCCAGAAACACCACGTTGGGCTTGAGCTGTTCGGTCAGCTCCAACGTGGTTTTTCCGTCCCCGGCCTCGGCCACCAGCGTAAAGCCTTCCACCTTTGCGATGATTTTGCGCATCACGGTGCGCATGCCCGCGTCATCGTCGGCGATGAGCACACGCAGCTGTTCCTGATCGGTCATTTTTTCTTCTCCGTTTCTTCCAAAAAAGGGGCGGCGTTACCGCCAGCCCCATTTGCGTTCGTTCGGGCGCTTTAGAATTTCGCTCATCACCACGCCCTGAATCAGCGTTTGCGCATCCAGTTCGGACATGATGCCTTCATCCAACGCATACGCATCCTCGCCCGGCGGGGAAGGGCGGCGTTTGGCACTTCTTTCCCGCCGTTCTCCGGACGGCGTTTCCCGTCCGTCCCCGCGCGTGGCCGGTCTGCGGCCATGGCCCAGCAGAGGGTCGCAGGTATCCTTTCCCTCAGTGGAGTCGGCCCCCAGGCTGCCCGCATAGGCGGCCGGCCGGCGGCCATCATGGCCCAGCGTGGGATCGCAGATATCCTTTCCTTCGTCAGATGAGGTTCCCAGGCTTCCCACAGACGTGGGGCGCGGCTCCAGCGGAGGCATCATGAAGGTCGTTTGGCGGGCCATCTGCTGCTCTGCGGGAGCGGCCTCATGCTCCGCGGGGGCGGCGGACGGTTTGTCCGCCCGGCCGCCTGTATGCTTCGCCGTCCGGTTTTTTTCAGCCTGCTTCGCCCTTTTTTTGGGATTCAGGGCCTTGCTGAACGCCGACACAATCCAGAACACGATAATCAGCGCCAGGATGCTGTCCATCCAACCACCTCCCAAGGCGCGTCATGCGCCGGCGTTACTTCTTGCCTTCAGAATTCACAGGGGGCGCGCTCACCTTGGCGATGCTGTCGCGCATGTTGGTGTCTGCCTCCACGTTTTTCATCTGGTAGTAGTCCATTACGCCCAGCTTGCCCTCGCGCAGCGCGGCGGCCATGGCCTTGGGCACCTCGGCCTCGGCCTCGACCACGCGGGCGCGCATCTCCTGCACGGAAGCCTTCATTTCCTGCTCGCGCGCCACGGCCATGGCGCGGCGCTCCTCAGCACGAGCCTGCGCAATGCGGCGATCGGCTTCGGCCTGGTCCATCTGCAGCTGGGCGCCCACATTGCGGCCCACATCTACATCCGCGATATCGATGGACAGGATTTCATACGCCGTGCCCGCGTCCAGACCCTTGTTGAGCACCGTGCGGCTGATCAGATCGGGATTTTCCAGCACCTGCTTGTGCGTTTCGCTGGAACCCACCGTGGTGACGATGCCTTCGCCCACACGGGCAATGATGGTTTCCTCCCCAGCGCCGCCGACCAGGCGCTCAATGTTGGTGCGCACGGTCACACGGGCCTTGGCGCGCAGCTCGATGCCGTCCTTGGCAATGGCAGCCACCACGGGCGTTTCAATCACCTTGGGCGTTACGCTCATCTGCACGGCCTGCAGCACATCACGGCCCGCCAGGTCGATGGCGGACGCCTTTTCAAAGGGCATTTCGATATTGGAGCGCTGGGCGGCGATGAGCGCGTTGATTACGCGATCAACGTTGCCGCCGGCCAGCAAATGCGTTTCCAGCTTGGACAGGGTAACGTCCAGTCCGGCCTTGCGGGCCTTGATGAGCGGCTCGACCAGGCGCTTGGGCTGGATGCGACGCAGCCGCATGCCTACCAGGGAACTGATGCTGACGTGTACGCCCGCCGCCAGCGAGGTAATCCACAGGCCCAGCGGCACGAAGCGCAGGAACACGACCACCAGAATGAGCGCCACCAGGATGGCCAGGCCGATCCACAGCAGCGTGCTGACAGGGTCGGACACATCCTCCATGTAATAGGCGGCCGACATGAGCAGGGATTGTGCGTTCATGATGATTCCTCCTTATTGCTTAGCCGCGCCTGTCCGCCTTCCCCTCTCCGGGCGTGCAGGGCGCGAATGATTATTCTTCTGCGGTACGCAGCTTGCGCACCACCACGCGCGCGCCTTCCACATGGTCCACCCGTACACGCGCATCCTTGGGAATATATTCGCCGTCGGCCACAACATTGAGCTTCACGCCGTCAAATTCGGCCATGCCGGCAGGCCGGAGCACCGTGGTGGTCACGCCCTCCTTGCCCAGAAAAACCTCCATATCCCGTGTGGCCACATAGCCTTCCGCCGCGCTTTCCTCATCGTTGAGGATGATCGGCGATTTCGACAGGCGTCCCTTGTTGACCGATCGCAGCGCCAGCGATATCACGATGCCCACCACCGCCAGGATGATCAGCGTCATTCCCAGGGCCGCCAGTCCGCCATGCCACAGGTAGGTGAGCACAATGGTCACCACTTCCAGGATGATGCCCGAAATGCCCGGCAGTCCAAAGCCCGGCATGAACACCTCCACAATCAACAGACCCAATCCCAGCAGAAAACAGGCGACGATGGGCAGATTTGCCAAGAGCAGTTCCCACATAATTCTCCCTCCCGTTGAACCGGCGGGCTGACCCGCGGCTTCAATGCTATCCTATCACAGGAGCGCCGGTTTGTCATGAGGCGGCTGCTTAAGGCCGCCGATGACGCGCTCAAATGTCGTCCAGACTGTCCGAGGGTGCACGCAGGGAGGCAGCGAGCGCCGCCAGGTCCTGCTCATAGCGCTCCTTCAGGGCCGGATTGTAGATCACCGAAGCGGGATGGTACAGCGCAAACAGAGGGAGCGTGAAAGCGGCCGCCTCCGGCGGAGCCACCACGGCTCGCCGCCAGGTTCCATGTGCCTGTCCTATGGTATCGTGTACAAAGGCCTGCAGCGCCACATTGCCCAGCGTGACCAGCGCCTGCGGGCGCACCACCGCGACCTCGCGCATGAGCCACGGGGTGAAAAGCGCCTTTTCCTCACGGCTGGGCGGTCGGTTGACCACGCGGCCCGCGGGGCTTACGCGCGTGGGCCGGACCTTGACGACGTTGGTGATATAAATCTCGCTCCGGCGCAGGCCCAGCGCCTCCAGAAAGCCGGCCAGATTCCGCCCGGCCTTGCCCACGAAAGGCCTGCCTTCCAGCGCCTCCTGTTCGCCGGGCGCCTCCCCTACCAGCATGAGCACCGGTCCGTCCGACAGACCATCGCCAAAGACCAGCGGCTTTTGCGCCCCAGCCTCCAGTGCCTCAAAAAAGGCCGTGCATTCCCTGCGAAACCGGTCCATGGCATTCATGGCCTGTCCTCCTTCAAAAGGTCGGGATAGAG
>UMJL01026175.1_pt1 | contig 17334 bp, 8 predicted proteins | sample 1966071 | NCBI WGS metagenome assembly UMJL01 (sample SAMEA4836148, study PRJEB28245) | human gut metagenome | biome: gut microbiome; material: fecal sample | place: Denmark | collected 2008
TATTTCGGGCTGTCCTTATCGTCGTAGATAACCGTTCTGCCGTATTTGAAGCCTGCCGCTTTCGCCGCTTCGGTAAGGTTGCCTTCCTTGATATCGCCGTCGTTGAAGTATGCTTTTTGCATTTCCGTATCAAAGACGTAAACGTTTTTCGTGCTGTCGTTGACGTCGTTGATCTGGTAAACGATGACGGGGGTTTGCACCGCAAGTTCGTTATACTTGTATTCCGCAGTGACGCCCGAGGTAATAATAGGCACGAAAACGGTAACGATACCTGCGCCGAGCGTGCACGCAAGACGCGCAACTGTCAGCATTTTTCCGCGGGAGTCGGTGTTGTTTGTCATTGCGGAAGAAAGTCCCCAGTAAGGAACGTCCGCAACCGTATACACGACCGACCAGATAACGTAAATCACCGAAAGAGCCGCAAAGCCGCCGCCCGTTTTCGGATACCAGGGCAGGAAGCACAAAATGGTAACGACGCCGATGGGAATCGCCATCCATTTGAGATAAGGACGGCACTTGCCCCACTTCGTACGGGTTCTGTCGACAACACTGCCCATAATGGGATCGTTGAAAGCGTCGAAGATACGCGTGCCGAGCATAAGCCAGGCAACCGCCATAACGCCCGACATAACGCCGATTTTCGTGTTAAGGTCAAAGCCCAGTGCGTCCGTCATGAAGACGGTAAGATAACTGCCGATAATCGTACAAATGAAGTTTTGTCCGAAACCGGCAACGGAATAAGCAATCGCTTCTTTCGGCTGCATTCCCTCGCCCGGCGTGGTGCCGAAAAGCTTATGAAGGAAAGCGTCGACTTTTGGATTTTTACTCATAATCTCTCCTTATGGATTTTCAAAAGATAATAGGTATTATATCATTCGCCGCCCTGTTTTTCAAGCGTTTAAGGGAAAGACAACCCGCGTTTTGTCTTTTTTTTGTAAATGATGATAAAACTTTTCCTGTTTTTTTAAAAAATACTCTTAACAATTTTGCAATTTTAATTTATTTTTAATATTAAGATCTATTATTTTAAAATCAAAAAATATGGAAGGCGCTTTTTATGTTGAGACTTGAAGAAATTAAAAAAGATTTTAAGACAGACAACAACGTCGTAAACGTCTTGAAAGGCATCACGATCCAATTCCGCAAACAAGAATTCGTGGCAATACTCGGCCATTCCGGCTGTGGCAAAACAACCCTTCTGAACATAATCGGCGGGCTGGACAAATGCACGTCGGGCAACGTCATCATCGACGGCCGCTCCACGAAAGAATACAACGACCTTGACTGGAACGATTATCGCAACAAGCGTATCGGCTTCGTCTTCCAAAGTTACAATCTGATTCCGCACCTGACGGTTCAGAAAAACGTGGAACTTTCGATGACGCTTGCGGGCGTATCGAAAGAAGAACGCCATGCCCGCGCGCTTGAAGCGCTTGACAAAGTCGGGCTGAAAGCGCACGCTAGAAAACATCCGTCGCAACTTTCGGGCGGACAAATGCAGCGCGTCGCGATTGCCCGCGCCATTGTCAACAATCCCGAAATCATTCTTGCGGACGAACCGACGGGCGCGCTCGACAGCGAAAGCGGCGTCGAGGTTATGGAACTGCTGAAAGAAATTTCAAAAGATCACCTTATCGTCATGGTCACGCACAACTCGCAACTTGCCGACGAATACGCAACCCGTATTCTCAATATGTCGGACGGCGTCATCGTCGGTGACACGAACGAGTACACCCTTGACGAGTGTCTTAGCGACGAGGCGGCAGACCTTGCCGCAAAAACCGCCGCCGAAGAAAAAGCGCTTTCCGACATCGAACAGTCGGGTGCGAAAAACGCCAAGCGCGCACTGAAACGCATTGAAAAGAAAAAGCGCAAAAAGGCGTCGATGTCGCCGCTCACCGCGTTTTCGCTGTCTTTCACAAACCTTATTAGCAAAAAAGGCCGCACGTTTCTGACGTCGTTTGCGGGGAGCATCGGTATCATCGGCATAATGCTTGTTCTCGCGCTTTCGACGGGCGCAAGGTCGTTCATTTCAAAAATGGAAGAAAACGCGCTGTCGCAATACCCCATCGAAATCAGTGAAAGCAACACGGACTTGTCGGCGATTCTGTCCCTTCTAACAACGGACACGGCAAAGCGCGAAAAATATCCGTCGGGCGACACGATTTATACGCAACAAGTCATCGGCAACGTCCTTGATAATATCCCTTTGCTGACTTCAAAGAACGATTTGGCACGATTAAAGTCGTATATTGACAACAACTTTGACAAAACGATCGGTTACGTCAAGTACAACTACGGCACGGATTTCGACGTTTACTGCGACTACACTCACTCGAAAGGTGACGAAGACAAGTATATGAAAGTGCAACCTTTCGTCGACGCGATTGCGGATATTCCCTTGCTCTCCGGCTTCAAGGATCAGCTTGAAATGTTCTCGTCCTATCTCACCGTGTGGGACGAAATGACCGACAACACAACGCTTCTGAACCGGCAGTACGAACTTCTGGGTAATTCCAAATGGCCGACGAATTACGACGAAGTCGTGCTTGTCGTCGACCGCAAAAACCAAATTAACGACTATACGCTCTTCGCGCTCGGGCTTAAATCGAAAGACGATATCGGCAGCGCGCTTCTGGGCGGCTCGACCGGCGGAGAAAACAGTTTCAGCGACTCGACGTTTTCGATAAGCGATATTATCGGTGAAAACGGCAAAGAGCCCCTGCAATACCAAATCGCCACGGGTTGCGACTATTATCACAAAAACACCGAAACGGGAAAATGGGAAAAAATTTCCGCAAGGGACGAGCAACGCGCAAAAACCTTTATCGACGGCGAGACCGACGGCAGAAAAAACACCGTGAACGTGAAAGTCGTGGGCGTCGTACGTCCCCGCGAAGACGCAAACGTTACGTCGATAAACGGCAACATCGGCTACACCGCCGCCCTGTCCAGATACCTTTCGGAGCGCGCGTCGGAACATCCGCTTGTCAAGGCGTTGAACAACGAAGATGTCGGTATCAGCGAAATCGATCCGAGCACTGACTTCGATTCTCTCATGCTGAAACTCGGCGTGTCCGACGTCGACAAGCCCAAGAAAATCAAAATCTATGCAAGTTCGTTCGACTCCAAAGAGAAAATCCTTGCGTTCCTTAACAACTACAACGCGACTCTTCAAGCAAACGGCGAAACCCCCGTGAAATACAGCGACAACCTGTCGATGATAATGGCATACGTGGAGTCGATGACCGCAACCATAACGGGCGTACTCATAGGTTTTGCCGCGATATCCCTGATTGTTTCGTCGATAATGATTGCAATCATAATATATACGTCGGTCATTGAAAGGAAGAAAGAAATCGGCGTATTAAGAAGTATCGGCGCAAGGAAACTCGACGTGTCGAGCGTATTCATTGCGGAATCGGGCATTATCGGCTGTCTGTCGGGCGTGCTGGGCATTGCGATATCGTATATACTGATTTTGCCGATAAACGCGGTCATTGCAAAGCTGTTCAGCGTACAGCACCTTGCGACGCTTTCCTGGTGGCAGCCGCTTATGATGTTCGGTATCAGCGTCGTTTTGGCGGTGCTTGCGGGATTTGTACCGGCGCATATGGCGGCAAACAAGGATCCTGTCGAGTGCCTGCGCTCCGAATAACCGACGATTCCACAAGGACGGAAAAATTCCGTCCTTTTTTTTGGCAATTTTTCCGATAAGTTTTAATAAAGTTGCCCTATCCGCCCGTTTTGTGCTATAATCCGTCATAGACGTATCCGTAGCTCAGTTGGATAGAGCACCGGCCTCCGACGCCGGGTGTCGAGGGTTCGACTCCCCCCGGGTACACCAAAAAACAACCGCAACCGCGGTTGTTTTTTGTATACGGGGGGGCGAACCCTTAGGCTGACCGCAAGTGAAGAGAGAAGCAAGCGCTTGCATTTGCGGAAATCGAACGCAGCGGACATAGCCAACAACCGGACACAAAGTGTCAAATGCAAGGCATTAGCGCGAATGCGCGGTTGTTGAGCGTAGACGCTACGCTTTCGAACCCTCCCTGCTATCCAAAACGTGCCAAAGACACACATCGTGCCGCAGGCACATCGCTTTTGCCAGAGGCAAAAACATCGCATCATCGCTTTTGCGCGCAAGATTCTTTTGTTTTTTCGCCAAGGAAAAACCGTCCGAAATACGGACGGTTTTTTGTTGTTTGGATTTATTGTTTTTTGTTGAACAATGCTTTGTTGACATTATTGTTTTTTGTTGAACAGTGCTTTGATTGCGGAAATTAACTCGGCAAACGTTTTCTTCTTCACAACAAACCAGAATATTGCAAACCCGATAATTCCGACGCCTGCAAGGCTTCCGATCACGATGCCCGCAATCTGTCCGCCGGACAGCCCTTTTTTGTCGGGAGCGGGTGCGATTTCGCCGTCAATCGTGCCGCCGCCCGGTGCTTTGTCCTGATATACGGCGGTAAGAACCATTCCGTCTTTTACCACAAAGGTATATTCCTTTTGGGTGCTGACGATATTTCCGCTTGCGTCCTGCCAACCTTTGAACTCTTTGCCTTCTTTATCTTCTGCCGTTACGGTTACGCTTTCGCCGTGTGCATAGAAATTGCTTTCGCCGTTTATTACCACGTTATGCGTGCCGATTTTGGCAATTCTAAGGTCGGTGATTTCGTTGCCGTCTTTATCAAAGTGTCTTCCACAAACCTTACAATCTTTGTGTTCTTTCACGCCAAAGTCTTCCGTTGTTGCAGGCACTTCGGGTATCAGCTCACCGTAAGTATGGTTGTTTGTGGTGGGAATAGTCAAGTCCGCAATCTCTTTTCGGGTTATCGGATCGCAATGTTTTCCGCACAAATTGCAATCTCTATGCGCCTTTACGCCGGTATCTTTGCAAGTTGCAGGGACTTCTGCAACCAAATCACCCAATTCGTGACCGTCCGGATTGATAGGGATAACAAAATCGGTAATTTCCGTATTGCTTGCATCATAATCCTTGTTGCAAATGCTGCAATGCTTGTATCCTTTTCTGCCCGGGGCTTGACAAGTTGCGTACTGTTCTTCTACCCAAAAACCAAAACTATGCCCGTAGTATGGGCTGATGGGAGTTTTCAACGCTTCTTCGGTTGTTTCGGTTTTGTCCGCGTCAAAGTATTTTCCGCACACTGTGCATTTGTAGTGTGCTTTCATACCACCTGTGATACAAGTTGCGGGGGTTTCTTCAATAAGCGTGCCAAATGTATGAACGCCGGTTGCGGGGATAGTCAACGCTGTTTCGGTTGTTTCGGTTTTGCTTGCGTCAAAGTATTTTCTGCAATCCGAGCAATAATAATGCGCTTTCATACCGTCAGCAATACAAGTTGCGGGGGTTTCTTCAATAAGCGCGCCAAAATTATGGCTTATGGCAATGGTAACGGTTACGTCAGCGCTTGCCAGATAGTTTTCGTTTTCCGCGTATCTTATTTGGTATTCGCCTGCCGCAAGCCCTGTAATCTTACTTGACGTGCACTTTGTATAATCCGCGTCGCCGACTTTTCTGTATTCCATCGCGATGGTAACGCCGTCGATTGTGCCGCTGCCGTCCCTGCACGAAATCGGATTGGCGATAAGTCCGACGGGAACGTCTGTTTGCGGTGCCTTGTTAATCACGAATTCTTTGGTGAAACTGCCCACGTACGCGCCCTTACCCGTGACGGTAACAATGTAAGTGCCGGCGTCAACGGGTTTGCCGTTAATATCTAACGCGCCGGTCGAGCCCGCTTTTACCGCATAACTTACTTCGAAGTCGGTGCCTCTGACAAGCGTTCCGCCAAAGGTCGGGTCTTGCGCCGTTTTGTTGAACACTTTTTCAAGGTCGGTAACGGGCACAATCTCTTCGTTTACTGCTTTGACAACTTCATAGTTAATAGTGTCAATGTATATTAATGAATAAGTGTCATAAATCTCGGGTTTTATATTGTCCGCGCACAACACATCGTCGATATAAACGGATACGCCGTCTTTGTTTAATACGTGAGACATTCCGTATTCGTCATCGACGCGAATCTGGTTACCATACATGTAAGTTCCTTCCGTAAACGTCGCTTCTTCATATCTTTTCCAAGCCGTTCCTTCTTTCTTATACCAGTGACCCATGATGTCGGGAAAATATGCCTGCGTGCCTTCCGTAAAAGTGAACGACGGTTTAACTACGCGTTTTCCATAACCTAATATTTCACCGATGTTTGAAGTTACCCTGATTACGCTGATTACTTCGCGGTCTGCGGGGAGTACGTACGTGTTGCCGACATCCAGGGTGATTTCCTTTGTTTCAGGCGTTGCACCGCTGTCCGTGACCTTAATTACAAGGTCTGCGTTTGCGCCCACAGCTGTCGGCGTTCCCGAAACCGTGCCGTCTGCCGCGACGTCAATCCACTCGGGGCCGGAAACCTTTGAAAACGCGTAAGGTTTTGTGCCGCCTGCCGCGCCGTCTGCCACCGAAAACGCAGTTATCGCTTGGTTGATATAAGTACTGTCGATATCCCATTTTTTGTCTTTAACAAAATCCAGCGGCGTGCCTGCCGGGGCAACGACGGTATACTCTTCCGACGCAACCCAAGCGAACGAATACTCAGCATAAATTTCAGGGATGGAACTGTCCCATTTTTTGTCGTTTACCGTGACGGTAATGCCGTTTTTGTCAAGCACGTGGGTTGTCCCCCCGCCACTGTCACTATCAATACGAATTTGAGTTTGATAGATATAAGTCCCTTCCATAAACGTTGCATTCATATAACTTTCCCAGTCGCCAGTCGCGGTCTTCTTTTTCCAGTTGTACTGGGTTTGGAACTGCGCCGGGACGTCTTCCTTTATGTTAAAAGTCGGTCGTACAACGCTTTTTCCGAAACCTATAATTTCGTCAACGTTTGAGTTTGCGGTGATAGTGCTGACTACGATGCGCGGGTCTGTCTCTTCCGCGCGCGCCGTGTCCACGGGGTTTGCAAGCACAATGCCCAGCATAAGCACAAAACACGTCGCAAGTCCCAAAATCAGCGTCAATATCTTTGATTTGTTTGCCTTTGTGTGTGTCATAATTTTATCTCCTTGTTTGGATTTTTGGGGGATATTTTGCATAAAACGCGACTTTACATCGCAAATATGCTGCATTAAGTCGTTTAGTATACGATAAACAAGTCTATGTCCGAAACAGTGCCGAAATCGAAACTCTTTGCCCCGATTGCTTTCATGGAATAGGCAAAACCGATGGCGTCTTTCGTGCCGATAAGTGCGTTTACCGCCGTCGTGCCGATCTGCATGTTCAGGTTTTCGGCAGTCCCGATTTTCAGCACGGCGTTCAGGGTGTTGAACAAATCCGCCGTATCATCAGCCGAAAGATTGTTAAGCGTAAGCGATTTGTGCGTTACGGTATAGGCAAAGCCGTCTTCTTCCGTCTTATCTACGCGAACGGTGGACGAAACGTAAAGGTTGTCGGGGATATATTTTTTGAAGTATTTATACGGGAAACCGCCCATATCCGCTTTGAACGGCGTAAGGTCGAGTTTTGCAACGACGTTAAAGTCCGCGCTGCCGTTTGCGGCGATTTCCGAAAAGTCAATCTGCACGACGGTTACGGACACTTCCTTATCGCCCAACTTGATTTTGCCGCCCGTTTGCTCGTAAAAGACCGTTTGGGCAATCGCCCCGACATGCTTTTCGGTGAGGAAAATCGGATCTGTCATACTTTTGCCCGCAAGTGAAGAAAAATTGACCGAATAGCCGTTGTAGCCTTTGTCCTTTTCATAGACGATAAGCCCGTCGATTTTATCATTGACTGCGCTTTTCATTTCGACAAAATCCTGCTCGCCGTAGGCATTCGGACAAAGAGCGGATTCGTCAACGTCTTTTGTGAGCGTTTTCAGTTGTCCCGCGGTGCGGAAAAGGTCGATGCCGTACTTGGAGCGAACCGCGACGTACCCGCCGATAATGACAACCCCCAGTATTGCCACTATAACCACAAGAGTTATAATAAGATTTTTTATTGCTTTCATAAATCCTCCGCCGCCGACCGTTCGGACGGCTTATTTTTATTCAGTATATCGTAATAATATTTTTTCCATACTTTACGAGTTTTCTAAAAACTGTAAATCCATTTTACAATCGGGTTTTTCAACGCCGTTTTCTTCCAACAGAATATAATATCTGTTACACTTGCTTTCGGAAAAGCCCATATCGAGGTTTTCGTCGTAATCGAAATCCATTCTCATACTGCTTGCCGAATTGACCAATTCACCGCGCCCGTTAAAAACCGTTGCCCTGACGTTGCCGTTGATAAGCAGCCAGTGAGTGGGCTTCCCTTCATCGATATCGAAGAACCACCAGTAGCGCGGATATCCCGCGTAGGAAGATATTCTGGTGTTTACGGCTTTTTCGGAAATTTTGGGAACTCCGTACCGACTTGCCATCAGCTCCCTGTTCAATCTGTGCGAAGTGCCTATCACCGTACGCACGACGTAAACGTCAAGGGCGTCTTTTTCCGAAATCCACCCGCCGTTTTCGTCCGTATAGCCGTCAACGTTTTTAACGGAAACGAACTGTATGTATTCAAGCTTTGGGTGAACCTCGCCGATGAAATTCAAAAAATGACTTTCAGTCCACGCGACCTCTTTGCCGTCATCGTAGTTTTCGTATCTGTAATAACCATAAATTTCGTAGCCGTGCCATTTCGCGATCGCGGGCCCGTTCGGCGAGCCTACGCGAAGTTCAGCGCGAAACTCCCAGTCTTCTCCGCCTCTCCCGATAAGATACCCCACGTTATCTCTTGCGCGCGCGTCGTACTTAAAGTTGTCGGGATTATAACAAAGTTTCAATGTCGTGTCTTCTTCTACGACGTCCGCAATCTTAAACGCGTCGCCCTCTTTTTCAATCATATACGGATCGTTTTGGAAACTACTCGTTTCGTCGACGGGTTCGCCCTGCAACGATTGATACCACACGCCCTTATAGTTGAGTTTCGTGCGGTGCATAACCTTGTTTGTCGTGATCACGAAGTACGAAAAACTTGTCGTTTCAAAAGAGATTTTGTCGCCGACGACCGCGGTTTCAAGTTCTTCCACGACGTCGCCTTTGACGTGATAAGTGACGTATTCGTCCGCCTCAAACGGCTTCGGCATGGTGATTTTGACCTTGCCGCTCGGCTGCACCTTTTCGCCGCCCTTTGTGAAAGTGATGTCAAAAACGGCAACCCTTGCGCTGTCGTACGGCTTGTCGATTGCCGAAATTGCAGCCCGTCCTTTCTCGCTGTCGGCTGCGTGGGCTTCTGCTTTAAGTTTGGAGCCGCCCTCAAAAGTCCCGCTTGCCGAAACGCCGCTTTCTGCGGTCAGTTCGTTGACGGTGGTCGCGGTATTGTCACCGCCACCGCCCTTATTCCCGCACGCGACAAGTATCACGCCCAAAACAAGAACAAGGACAAACACAATAAGTTTTGATATCTTTTTCATAAAACACCTTTATTGTGAATAAGCGGGTTTTTACGCCCGCTTATCCGATTTTCAATAGATAATAACTTTTAAGTTATTTTGCTACGATGGTTGCAGTGTCGCTCAGGTTCACGAAGCGGGCTTAACTTCAACTTGAAGTCCGATATATATATCCTCGCCTGTAAAAACCCATTCGCCGTTATTACCGGTTAGTTTGGGATCAGATCCAGTGTTTTTATAAAACTCGACGATGAGATATGAACCGACTATTTTTCCGCCAACTTCATTGTATACCCCCGCGCCTGTGCCGGGAGTGCGAGTGTATTTTGCGATGTCCTTTCCGCCATTAATAAATTTTATTTCGATTGTATCGGTGTCTTTGGCGTTTTTAAGCTTTTCGCTGAGATCACTTCTGTTCAGGTTGACCGCAAATGTGTTTTCGCCAAGCTCGATAGGCTCAATGACATTGGTGCCGGGGACGCCTAACATAAAACCGCTCCTAACTCTTGTCGCATTAGGAACTGCGGTGACTATGCATTCGGCAATAGTTTTTCCGCTCACCCTAAGTGTGAACCTGCGACCGACAAACGCGGGGACTTTTTTGCCTTGGAAATTAATGGTGACGCCTTCAAGTATTTCACCACCTGAAAGTAACGTCGTGCCTTCCGGGAACGTAACTTCGCCGGTTACTTCACCGAACGTGTCGGCAAAGGCAACATTCGGTTTAATTCCCGACTGAATTGGGGTGTTTTGACCACCCTCGTCTTTTGTGCGCACTCTTATTGTTACCGTGACCTTGCTATAACCGATAATCGTATCGGGCTTGGACAGCATATATCCTCTATTAAGTTCAGCCTTCGTTACGCCTTCGCTAATACGCAAGCCTACTTCTTCACCAGCGGTTGCCGTTTCAACCTCTGTCACCGACGTGCCCGTATCCTTTTCGATTTTATTCACTGTGATTATCTTGCCGATTTCGTTGACTAAAATTTGGTCGCCTTTTTTCACCGTGCCATTAGCTATTATTGTATTGATCATAACATCACTGCTACTAGGAAAGGTGAACACGTCTTTGATTCCGGCATAGAAGGAATCGGGAGCGTTCCAAACGGTAAATTTGACCGTGTCGTATACGCCTTTGTTAAGCTCGAAGTTGTCGTTGTCCACGGTCAGGACGGTGGCGCTGATTGTATGTATGCCAATCGCATAGTATGTTTCGGGAGCGCCAATCGTCACCCATTCTACGTCGTTGTTCGTTTCTGCCGCGACGTTTATGCACGTCAAACCGAATTTTCCGCTTTCAAGGTTTTCTCCAAGTTTTCTTTCAAAAACGCCTGCGGGCAAAGTTATCTCGCGTTTGTTGATTATGATAGTCGTGGTGATTTCTCCGCCTTTCCATTCCGCAGTGCCTTTTACGGTTGCTTTCACGGTATATTCGCCGGCGTTAATCGGGGCGGTTTCGGAAAACGCAGTGTCGTTTTCGCCTTTGTAAGTAATGGTGATTTCACCGTCGCCCTTACGATTGACCTTCGCGGGATCAATGATAAACGCCAACCCGTCATAGGTTTTTTCATCAACTAAATCGTTAGCAAACGAAATAGTGTTGTCTTTTGCGCCAAGTGCGGGAATTTCTTGGGTATAGCTATATCCGCATACCGTGCAGGTGAATTTCTTTTCGCCGACCACGCCGTAGTCCGCCGGTTTGGTAACTTTGCCTTCGTCAAAGGTATGCGCGGCGAAATTGCCCTTTATTGCGTCATGCGTGGGAGCCGTTGCGTCACAGGTCGAATCGTGCCAATGTCCCGACTCGTCTTTTTTCCATTCCTCGCCGTAAGTGTGCGTTGCGGTGCCGGATATTGTCCTTTCGGTTTCGTATCCGCATTCACATACGCCCTTTTCGACTTTGTCCGTATGAAAGCCTGCGGGCGTTTTTTCTGTCCACGTGAACACGTGCGGGATTTTCTCCGTCGTGTCGGTGTGTTTCTTCGTGGTGCATTCGTGCCAGTGAGTTTTTTCGTCAAACTTCCACTCGCTTGAATACTTGTGCTTCTTGTTGCATGCCGAGAATATCGACAACGACAACGCCAACACTAATACCAACGCCAGCACTGTTATGATTGATTTTCTTTTCATAGTCTTGCTCCTTTTAGATTTAAGTGATTTATTCCAAATCGCCGAAAATCGCGACTTAAAACCTTTATTATTTTTTATATGTAAATTTAATTATTTTCTTCTTTAAGTAAAATGTTTTTCGGACAAGCGGGTTTTACCCCGCTTATCCGATCTTTTGTTGTTGTTATTTTGTTGCTGTGCTTTCAATCAGGGAACTACAATCCCGCCGCCGGGCGTCTGTTCTTTTGTTATGCTGAAATTAATGTTCAGATTGCTGTCGGTGGTGTTTGTGATAACGATGGTATAATCTCTTACACCCACGCCTGACAGGAGTGAGAAAGAATTGTCCGCCGACAAAGTCACCGCTGAACCGTCATCTCTATAAACCTTTATGGTTGCGCCTTCGGGGATATTTGAAAACGTGTACTTCATTCCAAAATTTCTGCCGGCACCGACTTTGATAACAAATCTCTTTTCTTCGCCTGCCGCATAGGTCAATTCTCCGGACGAAAGTTCATTTGCGCCATCGGGAAATTCAAGCCTTGTCGAAGATTCAAAGGAAGCCGTTATCGTAAACCCCGAATTATTATTGGTCGCTTCCAACTCTTCTACGTACAAGTAAAAACTCTTTCTGCCGGAAGTTTCCGTGAACGAAAATTTGTTTTCGCCGACTTTATTAACAACAATGCTTGTTTCGGAACCGGTAACCGCATCGTACAATACCATTTCGATATTCTTCGGCGAACCCGACCAACTCACGTCGAACGTGCAAATAATGTCATCTCCCTCGGGAAGTTGCACTTCAAACACCGCGATTTGACCGCCTCCAACCGATGAGCTGTTCTGCAAAGAGTCTTTGCTGAGTACGGGGTGGTCTTTGGAGTCTGTTATTTCTATCGTAATTTCCAAATCTTCGTTACCAATCCATTTGCCTTCCGCGCTAACGTACTCGTTTGCGCCAAACAAATCGAAATGCATACCGGTCACTCGGTCATTATCGAACGACATACCGCCATACGTGTACACATAACTTAAATCGCTCGTGGTCTGCACGCCTCTTCTTTCAAATCTTGCAATGACGGTTTCTCCGCACTGAACTCTGATAATAAAGTATTTCTCTGCATTGTCTGTGTTTGTCAAATATTCGCATAATCCGTCTATCTGAGCCTGCATATTAATTCTATCTTCGCCAAACTTAATTCCCAAAGTACTATCGGCTATGCCGGCGATAGGATTACCATCAGGACCGATTATATTTTTTATGGTAAGCACGCTTTCTTTCTTTACAGTGAAGCTGACGTACTGGGTGGCTCCGAAATTGTAGTTGTCGCCTTCCGCATATTTAATGCGCACGCGATATTCGCCTGCTGTTCCCACTACTTCGTCTTTTGTAAGGGTGCGACTCCAAACGCCGTCACCAAGGTGCATTATCCACTCGATAGTCCTTTCGCCGTAACCGGTGCCTATTTCAACGTAATTTGTTGTGGGATCGGGGATATTCGTTGCGCCGACAAAGAACAACTCATTAAATGCGCTCGCATTGCTGATTTCAAAGTTAATGTCTGCTTTGATGATTTCCACGTTGACGTCTTCTCTTGCAAGGCTGTAATTGCCCGCGTCTTTTCCTGTGATTTCAAAGCTTTGAACTTCTGCTCCGACGTTGGCACTACTCATTGTAACGGTAATCATTGCTTCTTCGCCTGCAAGCAATTCGGCGGGTTCTCCTGAGAAAACATTTTTATTATCGTATGGATGCTCCCAGTCAACGCTGATTACCATGGGGGTGATTGCAAAGTCGAAAGTTTTTGTCGCGGATTTCCACTCTGCCGTGGCTGCTACGCTGACTTTCACGGTATATTCGCCGACTTTCTTCGGGGCGGTTGCGGCGTATGCGTCGTCTTCCGCGCCTTGTGCCTTGAACATTAACGTCACTTCGCCGTTGCCGTTGAACGAGAATTTGTCCGAAACGTCAACAGCACTTCCGTCGTACGTTTTATCAAGCGTTTTGCCGTCTTGAAGTTTGATTTCGTTGTCCTTCGCGCCAAGTGCGTCGATGTCTTCGGTATAACTATATCCGCATTTCTCACACGTGAATTTCTTTTCGCCGACCACGCCGTAGTCCGCTGCTTTCACAATTTCTTCCTTAAACTCATGCGGGAGTTTCTCCGTCGTGTCGGTGTGCTTTTTCGTGGTGCATTCGTGCCAGTGAGCTTTTTCGTCAAACTTCCACTCGCTTGAATATTTATGCTTCTTGTTGCATGCCGAGAATATCGACAACGACAACGCCAACACTAATACCAACGCCAGCACTGTTATGATTGATTTTCTTTTCATAGTCTTGCTCCTTTTGATTTTTGTGATTTATTCCAAATCGCCGAAATCGCGACTTAAAACCTTTATTATTTGTGTTTGTTCCTTTTACGCCGGTTTATTTTACCACAACGCTATACTTATATTTAATCGTTCCAATTCCCGGTTGGATATTGCTCTGTATAATGGTCGTTTTATCTGAGGACAACTCAAACGTTGAGCCTACAAACAAACCCATTTCGTGAGCGGGGATTTCTTTTTCCATATCTTCTTGGCTGTCGTAAAACACGATAGCAGAGCCTTTAATCCTGTACAACAGCGTTCTGACGCCTTTGCCTTTATCGTCTTCTTCGCCCGGGTGTTGATCAAAAGTCGCCGTCACGGAATCTTTATCCGCCGCAAAAACGAGCGTAACTTTTGATACCTTATGACTTTGTATAAACTGCTCCTCCGTCATTTCCATTTCTGCAAGAAGCGCTTGCTTGACGGCTTCGGACTCCCACTCGATGGTTGCGTCAACTTTGTTGAATGTCTTGCCCTTAATGTCGGCAGTCGCCCACTTTGCATAAAGCGTGAAAACTCTTGCCGGCATATATGAAAAACTGAATGCCGTGTCGGAAAGCGTTACTCCGCCATCCGTGCTTTCATACCAGCCTGCAAAAACAAAACCGTCTTTGGTGGGAGCGGCAGGAGCCGTGATCGCCGCGCCTGCGCTTGCCTTGATGGGTTGCACCGCGCTGCCGCCTTTGCTGTCAAAGGTTATCGTATATTCTTTGTGTTTCCCGTCCTTGTTGCAAGCAGTAAGCACCGAGAGCGATAAAACAAGCATTAACGCTATCGCACAAAATGTGAAGATCGATTTTCTTTTCATGATTTTGTCTCCTTGTTTGATTCTTATGATTTATTCCAAATCGCCGAAAATCGCGACTTAAAACCGTTGTTAATTCCGCATATTTCGCGTTTTATTGTCTCAAAGGCGGATTGACTTGCGCGCGCATATTATGCTATAATACAGATAATCACCTTCGAGTGTATAGACAGTATATCAAAATCAGGACGGCTTTTCCCCCACCCAACCCGCCAAAAGGTGGGGAAAAACCCAAAAATAATTTGGTTTTTTTGAAAAATCGGGGCAATTTCCCCCGACTGATAATAACGGAAAAACACTATGAAACGTAATGCCAAAAGAATACTCACTTTGTTGATCGCCGCCACGGCGCTTCTTGCAATTCCGTTTACTTTTGTTGCTTGCAACAAAAATAGTTCTTTGCTCGATCCCAAAAAACCCACGACTCTTACGATGTGGCACGTTTACGGCGAACAATCCAACTCCCCGATGAACGACTTTGTGGAGAAATTCAACGCGACCGTCGGCAAGGAAAAAGGAATCGTCATTGACGTCACACTGATGTCCAACGCCGCCCAGATCGGAAAGAAACTCAAAGACGCGCAGGCGGGGAAAGCGGGCTCCAAGGATATGCCCGACCTGTTCTTCTGCCACTCGGGCGACGCGCAAAGTCTCGGGGCGGACAACCTTCTGAACTGGAAAGATTATTTCACGCCGACCGAACTGGACGCCTTCGTCCCCGATTTTCTGAGCGACGGCATGCTGGGCGACCGCCTTTCGGTTTTCCCCGTTTCCAAATCGACTTATATGCTGTTCATCGCGGGCGGAGTTTTTGAAAGATTCGCCGCCGAAAAAAACGTTTCCGTGTCCGACCTTGAAACGTGGGACGGCTTCTTCACCGTCGCCGAAAAATATCACGAGTGGTCGGGCGGAAAACCCTTCTGCGCCATCGATTATCTCATAAGACTTGCGGAACTTTGTGCAATATCCGACGGCGAAAGCGTTTCTTACAAGGACGGCTGGTACGACGAAAACAACCCGTCGTTTATAAAAGCCTATGAGGCGTTCGCGACGTCGATTGCCAAAGGCCATATCGTTGTGTCCGATATGTACTACAACACGCAGATTATGACCGCGCAAACGTGCGCCGGCATCGGCTCCTCGGCTTCCGTGCTTTACGCCAACGACAAAATCACGTATCCCGACAATACGTCGGAAGATGTGAAACTGCAAGTTTTACCCCTGCCCCAACAGGCGGGAAAACAAAAAGTCGCAACGCAGGCGGGCGTCGGGCTTTGCGCCTATAAAACGACCGACAAAAAAGCCGAGGCGGCAACCGTATTCGCGCGGTGGTTCACCGAGGAACAGCGCAACGTGGACTTCGTCCTGTCAACCGGATATATGCCCGTAAGAACGGGGGCTTTTGCGAAAATCGGCGAAAATTCCTTTAAGTCGGACGCCTTCAAAAACCTTTACGCCGCACTGACGAAAACCGTCGCGACCTGCACTTTCGTGAGAGAACCGAATTTCGACGGCTATTATTCCAAAGTACGCACGCTGTACGACGAAATCCGCAAAATCCAGAAAAACCTTGCCTCGCTATACGCGGCGGGCGGCACCACGGAACAAATCGTCGCGGAAATGAAAGCCGCGCTTTATAACGTCGCCTGAACGCGGCGATAAATCCCGAAATATGTTAAAAATCGCCGATTTCAAAAACAGAAAAAAGTCAATGTGGCGCAAGCTTTTGTTGTATATGCTCGCGCTGGTTCTTGTCGTCGGCGTGTTTGTAAGCTGCGGATTATTTTTCGCCGGGCAGTTCTCGACGACGACCGAAAAATATTCCGACAACCTCACTTTCCAGAACGAGTTTTATACAAGACAAATCGAAAAATACTTTGACGATATCTCGATGATGGGCGAAATGCTTGCCGCCGACTCTTCGGCGATAATCGACGCGTATCTGTCCGAAAACGGGATTTCTTTCAACGCGCTGAACGACTCCCTGTCGCATACCGAAGGCGTGCAGAAAGCCCTTTTGCCTAAACTCAGAGAAGAACTGCTGAAAGCCGACGCCTCGGGCGCGTTCATTGTGATGGACGCAACCGTAAACTCCGGTGCTACAAACGCCGACAAATCCAGAACCGGGCTGTACTTCCAGCGCAGTACCCTCGACCGCACGGACGAAACGTTGCTTATGTACAGAGGAAACTCGGATCTCGGCAGGCAAAACGGCATAATGCCGCATCGTAAATGGCGGTTGGAATTCAATACCGAATCGGTGGCAGAAATAAAAGACATCTTCGGCAAATCCGTAAAAGATAAAAGACCGCTGCTGTCCGACGTTTATGCGCTTGACGGCACAAGCGACAGTGCGATGGCTTATATCACCCCGATTTTCGGCGCGGACAACACTTTTTACGGAATCTGCGGCTTTGAAATCTCCAACACCTACTTCAAGGACTACTTCGCCCAGCCGACAAGGTTGGATCAATTAACCTGCACTTTTTCAAAAACTTCAAAAGACAGCAAAATCGACTGCGAAAATATCTTTTGGACGGGCGTTCTCGGTGGCTATTCCCTGAAACCGAGCGGCACTCTTTC
>UMJL01002781.1_pt1 | contig 17222 bp, 12 predicted proteins | sample 1966071 | NCBI WGS metagenome assembly UMJL01 (sample SAMEA4836148, study PRJEB28245) | human gut metagenome | biome: gut microbiome; material: fecal sample | place: Denmark | collected 2008
TGGGGTACAGAAACCTGGGCCAACAAAGGGAGGGAAGCCGAAAAGATTCCTCCCATACAAGCAAACAAACGCTGTGTTTCCATCTTTATAATCTAATATATATTTAGATTGATTTTTACCTTTAAAAATATTAAGCAACCCTCTCCATATGAGTCCTATTAAAATCTTTTATTTATCTCTTTTTTTATCAATGGACTCTCTAAACGTTTATCCTTCCATTGTTGTCCATAATCGAGCAATTCATCCATTAACTTACGTAAAATATTCCGATAAGAAGGATTATCATACTCATTGATTAATTCATCCGGGTCGTTTACCAAATCAGTCAGCCAAGGCTTATCTCCTGGCCTATCTGAAAGAGTCAATTTATATCTTTTAGAAACAACAGAAATCCAGCTCTTGGCAGGCCCCTCCAGGTTATCCCCTCCTCGCATGAACACAGCATCACGCCATTTATTATCAGGTTCCTTCCCTTTTAATAAAATAGTAAAATCACGCCCCGCTCTGAAGGCTGTAGTTTTAACTCCTACCAAAGAAAGAATTGTAGGAGCGAAATCTACAACAGACAATACCTCTTTGACGACTTTTCCTTGTTGTAATTCCTCCGGATAATAAATAATGAAAGGAACACGGGCTGAAGCCTCTAGAGGTACAGATTTGTTAGTACGGCCATGTTCACCACATAAATCACCATGGTCAGAAGTAAAGACAATTATTGTATGTTCTAACAAGTCACAATCTTTCAATTCCCTAAGCAGACGCCCGACATTATCATCAAGACATTTCACCATTCCAAAATAACGGGCCATATTTTCCATCTGATCATTTCCAAATGCCCAAGAAGGCAAACCGTCTTTGTTTTTTAGAGCAGTCTTCGGTAATTGAAAATTTAAATGTGTATACATCGTATCATAAGGTGAACGTACTATATTAGGACCATGTGGATCCGGATATGAAATAACACAACAGAATTTATCCTTCTGGTGATTCCGGATATAATCAATAGCCTTATCAGTTAAGAAATCCGTCATAAAATTTTCTGGCGTCAAACCTTTTCCTTCGTATGTAATATCCAACTTGCCGTCACTATTCTCTACAATCCGTTTATAATGCCCCCTATTCATCATATAACGGTTATCCTCAAAACCAAATTTACGATTAGGATGCCAACCCGGACGTGCCGTACCATCCAAATGCCATTTTCCCAAATATCCCGTATGATAACCACTACGACGAAAATCTTCTGCAAATGTTACAACCGTATCATTCATGGGAATGTCGTTAGTCACTACCCCAGTCTGTTGAGGATATAATCCGGTCATAAAAGAAGAACGACTAGGAGAGCTGACTGGAGTTGTCGCATAAAATCGCTCACAGATTACACCATGCGTTGCCAAAAAATCAATATTAGGAGTTTCAACTACAACATCTTTTCCCCATACTTCTGCTTGATCTTGAGTCAAAAGAGAACGATAACATCCCAACGTACGAAAATTATGTTCGTCCGTATGAATTATCAACACATTCGGAGAATTCTGGGCATAACCATATACTATAGGACATAATACAGGTATCGCCATCCAACAACTTACATATTCTGTTCTTTTCATAATGAACATCCAAATTTTCTGTAAAATTAAAGTTGATTGATATAAATATCAACTTATCTCAACCAACAAAAGGTCGTGTGTCACTCATCCACCTTTCATGTGTCACACACGACCTTTCATCCTATTTATCATAAGATTTCAGTCTGTATACCAGGTATCAGTACTCCCAACCAGGTGTAGGTTTCATATTATGATTTAATTCAATCTCACTTTTAGGTACAGGCCATGTATACCATTGATCTCCTATCCATTCATAAGTAGTTCCACCTGTATTTTCAATGCCTCCCCAAACATATTGCCCACACTTTTCAGCAAATTTTGTTTCTTTTAAAGTCCGCCAACGCATTTCATCAAAAAAATCAACTCCTTCATTTACAAATTCACGACGACGTTCATCACGAACATATTTGCGTGCAGTTTCGGGGTCAGCAAAGCTGGCTGCCATGGTAGGCATTCCAACACGATCACGCACCTCTTTCACCTTTGACATGGCACCTGGCAAATCGTTTAGCTCAACCAAGGCTTCAGCCCACATTAGTAAAACATCAGCATAACGGATAATAGGCTCATCAATTGGGTTATCATCGCGATGTTGAAATTCTAACCCTTCTCCCACAAATTTACGATGAAGATATTTAAAATGCGTATTTTGATCACAACAGCCTGATGTATAATAGTCATCAGGTAAATCCTTATTAAGATTCGGTTCCGCCGAAGGTTGATTAAAATAATACTTACCCACTACAGGATAACGATATGTATACCATCCCTCTGCTGTAGAAGTATTATTTACTCCTAAATAATTTGAATAAGGGGTGACTACATTATAGGCTAATCGAGGGTCACGATGAGCATAAGCTGTTTTAATTCTTTGTTCATTTCCTTCTGGCAAATAAAGAGCTTGAATATCAGCTGGGAAATCTTTCAGTATATTATTAATAGCTGTTGTGACAGAGCTATGAACTTCTTTTCCATTTACCAACTTATCGCGAAGGAAAAACACTTTCCGATATTTTGTATGCCCCTCTTTTGTTTCCCGTTCTACAACAGTTTTCCAATCAGTCAGAAAGTCTTCCCAAACAAAAGGCTTCACACTTCCATCCTCATTGACAACTTCATAGAGATTAACCAAAGCTGGAGTCACTTGCAAATTTGACCAACATCCTCCTCCATCTTGTGCACCTTGAGTATAGGCACCAAGATAATGCTGAAGAGAAGAACCATACCCGATAGGATCCTCAATATTTTGCACACTAAAAATCATTTCCTCACATTGTTCATTGGCAATCTTGAACAAGTCTTTATAACTTCCTTTAAACAGTTTGTATCCGCATTTTCCAACCTGTTCAAAATCCTGCACAGCCAAATTATATTCTTTCATAATTAAATAAGCTCGACCACGCAAAGCATAGGCAAAACCACGACTTACACGCCCTTCTCCACCAATCTGATTATTAGGCAAATTCGGTTCTTCAATTGCTTCTGTCAAGTCCTTTACGATTTGTTTCCATACTTCCGCCTCTGTACTTTGTCCTTTATTGCACTCTTCTGGAGTTACCGGCTCCGTATATAATGGTACTCCCACCCCATTATTACCATATAAGATATTCAATCTTTCATAAAAGAAAGCACGTAACACTTTGCATTCCGCCAATAAACGTGCTTTCTTTTCAGCGTTTACAGGAGAACGCGAAATACCAGCAATCGCATCATTGGCTCTATGAACGCCATCATATAATCTTTTCCAAATAGTCAGGAAATATTCATTACTCGGATTAACAGATTTAGTAAATAGATTCAACATCGCATTTCTTGCTTGTCCTCCCATTCCAAAAGCATCCCAACCATAATATCCAACCATCTCCGGAGAACCAATAATTTGTTTACCATAAAACGGATTGCGCAAAGAATAATATACTCCATTCACACCTTGATCTACACTCTCCTCTGTTGTCCACATAGTTCCACTAGACAACTGATTGTAAGGATTAGTATCAAGAATATCTGTACAAGACAGCATTATTCCTAAAAGAGGAACAGTTGCCAATAAATTAAATATTTTTTTCATAAAAAATTTCCTTTAAATTAAAATGTTACAGAAATACCACCAGAAAACATCCGAGCAATTGGATATATGTTTAATGAACTTCCCAATTCTGGATCAACACCTGGAAAATCACTAGAACAGATAGTAAGTAAATTCTCCCCCGACACAAACACACGCAAATTGCTTATTTTAGCCGGAGCCACCCACTGCTTCGGGAAGGTATAACCAATCTGAAGAGATTTCAACTTCATATATGAAGTATTATACAGATAATATGTATTGGCGGGGATTGTATTGTTAGTTGATAACAAACGAGGATATTCATTATGGATTCTTGCATTAGGATCATTTGCCGGATCATAAGTTGTACCTATAATTTTACCATTTCCATCTCTAATTATACCCTCATAAGCAGCTTGAGAGTCATAAAAATAGTAACGATTCCATGCATCTCCCGGAAGTTGATCCCTAGGATTAGTCAGTACAGAACCATTGGCTCCCTTAGCATTGATATAATGATAACTTCCAAAACGACCAGACCAAATCATACTCATGTCAAATCCTTTCCACTCAGCATTAATAGTCAAGCCTAAAATGACTTTGGGTGTAGCACTTTTTCCTGTAAACTCTCGGTCATCATCATTACCATATTTCCCATCACCATTCACATCGGCCATAATCATATCACCGTACCAAAGATTAGTACCTTCAGGACCAATATTCCGCAGGTTATTATTAAAAGTATATCCTTCGGCTAACATAGCTGCCAACCAATCCAAATCGGCTTTGGTACGAATCATACCATCTTTAGGGCCACCATTGGGATTGACTTTACCATCAGCATATCTATAAGAGCCATCACCACTATAAGGGCGTCGCAAGAAATATTCATCAATCATATGTCCTTCCACCCGACGTGTATTTCCTCCTGTCGATACATCCGCCAAATTGGTATAACGCCAAGTCGGATTTCCCCAAATATCCAATGTATTCTCATCTTGTTCATAACGTAATGCTCCCTTAAAATCAGTTACTTCATTTTTATTAAAGGCAACATTAGCACTGATTCCATAATGAAAGTCACCGATACGGTCATTCCAACCGAGAGTAAACTCCACACCCTTATTACTCAAACTTGCAGTATTTGACATCGGTGCAGTAATACTTCCCATAGTTTGATAAATAATTGAATTAGTCAAAATATCAGATGTATGACGTAAATAAAAATCTGCCTCGGCAGTTAAACGCTGATTCAAGAATGAAGTTTCTAAACCTATATTATAAGTCGTAACTTTCTCCCAAGATAAAAAAGGATTTTGAACCGAAGATTGAATCAAACCGTTCTTAACTTGTTCTTCCAATACATTATTTACTTTTCCATAAAGAGCTTGCCAATCATAATTACCGCCTACTGTATTTCCTAACGAACCATAAGAAGCACGAATCTTCAAATAATTTACTTTATCTTTAATCGGCAAAAAGAATGGTTCTTCACTGATACGCCAAGCTGCTGAAAATGAAGGGAAAAAGCTGCCACGATGTCCTGGAGCAAATTTAGAAGAAGCATCTGAACGGAAATTAGCTTCAAACAAATATTTTCCATCATATGCATAATTAATACGACCAAAATAAGACAACATAGCATTAACAGACTTTGTATTACCACCGATACTATTCATCTCAGCACCAGATGTAATATCTGTAATTCCCCAGTCTATCAAACCTTTCTTCTCTGCATTAAACCCTGTAGATTCCGACCTATATTGTTCATAACCAAACAAGCCTGCTACATCATGCTTTCCAAATGAATTATTGTAACGCAATAATAAATCAGCTGTATAACTTGTGGATTCGTAATAATAACGATAGGTCGTAGCCTGCTCAAGTACACCTATTCCCTCTTTAGGAGTATCAAAACTCTCACGGAAACTATATCTAGGCTGATTTTGTGAATAATGCTCATCATGACGTGAATATTGATTATAGTTAAATTTAGCTTCAGCCACCAATCCTTTCAATGGAAGTTCTACATTGGTATACCACGTCGTATTTATACGAGTATATGTATTCTGTCCACCCTGCGCTGCCACTTGTTGCAGAATATTATTCGCTTGTGTTACTTCTGGGTGCTCACTCGCTCCATATTTCCCATCATATATAGGAGTCATACCAGGCCATGACTGAAGAAGATATCCCATGCCTGTATTTCCAGGATCCTTAAATTCCTTTGTTGCATAAGTTTGTGTACCAAATGTTATAATATCAGCAATTTTCGTTTCAACATTGGCACGAATATTAAATCGTTGCATTGCCGTATTATCCAATGTACCAGGATTATCCTGATAACCCAAAGAAAGCATATACGACGTGTTTTTACTTCCACCACTTACACTCACACCATACTTCTGATAAAAGGAAGGTTGAAACAGATATTGAGCCCAATCTGTATTAGGATAAGCCAACCAGTTGGGAATCTGGTTTCCAGTTAAAGGGTCCGTATAAATGCCATTAGGGTTAGCATCGGCTGCACGCCATTCTTCAATACTTTCATAACTGTAATCAGGACCACTCGTCAAAGGATTGGCATTATATTTAGCAATATTATGCAACTCCATATAATCAGCAGTACTAGAAATCAAGCTCAAATCTGTGACTGGCTTCTCAGATGCGAACATTGCAGTCAAAGTCACTTTAGGTTTGTCTTCCCGTTTTCCTTTCTTTGTTGTAACTAAGATAACCCCATTGGCTGCTCTAGATCCATAAATCGCTGCAGCACTTGCATCCTTCAAAACAGAAATACTTTCAATATCATCTGAGTTCAAAGGTGCCATATCAGCCACTACCCCATCCACTAAAACTAAAGGACTGCTATTGTTAAACGAACCTGTCCCACGGACTTGAATAGACATATTTTCTTCACCAGGGGCACCACTACCTTGGGTTACTCGTACGCCAGGAGCCACTCCTGTCAACACTTGCGTTACATTCATAACAGGTCTGTTTGCAATCTTATCTGAATTGATGGACGAAACAGAACCTGTCAAATTTACCTTCTTTTGCGTACCATATCCTACTACTACAACCTCATCCAGCATCTCCGTGTCTTCTTTCAGTACAACACTCAACGAAGATTTTCCACTAACGGAGATTTCCTGTGTCTGGAAACCGATATAAGAAACGGTTAGTTTGGCATCTTCAGGAACCTCAAGGACAAAATTACCGTCAATATCGGTAATACATCCGATATCCGTTCCAGCTACTTTAACATTCGCACCGATAATTGATTCTCCATCGCCGGACTTTACTGTACCCGACACGCGTTTATTCCCCATCGGAGTAGTTTGCTCTTTCCTATCACTGATAACGATTGACTTTGAAGAAACAATACGATACGTCAAACCCCGTCCCTTCAGGGCTTCGTCAAGTACAATCGAAACGCCAACCTGACGTTTCGAGATCGTGATGTTGTTCTTATCGTCCACGAGAGCATTCCGATAGGAGAAACGATACGTTGTTTGTCCTTCAATACTTTTGAAGACTTGCCTCAATGTGGCGTTCTTCAGCTCCACAGTTACTTTTTGTTCCTGAGCATAAACATTCAAGATGCCTATCCAGAAGAAACAAACCGCTATGCAAAGCAGTTTCTGAACCATTGATTGATTGTTCATGTTTCTTTTTTGGTTATTAGATTAATGATTCTTAAAAATTAAAACGTTCAACAAGCTTGTCTATAAGTAGAGACAAGGATTAAATAGAAAAGTACCAACGGAAACACATGTTAAAGAACATATAAACAAGAAAAATCCTATTTCCTCACAAAGAACCTACGAAGCCCTATGCCAAGAAATAGGATTTTACCAAATGCTACCCTGTTCAATCTTTAATGTAACCCCACTAATCTTATTTCCCTATCTCTCAATATAGCTTTCAGATGATAGGAATGTTCTATTACTTCCAGTACTTCATTGATATTTGTACGACTCAAAACACCTGTAAACAAGTCGTTTTGGTAAGACTGTCCATCTGTATCCATAACAATAGATATGTGATAAGCCATTCCTATTTCTTCCAACACTTCCGCAAATGGCACGTTACGGAACACCAACTCGCCACGCCTCCAAGCAGAAGCATCTGTGACATATCTGTTTTCTTCGACTGTCAACGTACCCCGATTTTGATCAAGAACCACTTTCTGATTAGGCGACAGAACGACATTCTGTCCTGTTTTCAGTGCTTGAAAACGTACGCTGCCCTCCTCCAAGGAAAGCTCAGCCGTAGCGTCGGTCGAACGGGCACGAAGATTGAATGTTGTACCCAGCACGGATACAATCAATCCTTTGGCACGGATGAAGAAAGGACTAGCCGTATTCTTCGCCACACGAAAATAACCTTCTCCGTCGAACGTCACCCGGCGCTCATCCGAATTATAGTCAGACAGATTGTAGGAAAGGCGCGACTCGGCATTCAACGTTACCTGTGTACCGTCTGGCAGAGAAATAGTTACCTGTTCTCCAACACCTGTAGCAGCTACAAAATCTTGTTGGGCAAGAGCAGTATTCTCCTGATAGAGGTAGAGAGTAGCAAGCATAAAAAGAGGAAGAAGGACGGTTGCCGCAATCCGAAGTATCTTCTGATAAAGTGGAACACCTCGTTTAATGGGAAAAAGTCGTTTATCTATCCGTTTCTTCAGTTCATCCAAACGATGCGCATCAGCAGGAGACGCTTCAGCAGACTCCCACGCGTTACGCAACGAATCCTCCAGACGGTCGTCAGCCATCGAGTTGACCGCCTCCCGCAAACGTTTCAGTTCACCAGTGGTCAGGCTATCGTTCTTATATTTCTGTTCCAGTTTATCCATATCGTTCACAATCCATAAGTATAGACAATCAATTCATTTCAACGTACCATTTCAGAACCAACTATTCACAATATTTAATAACAAACCCACGACAGAGGTCAACAGAGTTTTGGCAAGCAGCGTACGAAGTGTTTTCAATCCAACCGAAAGTTGGTTCTTCACCGTCTGTTCGCTCAGTGAAAGACGTTCAGCTATCTCCTTATTAGACAATTGCGAAAATCGAGAAAGGGTAATGACTTGCTGTTGAGTAGGGGGTAGCTGACGAATGGCAGACTTAACAATCCTCACATATTGTTCGTATTCCATCCGATGGCAATCCTCGCCAGCAGAAAGTTCGTTTTGGTAATCCACATAATCTTCATAAACAGGAGAATTCAACGTAGCACGATAAGCATTGATGACGCGATGCTTAGACATAATGAACAAGAGAGAGCAGAGCGATTCTTCCTGACGAATAGTTTCACGGCCCTTCCATAAAGCTACGAACACATCTTGCACAATCTCCTCGGCATCCTCACGGCACTTGGTATATTGCACACAATATGACAACAACCGACCGGCATAAAGTTTGTATATCCGGTCGAAAGCCTCCTTGGATCCACGCTTCAGTTCAGCAATCAAGATATGTTCTTCTTGCAATATCATTTCACATTAAAGGTATCAAGACTTAATGTCTGCATATACAACGGGCAAAAATAGATTATTTTAGCTAATTCCAACACATTCTCCTACTAAAATCTCTTAGTTCCCAACCAAGTCAGCTTCTTCCAAACCCATTCCAACGGTCCTTGTCTGTGACGTTCGAGCCACCAACGGCTGAAAAGGAGCTGAAGCGTAAAGATACCCAAAGCAATCAGCAGGCAGACCGTAGCACCCGTATAGCGATACAATCCCAAACCGAAACCATAGAACAGGGATACACCGATAATGGATTGAAGGATATAGTTCGTCAGGCTCATCCTGCCATAGGGAATGAACAGACGCTGAAACTTGAACCCCTCTCCGCGGTCGTACCAAATCAGGGTGAATAGGCCGACAAGTACCACCATCAGCAGGAAGTTACTGATGGAAGGAAGGGCAATGTCGAGCGGCATGGCCAGCCGCGGACAACCCTCCACCCAGGCCGGATAGGTACTCCTCGCAATGTGGAAAGGCACAAACAGCACGGCAGCCCATAACACCAGCCACTTCCAGCGGCGTATGGAAGCCGGAGTATTCCTGAAGAGTTGTTCCCGACCGGCCACCATGCCGAAGAGGAACAAGCCGCCTATCTGGAAGATGCGGCCGTTCTCTATCTGCCACAAGTTGCCATACAGCTGGCCGTAAGTGATGTTCGACGCGATGACTTCCCACACATTGCCCGACTCCATGACAGGCTTGGCCAGCTTGGCATAGGTCAGCCAATGGTTTCCATAATCAAGGAAGGGGATATCCAACAGAGCGCATAGCAGACGAATCCACTCCAGGGGCTGAAGAATCATGATAACGGCCACCGTCAACACCACGCGGGTGGACAGACGGCAAAGAGCTACCAACAGAAGCCCCATTACCGAATAGAGCAACAGGATGTCGCCGTTGTAGAAGAGGGAATGGAGCTGCGAGAAAAGCAGCAGCAGAAACATGCGCCAGACAAACCGCCCCCTGAAAGGCATGCCCCGACGGGCAGCATTGTCGAGCTGGATGAAGAAACTGAAGCCGAAAAGCAGGGAGAAGGTAGAGAAAGCCTTCCCCGCCAGCAAGAACCAGGTGGTATTCCATACTTCCTTGTCCAAGGCCGCCAACCACTGGAGGGCACTTTCGGGAATGTAATACAGATTGTAATGCTCAAAGCAATGTACAATCACAATGGCACACAAGGCCAGGCCACGCAGAGCGTCGACCACTTCGATGCGGTTTGTCTGTGTCTGATTCATTTTTCTTCTGCCGTTTTGAAGGCGGTTCATTTATTCGGAGTATCCCATTTCTTTGTCTCTGCGCAAGTGATGTCCAGCACCTGATTGCCTGCCTGCATGCGGAAGTCGCCCGCTTCGAGTATCCAACGACCATCATAGCCCACAAAGGCCAGGTCGGAAGCCTTCAGCTTCAGCGTGACGGTGCGGGTTTCACCCGGCTGGAGCTCAACTTTCTCGAAATTGCGGAGGCGGCGGTTGTCGGGGGTCAACGAAGCTACCAAGTCGCTACTGAAGAGCAGCACGCTCTCCTTGCCCGCACGACGGCCCGTATTCTTCACATCGACGGTGAAGGTGAGCACGTCGTCGGCCGTAAAGTGCGCCTTGTCCACCCGCAGGTTGCTATAGGTAAAGGTGGTGTAGCTGAGTCCGTAACCGAAGGCCCATTGCACGTTGACCGCCGCATCGTAATTGTAAGCGCCCTCCATCGGCTTGCCGATGTGTTCGCACGGCTTGTAGTCGTAGGTCACCAGCGAATGGGGATACTTGGGATAGGTATAGGGCATCTTGCCGCTGAAGTTGGCGTCGCCTGCCAGCAGGTTGGCCAGCGCGTCCCCGCCATAGTTACCCGGCAGCATGATGTTGACAACAGCTTTGCTGAGTGGCTCGATGTCGGCAATGATACGCGGACGGCCTTCGTTCAGTATCAGGACAAGGGGCTTGCCCGTCTCGGCCAGGGCCTGCACCAGACGGCGCTGGTTGGCAGACAGGGTGAGGTCGTTCAAGTTGCCGGGCGTCTCGCAATAGGAGTTCTCGCCGATGCAGGCCACGATATAGTCGGCTTGGGCGGCGGCAGCCACGGCCTTCTCGATTTCGGGCGTATTCTCTTCCCACCAGTTGCCCTTCTCGTTATAGGTCACACCGGCTTCGTAAATGATGTTCGCGGCACCGAACTTGTTGATGAAAGCTTCGAGCATGGTATTGTAAGGTTCTGAACAGTCCTCGGCATTGCTTCCCTGCCAGGTATATGACCATCCGCCGTTGAGGCAGCGCATGGAGTTGGCGTTCGGACCGGTCAGCAGGATTTTCTTTCCCTTGGCCAGCGGCAGGAGGTTGTCTGTGTTCTTGAGCAGCACCAGCGACTCTTCGGCGGCCTGCAGGGCTACGGCGGCATGTTCGTCACTGCCGAAGAGCGGATAGTCCTTGAGGTCATAATAGGGTTTCTCGAAGAGATTGAGGCGGTACTTCAGGCGGAGCACCCTGCGCACGGCATCGTCGATGCGGCTCATCGGCACCTCGCCCTCCTGCACCAGCTGCTTCAGCAGGATGCAGAAATCCCAGCTGTAGGGATCCATCGACATGTCGATGCCGGCATTGATGGCCAGCTTGATGGCTTCTTTCTTGTCTTTGGCTATGTGGTCGCGGGCATAAAGGTTGTTGATATCGGCCCAGTCGGTCACAATCATGCCGTCCCAGTTGAGGTCTTCCTTCAGCCACTTGGTCAGCAGTTCGTAGTTGGCATGGAAGGGCAAACCGTTGTTCATGGCCGAGTTGACCATAATGGAAAGGGCGCCGTTCCTTATCATCTCCAGATAGGGGGCGAAATGCTTCTCGCGCATGTCCTGTTCGGTGATGGACGAGGGCGTACGGTCCTTGCCCGACACAGGTACGCCATAGCCCATATAGTGCTTCATGCAGGCAGCAATGTGGTTGGAGCCGATATGGTTGGGGTCATCGCCTTGGAAACCCAATACTGACTCGCGTCCCATCTCGGCGTTCAGGTAGCAGTCTTCGCCATAATTCTCCCACATGCGGGGCCAGCGTGCGTCACGCCCCAGGTCGGTGACGGGTGCGTATGTCCAGGGGATGCTGCCAGCCTTGGTCTCGTAGGCGGAGATTTCGGCCTCGCGGCGGGTCAGTTCGCGGTTGAAGGCCGCACCCATGTTGATGCCTTGCGGAAAGAGGGTGCCGCCCCGCGTATAGGTGGTGCCGTGTATCTGGTCGACGCCATAGATGCAGGGGATGCCGATCTCCTCCATCGACTTCTCCTGAATGCGGCGGATGATTTCCTGCCACTTCTCTACAGGTTGCGCCTTGCCCTGAGGCACATTCAGGATGGAGCCCACCTTGTACTTGCCGAAGACCGAGTCGAGCCTGGCCTCGCTCAAGCGGAAGTCCTTCGCGCCCTGCCCGCCGCTACAGTCCTGCAGGACATCGATGGTGAGTTCGCACATCTGCCCGATCTTTTCGTCGAGCGTCATCTTCTGCAACAGGCTTTCTACCTGCCGCTCTATCTTTTCATCTCGGGGAATGGCCGGAGCCACCTGTTGGGCTTCAGCGACCCATACGTTTGCCGCCAGTGCCAGCGACAGAATCCAATGCTTTTTCATGATATTTCGTACGTTATGCAATCCTTGGCAGAAAGCAATGCTTTGCGAGGAAGAAAGCGGTGTTTTCTCTGGCGGAAAGCATTGCTTTGGTTCAGCCGCCGAATTTACACAGATTTATCGGGCGATGCAAATAAAATCGGCCGCAATCCAAGAATATGGCTGTTTCATGCCGAAAGTTCGAAGATTATCGGTACATTTGTCGCGAGAAAAAAGAAAAGACACTGCTATGACCCACCGCCTGAACACCAACAAACAATTCATGATAGGCAACGGCATCCTGGCCTTTGCCGTCATCTTCGTGGTTGTCCTCTTCGCCTACATGAGCATGCGCCTCCAGCGCAAGGACGGAGAACGTCACTATGCCGAACACTATACCGTCTCGCTGGTCAAGGGTTTTGAGGGCGACTCCGTATCCATCTACATCAACGACAGCCTGTTGCTGAACAAGACCATCGACCGCACGCCCTTCGACCTCGAGGTGAAACGCTTCGACGAAGAAAGTGCCCTGATGATTGTAGACAATGCCACCGAACGGATTTCACTCTTCGAACTGAGCGAGAAAGGCGGTACTTATCGCTTCGAGAAAGAAGGCGACGGGGTGAAGCAGCTGCCTCAAGAATAATCCCCTTACCTTATAAAGAGGCGGAGAATTCCTTCAGTTCCCGCCTCAAGACCTCACATCGGCCGTCGGTCAGGCGGTCGAGCATCTCCCAGAATTCTGCACTGTGGTTCATGACACGCGTATGCGTCAGTTCATGCAACAGCACATAGTCGATGAGGTGTTGCGGCAGGAGCAGCAAGTAATAGGACAGGTTGATGTCCTTACGCGTGGAGCAACTGCCCCAGCGGCCGGAACTGGAGTTTATCTTAACCTCGTGGAAAGGCAGGCCATGCCGCTTCGACAAGGCATGCAGACGGGGAGGCAACACCAGCTTGGCATTCTTCCGCAAGGCCTCGCCTATCACCTTCTTCAGCCAGACTTGAAGCTGGGGATTGGAAAAATCGGTATCCCTTGGGCAGAGAATCTGCATCGCCCCCAGCTCCGAACGTGCCTGAAACCGCCGGGTATCCCTCTCTACCAGCGTCAGTTTGAAGTGCTCCGCCTCAATCCGATAGTTCAAGTCTATCAGCTTTTCGCTTCGACGTGCCTGTGCTTCACGCAGGCGGGGACGCAAGGTCTCCAATCCTTTCGCCACATCTCCCCACGTCGCTCCCAAAGGGACGGTTGCTACAAAACCTCCCTCCACCGCCCGAAATATCAGACGGCGGGCACGAGGATTGACCCGCACCACGACAGTTCCCAGTTCGGCATCGGTAACCGACTGGCCCGTCATGCATCGTTGTTTGCTTTCCATTATCCTTGTTTCTGCTGGATTTCGTCTGCAAATGAACGAACTTCCGCACAAAACTACAAAACTTTTGTGCTCAAAAACGAACACACTGTCCGATTATGAACAATCTACATTTTCAATCATCGCTCATAATCAGATATTTACATTTCTGGTACGCTTCTTGCATCTACACAAGCAGAAAATAAAAACAAAAAAAAGACGCCAGCCGTTGCAACGTTTGGCACCCGGCTTTCGTCTAATAGACAAAGCAAGAGAATAACATTTAAAATACCAACGAATATGAAAAAGTTTACTACACTTACCTCTATCTTCCTGCTGACAACCGTTTTAAGCGCGTGCGCACAATCGTATTCCCACCACTTCAACTCAGGCAACAGCTGGCTGGGCGGCAAGGAAGTCAAAGCAAGCAAAAACTACGTAACCAAACAGATCAAGGTCAACGACTTCGACCAGATAGCCGTCGGCGGCAGCCTCGACGTCACCTACACACAACAAGCGGGCAAGCCGAAAGTGGAAATCTATACATCGGACAACATTGTCGACCTGCTCGACATCTACGTCAAAGACGGCAAGCTGAACCTGGGATTCAAGAAGAATGTGAAGGTAGCCTACAACAAACTGGAAATCCGCGTGACATCGGAAGACCTGAATGCAGTCAGTGTAGCCGGATCGGGCGACTTCGACTTCACCAACGGCCTGAAAACCGACCAGCTGAAGATGAACGTGGCAGGCTCGGGCGACATCACAGCCAGCAACATACAATGCACACAAGGATTCACAGCCAATGTAGCGGGGTCGGGCGACATCGAGTGCAAACAGCTCAAAGCAACCGACCTGAATATCTCCGTAGCAGGATCGGGTGACCTGAAGATTGAAAACGTCCAGGTTACATCAGCCAATGCCAGTGTAGCAGGATCGGGTACCGTAAAAATCAGCGGCAGTGCAGACAAGGTCAATTATAGTGTGGCAGGCTCGGGCGACCTCTATGCCGACGGCTTCAAGGTAGGGCATGTGACAGCCAGCGTAGCAGGGTCGGGCGACATCAAGTGCCATGCTGTAGAATATCTGAAAGCGCGTGTCAGCGGTAGTGGCAGTATCGGCTATAAAGGCGATCCGGAACTGGACTATCCAGAAAAAAAGAAACTGTACAAGTTATAAAAACAACCAACTAAACCGACAAATTCTCTCTGACTTCTGCCTGCGGGCAGACAAAACTCTCTGACAAGGGAAGGTCCGTTCATCGGGCCTTCTTTTTTTATGGCTTTGCCTTACTAAAAAAATAAAGGGACGCTGCATCACGCGGCATCCCATTTATTTTAGTTAGTTTTTATAAGATTTTGAGAGAATTGAAACTTCACAGCCTCAAGTCGTTTTAATAAAGCACACTAACTATTTTTTAAAGCAAATGAAAATGTATATTTAAAAACAATGAAAATTCATTTCTTTTCGGCCTCCGTCTTCTTGTTTCCACGAGTCAGGCTGTCCATCAACTGCTTCTCATGACTTTCGGAAGGATTGTCCGAAAGCGCTACAGACGGTGCAGACATCTGCTTTCCTATGGTATCAGGCGAAACGACAGCACCGCCATTGTCGAAAACAGAATGCTGCATGACATTACCCAATGAAAACATCAGAGCAATCACAGCAGCCGCCTTGACCAACGGCATGAAGCGCGACATCAGCGTCATACGACGGGCCTTGACCACAGGCACTTCCACCTGCGCCAACACCTTCTGGTCGAAGTCCTCGCCCAAACCGTCCTGTTGCAGAAACTCCTGATATACGAACAAATCCTTGTAGCGGAGCAGGTGCGCAGGCACGTCTTCACTATTGAAGAACGAACGGAGCTGCGCTTCTTCTTCCTGAGATGTCTCGCACTGCCAGTAACGTTCCAATAATTGTTCTATATAGTTAGAGTCCATAACTGTCTATATCTATAAATTTCTGTTTCACTTTCTGCCTTGCCCTGAACAGGTTTACCTTGACCTGCTCTTCCGTCAGGTGCAGAGCAACGGCTATTTCCTTGTAACTTTTGCCCTCCACGTCGCGCAGCTGCATAATCAGTCGCTGCTTTTCGGGAAGTTCACTGACCAGTCGGTGCACCAGTTTCAACCGTTCCTTGTTCACCAGCCGGTCGTAAGGGCTCGATGCATCGGGCGTCTGTTCGGCCTCGGGGGTCAGCTCTACCGTCTGCGAGTCTTTCTTCTCACTGCGGTCGATGGCCAAATTACGGGCTACCGTCAGGCAATAGGCTTCTACTGACTCCAGCCCGTCCCACTCGTCGCGCTTGTTCCAGACGCGTATCATCGTCTCCTGCACGATATCTTCTGCCTCTGCCCTGTCGAACGTAATCCGCAAGGCAAGCCGAAAGAGTTTGTCCTTCAGCGGAAGAATGTCGTTACGAAAGTCGATTTTCTGCATCTTCTAATGAATTGACGGTTCAGCGGGATAAAAGTTACAGCAGACAGCCACTTTTTTTCAAATTATTTTCGGATACGGGTGCCTCCCTGTCCGTTGATGGCTGATGCCAAGGTAATTACGACCTCGGACACACCAGCTTCCAAAGCCTCGAAAGAGTTCTCCAGCTTGGGAATCATGCCACCCTGTATCACGCCATCGGCCACCAGCTGCTTGAATTCGGCCGGATTGATAGTGGGGATGATGCTGTCGTCGTCGTTCTCGTCGCGCAGCACTCCTTTCTTTTCGAAGCAATAAACCAGTGTAACATCAAACAGGGTTGCCAAAGCCTTGGCCGTTTCGCCCGCAATGGTATCGGCATTGGTGTTGAGCATGTGACCTTCTCCGTCGTGAGTCAGGGGAGCCATAACGGGCACCACCCCTTTGGCTATCAGGTCGCCCAGCAACGTGGCATTGACTTGCTTCACGTCGCCCACAAAACCGTAGTCGATGCCCTTCACAGGGCGTTTCACGGAGCGGATGACATCCATATCGGCTCCCGTCAGTCCCAGTGCATTGACGCCACGGGCCTGCAGACCTGCTACAATGTTCTTGTTCACCAATCCGCCATAGACCATCGTCACGACCTTCAGCGTCTCGGCATCGGTGATGCGGCGGG
>UMJL01047533.1_pt1 | contig 17168 bp, 13 predicted proteins | sample 1966071 | NCBI WGS metagenome assembly UMJL01 (sample SAMEA4836148, study PRJEB28245) | human gut metagenome | biome: gut microbiome; material: fecal sample | place: Denmark | collected 2008
TGCGGTACACCCGCCCTGCTGCCGAGCAAAAAAAGAGACGCGCCGGAAAGCGCGTCTCTTATAAAAACAGAGAGATTTACTGCGGGTCCTTGGGCTGCGACTCCGGGGCGGAGTCCCCGTCCTGCGCGGTGTTTTCAGGGCTGCCGTCCTGGGCACCAGGCGCATCCTTGGCCGGAGTGTCCGAAGCGGTGGACGCAGGGTCCTCCGCAGCCGTGGCGTCCTCCTGCTGAGCAGGGGCCTCGATCTTCTGGGAGATCATGTGGACTTTCTTGGCCGCCGGCTCGATGACGTCCGGGGTGGAGGGGCGGAATCCGTCGTCCTGCGTGCGGGTAGAGGCATAGGCGTCCTCCACGGTGGAGGGGTCCCGGCCCTCGATGATGGCAACCATCTCCGCACCGGTGATGGTCTCCTTCTCCAGCAGGTAGGCAACCACCTTGTCCATGTCGTCCCGGTTCTCCCGGATGACTTCCACAGCGGCTTTGTAGCACTTGTCCAGCAGTTCCTTCACGGCCTGGTCCATCCGGGCGGCGGTGTCCTGGGCGCAGTCCATGCCGTAACCGCCGTCCAGATACTGGTTGCGGCGGGAGGCCAGGGCCATCATACCGAATTCGTCGCTCATGCCGAACATGGCCACCATGTTCCGGGCCACGTTGGTGGCGTCCTGAATGTCCTGGGAGGCGCCGTTGGTCATGGTGTTCATCACCACTTCCTCGGCGGCCCGACCGCCCATGGAGACGGTGATCTTGGCCATCAGCTCGTCCTTGGTGCGCAGTTCCGTCTTATCCTCTTCGGGCATCAGCAGGGTATAGCCCAGAGAGCCCTGGGTGTGGGGGACGATTGTGATCTTCTGGACCGGCTCAGTGTTTTTCTGTTTGTAAGCCACCATGGCGTGCCCCACCTCGTGGTAGGCGACCAGCTTCTTTTCAAACTCGGTGAGGACGCTGCCCTTTTTCTCCGTGCCGGCGATGACCAGCTCGAAGGCGGCCAGCAGATCCTCCTGGGTCACCAGCTTGCGGCCTTTGCGCACGGCTCGGAGAGCCGCCTCGTTGACCAGGTTTGCAAGGTCGGCGCCCACGCATCCGGCGGTGGCCAGAGCCACCTTTTTGAGGTTCACATCCTCCGCCAGACGAATGTTGCGGGTGTGGACCTCCAGCGTGGCGATCCGGCCCGCCAGGTTGGGCCGGTCGATGGTGATGCGCCGGTCAAACCGGCCGGGGCGCAGCAGCGCCTGGTCGAGCACCTCGGGCCGGTTGGTGGCGGCCAGCAGGATGATACCCTTGGTGGGGTCGAAACCATCCATCTCTGCCAGCAGCTGGTTGAGGGTCTGCTCCCGTTCGTCGTTGCCGCCCATGCGGTTGTCCCGGGATTTGCCGATGGTGTCGATCTCGTCGATAAAGACGATGCAGGGGGCCACTTTGCTGGCCTCCTTGAAGAGGTCACGGACACGGGATGCGCCCACGCCCACAAACATCTCCACAAAGTCGGAGCCGGAGATGGAGAAGAACGGTACGTTGGCCTCGCCGGCCACGGCCTTGGCCAGCAGCGTCTTACCGGTGCCCGGAGGGCCTACCAGCAGTGCGCCCTTGGGGAGCTTGGCGCCGATCTCGGTGTATTTCTGGGGATTGTGGAGGAAGTCGATGATCTCGGTCAGGGACTCCTTGGCCTCGTCCTGGCCGGCCACATCCCGGAAGGTGACGCCGGTGGACTTTTCCATATACACCTTGGCGTTGGCCTTGCCTACGCCGCCGATGCCGCCCATACCGCCCATGCCGCCCTTCTTGGCCATCCAGCGCATCACCAGAGAGAAAGTGAGCATGATGAGAACAAAGGGCAGCACGTAGCTCACCAGAATGCTCAGCAGGGGACTGACGGGGGCCTGGTAGGGCTCGTCATAGGACTTGACGCCGGCTTCTTTCAGCTGAGCGATCACAGCGTCGTCGCTTTCCAGCTGCACGGTAAAGAGGGTCAGGTCCGTGGTGTGGGACTTGCCGTCCTTACCGGTGTAAGTGTAGCCGTCCTTCGTCCGGGTATAGGCCACGCCGTCTTCATTGGTGTAGACGTAGCCATCCTTGGGGACGATGTAGAAAATGTTTTCCGTGTTGGAGAAGGTGACGCTTTCCACCTGCCCCTCGTCCAGCATCTCCACGAAGTCGCTGTACCCCAGTTCCACGGAGGAACCCTGGTGTCCGGCGCTGGTCATGGTATTGCTGGCCCAGCTGATGATGATGGTCAGCAGCAGCGCCCAGCACACCAGGGAGATGATGCCGCGCAGGTTGCTGCTGTTCTTTCCGGGCTTGTTTTTGTTGTTGCCGTTTTGACTCATTCTGGAACTCCTTTCGGGGAAAAAGGCCCGAAAACGCAGAGGGCCTGAGAATTCAGATTCTTTGCAAGTATATCACAGATGTGGGGTGTCTACAAGAACGAGGGGGTGATTTTTAATGAAATTTCTGTGAATTCCACTTTATTGTGCCCGGTATCTATGATATACTACCCCATGAATACGACAAACTTTTAAAATTACGGGAGTGCATATGGACGAGCAGAAAAAAGCAGGCCTGACGGCTGAGGCGGACGGCGTCATCGAAGGACGCAACGCGGTGATCGAGGCCCTGCGGGCCGGTGAAACCATCGACAAGATCTATCTCCAGAAGGGGGAGACGGACAAAACCCTGGGGCACATCGCCTCCAAGGCCCGGGCGGCGGGCATCGTGGTGGTGGAGGCAGACAAGCGCAAGCTGGACGGAATGAGCCGCACCCACGCCCATCAGGGCGTCATCGCCCTGGCCGCCGTGCGGGAGTACGTCAGTGTGGAGAGCATCCTCCAGGCGGCAGCCGACAAGGGGGAAAATCCCCTGCTGGTAATCTGCGACGAGATCTCCGACCCCCACAATCTGGGGGCCATCATCCGCACCGCCGAGTGCGCCGGGGCCCACGGCGTGGTGATTCCCAAGCGCCGCAGCGCCGGTCTTACCGCCGTGGTGGCTAAGACCTCCGCGGGGGCAGTGGCCCATATGCCGGTGGCACGGGTGCCCAATATCCCGGCACTGCTCAAGGACCTGAAAAAGCAGGGCGTGTGGGTGTTCGGTACGGCGGCGGACGGCACTACAGGACTTTATGACGCGGACCTCAAGGGGCCCGCGGCCATCGTCATCGGCAGTGAGGGTGACGGCATGACCCGTCTGGCGGCGGAAAACTGCGACTTTCTGGTGAGCATCCCCATGCGGGGCAAGCTCAACTCTCTCAACGCCTCCGCGGCAGCGGCCATTCTGCTCTACGAGGCGGTGCGGCAGCGGTCAACCGGCGTTTGAAAGACAGTACAGACACAAAGAGAACAATACGCGAGGGCAGGGGCAGATGGCGTCCAAGGAAGAGAAAAGTTTATATGACACGCTGAATGAGGACCGTACCGGTGTTCCGCCGGCGGAGGAGACTTTCTCCCTGGAAGAGATCCTGGCCGAATACGGCGGCGGCCGGGAACGGAAGATCCTGGAGGATGTGGAGCGGCAGGTGGCTCAGGAGCTGGGAGAATCCGCACCGGCTGGGGAACCTTCCCAGCCCGCGCAGGTCCCTTCGGAGCAGGATACGGCGGAGGAGCCGGAGCAAAAACGGGAAAGCTGTGCCGAAAACGCCCCGGAAACGTCCGCCCCGCCCCCTACGGTGGACCGGGAGGACCTGCCCCGGGCACCCCACCCCATCTCCATGGAGGAGGTGGTGAGCCATACGGTGGACGAGGTGATGGAAGAACAGGCAGCGGGGCCGCTGCTGCGGCCGCGCAGAGGCCTGTTTTCCCGAAAGAAGCTGGAGGAGACGGAGGAGCTCTATCAGCGGCCGGAAACCGTGCCGGAGCCGGAGGATAAGCCGGAAGAGGAGACCATCGGGCCGGAGGAACCCTTTGACGAGGCCGCAGCGGAGTGCCGGGCGGAATACCGCCGCTGGCGGAGCCCGGTTTTGGCGTCGGGACTGATCTCCCTGGTGGCCACGGCGCCGCTGGCGGCGGAGGCCTATGGGTGGACGCTGCCGCTCTGGACCGGCGATCTGCGGCTGCAGAGCATCTTTTTGCTGCTGTGCCTGGCGGCAGTGGCGCTGCTGTGCCGCCGGGTGTTTGCCCGTGGGTGCGTGCTGCTGTCGGAGAAACGGTGCTCCTGTGAACTGCTGGCCTCCCTGGCGGCTCTGGCGGCAATGGGAGACTGCGTGGCGGCGCTGCTGCTGCCATCCCGCACTGCCGTGACGCCCTATGCCGCCGTCAGCTGCTGGGCGCTGACTTTTGCCATGTGGGGCGGCAGCCGCTCTAGCCGCGGAGACTGGGAGATGTTCCGGACGGTCTCTCTGGATGACGATCCGCCCTATCTTGTCACGGAGACGGAGCGGGGAGCCTGCAAGCAGAAAGGGACCATTCCCGGCTTTTACACCACCGCGCAGCGGCCGGATATGGTGCGGGTGTGGCAGTCCGTGCTGCTGCCGGTGGTGCTGGTGGCCTCCGTGGTGTTTGCGGGCCTCAGCTCTCTGGGCCGGGGCCGGGGCGGGGATTTCCTGCTCAACTGGTCCGCCATCCTCAGCGCCGGCGCCACCTTTGCGCTGCCGCTGTGCTGGGGAATTCCCTGGTCCCGGCTGGCGCGGCATCTGCAAAAGGCTGGCTGTGCCGTGGCGGGATGGTCCGGCGCGGAGCGGATCAGCCGCCGCCGTGCCATGATCCTCACCGATGCAGACCTCTTCCCGCCAGGGACAATGCAGCTCAACGGCGTGAAGGTCTTTGGAGAGGAATTGCCCAAGGCCGCTTCTTATGCGGCCACGCTGGCCCGCTGTGCCGGCAGCGGACTGCACCGGCTGTTCGACGGGCTGCTGCGCAGTGAGTGCGGCCGGTACGAGGAGGCAGACGACTTCAGCTTTTACGAGGAGGGTGGGTATTCCGCCAATATCCACGGCGAGACGGTGCTGCTGGGAACCGCCTCCTTCATGCGCAAGATGGAGGTGCGGATGCCGGGGAACATCCACCTGAAAACGGGGCTGTTCCTGGCGGTGGATCACCAGCTGACGGCGGCCTTTGCCGTCAAATACAACGCCTCGGAAAATGTGGACTATGCCCTGCGGATGATGAAGCGCAGCCGCATCACGCCCATCCTGGCTGCCCGGGACCCCAACATCACTCCGGCTCTTTTGAAGCGCAAGTTCCACAAGGGTGTGAAGGTGGAGTACCCGGATCTGACGACCCGGGTGGCTCTGAGTGAAGCAGAGCAGGACCGGGGAATGCCCCGGGCTCTGCTGCTGAGGGAGGGCCTCTTGCCCTATGCCTCCACGGTGGTGGGCAGCCGCAGACTGTGCCGGGCCGTGCGCCGTGCCTCGGTGTTGTCCTTTTTCAGCAGCGCGGCAGGACTGCTGCTCTCGTTTTACCTGGTGTTTTCCGGCGCGTATGACCTCATCAGTCCGCTGGCACTGCTGGTGTTTTTGCTGCTGTGGACCGCGCCGGTACTGCTGATGGGCGACTGGACGGGCCGGTATTGACGTTTGTTCCCGGCCTGCGGTTCCCATTGAAAAAGGGACCCCGTCTTTCGGAGAAATCACATGTTCTCCGGGAGCGGGGTCCTTTTGCGTCTGTATGGCGGAGGACGGCTCCCTAAACAGAGGACGGTTTTTGGAAGGAAAAACCGGATGCCGGGTGGTGCTGCCGGAGGTCCCTTTTTGGGGGGTTGCCAAAATTTCGTGCTCAATTTTCGCTCTCCTGCCCAAAATTGCCATGTTGCCAAAAAATTTGTTGTATTGCCCAGGTAATCGTTGTATAATTTATACATTGAAGCATTCGGCGCATGCCGGGCTTCAGGTTTTTTCGGCCGGATGGCCGGGACACCAGCACATCATAAGGAGTGGATCAACATGAGCTATTCAGTACAAAACATCCGTAACGTCTGTCTGCTGGGCCACAGTGGCAGCGGTAAGACCGCTCTGGCAGAGAGTCTTCTGTATATGACCGGCGCTATTGACCGGATGGGCCGCGGCGCCGATGGAAATACCGTCTGTGATTATGATCCTGAGGAGACGAAGCGTCAGATCTCCATCTCCACCGCTGTGGCGCCCCTGGAGTACAAGGGCTGCCGCATCAATGTGCTGGATACGCCGGGCGCGTTTGACTTTTCCGGTGAGGTGATGGAGGCCCTGCGGGCCGCTGATGCCGCCGTGATTGTCTGCTCCGCCAAGGACGGCATCTCCGTGGGGCTGGAAAAGGCGTGGAAGTACTGCGAAGAGCGAAACATGCCCCGCTTTGTGTACATCTCCAAGACCGACGAGGACAACAGCGACTACAACGCCACCTTCGAGGCCCTGCGGGAGCGCTTCGGCAAGAAGATCGCCCCCATCGTGGTGCCCATCTGGGATGAGAATAAGAAAGTCACCGGCATCATCGACGTGCTCAACAAGCGCGCCTTCGAGATGCAGGATCTCAAGCGGGTGGAGATCGAGGTGCCTGAGGACAAGGAATCCGTCATTACCGAGTTCAACGACGCCCTGAAAGAGTCCGTGGCGGAGACCTCCGAGGCCTTTATGGACAAGTTCTTCTCCGGTGAGGATTTCACCTACGCTGAGATGATTCAGGGCCTGCGCCAGGGCGTGCGGGAGCTGAGCCTGTTCCCTGTGCTGTGCGGCTCCGCCGTCAGCTGCATGGGTTCTTTGATGCTCATGGACAACATCGTGGATCTGCTGCCTAACCCCATGGAGGGCAACTATCACAAGGCAACCCTTCCCAACGGCGAGACCGAGGAGTTCGTAGTCTCTCCCGGCGGTGTTCCCACGGCCTTTGTTTTCAAGACCATCTCTGACCAGTACGGCAAGTACTCCTTCGTGAAGGTGCTCTCCGGTGCCATCACGCCGGACATGTCCATGGTCAATGCCCGCACCGGCGCCACGGAAAAGCTGGGCCGTCTGTATGTGATGCGCGGCAAGAAGGCCACCGAGGTCAAGGAGCTGGGCTGCGGCGACATCGGCGCCATTGCCAAGATGGAAAAGGTCAAGACCGGTGATACGCTGTGCGACGCCCGTAAGGTCGTGGCCCTGAAGAATATCCCCTTCGCCGAGCCCTGCTACTCTGTGGCCATCGTGCCCAAGACCCGGGGCCAGGAGGACAAGATCGCCCAGGGCCTGAGCCGGATGAATGAGGAGGACCCCTCCTTTACCGTCACCAACAACGCCGAGACCCATCAGATGGTGCTCTCCTGCGCTGGCGATATGCAGGTGGATGTGCTGGTGTCCAAGCTCAAGAGCCGCTTCAACGTGGAGGCGGAGCTCAAGCCCGTCCGTGTTCCCTATCGTGAGAAGATCCGCAAGACCGTGCAGAAGCAGGGCCGCCACAAGAAGCAGACCGGCGGCAGCGGCCAGTTCGGCGACGTGTGGATTCGCTTCGAGCCCAATCCCGACTCGGAGGAGATGGTCTTTGAAGAAGAGGTGTTCGGCGGCGCCGTGCCCAAGAACTTCTTCCCGGCGGTGGAAAAGGGCCTGCGGGAGGCCTGCGTCCACGGTCCTCTGGCGGGATATCCGGTGGTGAACCTGAAGGCTGTGCTGTATGATGGCTCTTACCATCCGGTGGACTCCTCCGAAATCGCCTTCAAGACGGCCGCCCAGCTGGCCTACAAGGCCGCGCTGCCGGAGGCCAATCCCGTTTTGCTGGAGCCTGTGGGTGAACTGAAGGTCACCGTGCCCGACAACTACATGGGTGATGTCATCGGCGATCTCAATAAGCGCCGGGGCCGTGTCATGGGTATGGACCCCACCAACGACGGCAGCCAGGTGATCTCTGCCGAGGTCCCCATGGCTGAGATGGGCACTTACGCCATTGATCTGCGGTCCATGACCCAGAGCCGTGGCAGCTTCACCTTCCACTTCGTCCGTTACGAGGACTGCCCGCCGGCAGCCCAGGAGAAGGCCATCGCTGAGGCAAAGGCCCTGGCGGAGGAGCAGTAAGTTTCATTACACATTGCGCCAAAACGGCGGGACCCCCCGGTCCCGCCGTTTTTTGAAAGGAGGATGCCGGATGTACGAATACAAATATGTGCCCCTGGAAACCGGAGGCGGTTTTTTCTCAGGAGGGAGTGAGCACAGGAAGATCATCGACGAATGGGCCGCCCAGGACTGGCGCTATGCGGGCTTCGTTCCCATGCAATTTACCAGCCACGGCGGTATCAGCTGCATAGACCTGATCTTTGAGCGGGAAGCAAAAGTATGAAGTTTGTGAAAAGTTTTTGAACAGTTGCATAAGCAACTGTTCAATATTAGAATATTCTGTTATACTCAGACCATCCCAAGGGGAGATAAGAGTTTACGATTAAAAATTAGTTATAAAATGAGGAGGAACCAAATATGAAAAAGTGGGTTTGTTCTGTTTGCGGTTATGTTTATGAGGGCGAGAATCCCCCTGAGAAGTGCCCCCAGTGCGGTGTTCCCGGCTCCAAGTTCACCGAGCAGAAGGGCGAGATGAGCTGGGCTGCCGAGCACGTTGTGGGTGTGGGCAAGTCCTTTGGCGATAACGTTCCCGCCGAGGTCCAGAAGGAGATCATCGATGGCCTGAACGCCAACTTCACCGGTGAGTGCACCGAGGTCGGCATGTACCTGGCCATGGCCCGTGTTGCTTATCGTGAGGGCTATCCCGAGATCGGCGAGTATTGGCGTCGGGCCGCTCTGGAAGAGGCCGAGCATGCTGCCAAGTTCGCTGAGCTGCTGGGCGATGTGGTGACCGACTCCACCAAGAAGAACCTGGAGATGCGGGTTGAGGCTGAGAACGGCGCTACCCTGGGCAAGTTCGAGCTGGCCAAGCTGGCGAAGCAGTACAACCTGGACGCCATCCACGACACTGTCCACGAGATGGCTCGCGACGAGGCCCGTCACGGTAAGGCTTTCGAGGGCCTGCTGAAGCGTTACTTCGGCTAATCCATAACCGGATAAACAAGCACTTTTCGAGAGGGAATCGGGAAACCGGTTCCCTCTTTTTTTGCGTTTGTGCCGCCGAAGTGTGCGACTTTTCTTCTCTTCACACTTTTTTGACTTTCCCATGTGCAACGCATCAAAACTGCACCAGTAATGTACCTCCGTGTTTGAACCTGCCTGGGTTGATATCTTGAAGCCTATTCGCCTTTTGCGGGGGGCACAATCTCCTGACAGCATAGTGTTTGGAAAAGAGCCCCTGGAACAAAGCGTGGGGACAAGACACAGCGGAACGAAAAAAATACAGACGTCACTCTTGCGCAACAAATGAGAAGATGATAAAATTTCTCCGCGATTATGAAGGAGAGGCAATTTATGTATCAGTATATTTTTTTCGATCTGGATGGGACGCTGACGGATTCCAAAGAGGGAATTCTCAACTGCCTGCGGTACGCGTTTGAAAAGCTGGGGGACCCGGTACCGCCGGAGACGGAGCTGATCAAGTTTATCGGCCCGCCGCTGCAGGATTCCTTTATGAGCTTTTGCGGGTACTCCCAGGAGAAGGCCATTCGGGCCGTGAAATTGTTCCGCGAGCGGTATGCCCCCATTGGCAAATTTGAAAACGCTGCTGCTCCGGGGATGGCAGAGCTGCTCCGGCGGCTGCAGGAGCGGGGGTATGTACTGGCGCTGTCCTCTTCCAAACCGGAGGAGATGTGCCGTCCTATCTGCGAGAAATTTGGATTCAGCGGTTCTATGCGGACTATCGTGGGCAGCCCGCCGGTGGGTGACTGGGAGAAGGCGGATGTCATCCGGGAGACCATGCGCCGTCTGGGCCTGAACGACGGTGACAAGTCCCAGATCCTGATGGTGGGAGACCGGAAGTTCGACGTGCTGGGTGCCAAAGCCTGCGGGATCGACTGCGTGGGCGTGGAATTTTTCGGCTATGCGGCTCCCGGCGAGCTGAAGGAGGCCGGCGCGGTGGCAGTGGTCTCCACGGCGGAAGAGCTGGAGCAGTTTATTTTGAGCCATTGATGCAAAAAAAGGACGTCCCACAAATGCGGGACGTCCTTTTTGATGTGTTACTGTGCTTTGCCGGAGGCGGCTGCCTTGGAATTCTGGATTGCGGCTACCTGTTTGAGCGTCAATCCCTCGCCGGAGAGATCCGCCGTCAGGACCGGGTCTACGGGAACCGCCAGATACATGTTGTTGCCATAGATGTACGCACCGGAAGTGACGGCGATCACCTGGCCGTAGATGTTCAGCAGAGCGCCGCCGCTGCTGCCCTCGGAGATGTCCGCGGTGTTCATCACGCAGGGCAGGGCATATCGCTCCACATCCCGGGCCGTGGCACTGATGATGCCGGAGCTGACTGCCAGGCCCAGGCCCAGAGGATTGCCCAGTGCGTATACCGTGTCGCCGGCGCGGATGTCATGGGTTCCGGCCAGTTCCAGATAGGCAAAGGCGGACGTGGTTTTGCCGATGGTGGAGGTGGGAGAGATCTGCAAAACGGCGATGTCGATATTCGCATCGTAGTAGAGGACTTTTTCCACAGGATACACCTCACCGGTGGAAAGTGTGGCCGTGGCGTAGATCGCACCGTCGATGGTATGGTAATTGGTGACCGCCGTGCCGTCGGCCATGATGAAGAATCCGCTGGCATTGGCGGAGGGGGTACCGGCGTCGATCTCTTCCTGCTTGTCATAGAGATCCAGACGGAAGACCGCCGCCATGTGCTGGTCAGCCATCTGCCGGGCGGTCAGCTCCGGGGCCAGCAACCCCAGAGCGCTGGCGGTGGACCGGGAAACGCAGCCGCTGTCCACCAGGTGTTCGATCACGGTGGCACTGCCGTCCTTGTAAGAGAAGGTCAGGGCATCCCGGGCCATCTCAAACAGGTCGCCACGGGTCAGCGGTCCGCTGTAAGCGACGGAAATCAGGCCGATCCGCTGTGCAAACAGTGCGGCGTCAGACGGGGTGAAGTCGCCGTCCTTGTCACGATAGCCCAGCATCCGCAGCAGGCAGGTGCACCAGGCGTTGGCGGTAATGGTGCTGTTGGGCTGGAAGTCCAGAGCCGTGACTCCGGTGAGCCAGCCCTGATGAGTGGCGTAGTCCACCGCGTCTTTGCACCATGCGGGGACATCCCGGTAACCGGCGAACCAGGGGTCCGCCGCGGCGGCGTCCTCAGCTCCGGCCAGACGTACCAGCAGCACGGCCGCCTGGGCCCGGGTGGCCGGCGCGGTCAGATTGTATCCTGCGTCGGCGGTTCCGTTGACCAGGCCCAGCGTATTTAAAATGTCCGCTGAGCGGTTGGCTTCACCTGCCAGCGCACCGGCAGAGGGAATTGCACCCACCAGCAGAATCAGTGTGCACAGCAGTGCAAACAGACGTTTTTTCATGTTGGGTTTGCCTCCAAATTCGAAAAGTGATGCTATTTTAACACCCGTCTGCGCTCTTGGCAAGGGGCTGCTGGACAGGCGCGCGGAAAGCTGGTATACTGAAAAAAACAGTGGGATGAAGGAGCGGGCATGGCAGAGCAGATTCAAAAAGACCTTTGGCGGTTGGAGATCCCTCTGGTGGGGAATCCGCTGAAAACGCTCAACAGTTACCTGCTGGTGGGAGCGAGGAGCCTTTTGATCGACACGGGGTTCCGGCAGGAGCCCTGCCGGGAGGCCATGGAGCGGCAGCTTTGTGAGATCGGTGTAGACCGGGATCGGATGGATATTTTTCTGACCCACCTGCACAGTGACCACACTGGACTTGCACCGGAACTGATCCGGCCGGGGTGCCGGATCTATATCGGCCGGATCGACGGCACCCGGCTGACGGCGCCGGATCAGGACGCCCGGTGGCGGCATCTGTCTGCGGACTATGTGCGGGACGGTTTTTCCGAAGAGGAGATGGAACGCCTCTGGGATACCAATCCCGCCAAGGTGGCGGCACCGCCGCCCTGGGACGGATATACCTTTCTGGAGGATGGGGATACGCTGGTATACGGGGAGCATCACCTCCGCTGCATTTTGACGCCGGGGCATACCCCGGGGCATCTGTGCCTTTATGAGGAAAAGGCACGGCGCCTGTTTTCCGGAGACCATGTGCTTTTCCATATCACGCCCAATATCTGCCGATGGGACGGCGTGGCGGATTCTCTGGGGGATTATCTCCAAAGCCTGGACCGGGTAAAGGGGCTGGAGGTGGCGGAGCTGCTTCCCGCCCACCGGAGTGAGACCGGAGATCTCCGCCGTCGGGCGGAGGAACTGGCGGCCCACCATGCCCGCCGCATCGAAAACGCCTGGGAGACGATCCGGCGGCAGCCGGGCATGACGGCCTACGAGATTGCCGGTCACATGGCTTGGAGCATCCGCTGCCGCAGCTGGGAGGACTTCCCGCTGACACAGAAGTTCTTTGCGGTGGGAGAGGCGCTGGCGCACCTGGATTATCTGGAGGTCCGCGGACGGGTGACGCGCCGGGAAAAATACGGGAAATGGGCCTATGACGCTCTGACGGGCGATTCCAATACTTGAAGGAGGTTTCCAAGATGGAACTGAAAGAGATCCTCGGAAGGTGTGACCACACGCTTTTGAGCCAGACGGCCACCTGGGAGGAGATCCGCGCACTGTGCGACGACGGCATCAAATACGGCTGCGCCAGCGTCTGCATCCCTGCAAGCTATGTCAAGCAGGCGGCGGAGTATGTGGCGGGCAAGCTGCCGATCTGCACGGTCATCGGGTTCCCAAATGGGTATGACACCACCGCCGCCAAGTGCTTTATGGCGGCCGACGCTGTGGACAACGGCGCGTCTGAGGTGGACATGGTCATCAATCTGGGCTGGGTGAAGGACCAGAAATGGGATGCACTGCTGGCGGAGATCCGGGCCGTGAAGGAGGCCTGCAAGGGCCGCCTTTTGAAGGTCATTATCGAGTGCTGCTATCTCACCGATGCGGAAAAGATCAAGATGTGCGAGATCGTCACCGCTTCCGGGGCAGAGTACATCAAGACCTCTACGGGCTTTGGCACCGGCGGTGCCACTCGGGAGGACGTGGCGCTTTTTGCCAAGCATGTCGGTCCGCAGGTGAAGATCAAGGCGGCGGGCGGCATCGCCGATTTGAAAGACGCAGAGGACTTTATCGCGCTGGGCGCCTCCCGACTGGGCACCAGCCGTATTGTAAAAGCTGTAAAAATGATGGAGGACTGAATCATGGGAACACCGCACAATGAAGCAAAGAATGGCGCTTTCGCAAAAACCGTACTGATGCCCGGCGATCCGCTGCGGGCGAAGTTTATTGCCGAGACTTTCCTGGAAAATGCCCAGCTGGTCAACAATGTCCGGGGTGTCAACGGCTATACCGGAACCTACCACGGAACGCCGGTATCCGTGATGGCCTCCGGCATGGGAATGCCTTCCATCGGCATTTATTCTCATGAGCTGTACCATTTTTACGATGTGGACAACATCATCCGGATCGGCAGCGCCGGTGCCCTGACCCCCAAGCTGAAGCTGCGGGACGTGGTGATGGCGCAGGCTGTCTGCACGGATTCCAACTATGGCCACCAGTTCAACCTGCCCGGCTTTTTCGCCCCCATCGCGGATTTCCAGCTGCTGGAGACCGCTGTGGCGGTGGCTCGGCGCATGGGCGTGGAGCCCCCGGTGGGCAACCTCCTCAGCTCCGACGTGTTTTACGACAAGTCCGGCCGCACGCTGGAATGGGGCGCCATGGGCGTCCTGGCGGCAGAGATGGAGACCGCGGCCCTCTACTACAACGCCGCTGAGGCCGGCAAGCGGGCCCTGACCATCTGCACGATTTCCGACAGCATGGTCACCGGTGAGGCACTGCCTGCTGCCGACCGCCAGACCTCCTTCACGCAGATGATGGAGATCGCGCTGGAGACCGCGGTGGAGATGGCAAAGAAGGCGTAATCAACATACGCGCCCGGCTGTGCCGGGCAGGGGGGCGAAAGCCCCCCTTTTTTTGCCTGCGGACCGCATGTGGAGCGGTGTTTTGCCTCAAATTGTGACGAAAAGGAAAACAATTCTCAAATCTGGTTGAAATCAAGGTTATGAGTTGTTATAATGTCGCTGACAATTTCCCCTAAAGGAAGAGGGGGAGAGGGTCGAATTTTGAGGAAAGGTTATGATACCAATGAAGAAGTTTCTTGCACTGGCTCTGGCATTGGTCATGTCCCTGTCTCTGGTAGCCTGCGGCAGCAGCGATACCAAGTCCGACGGTGCGCAGGATGACACCACGGCGGACCAGACCACCCAGGAGGTGACTGCCGACGACATTGAGGACAATATGACCTCCGAGGACGGCACCTATGAAGTGGCGTTCGTGACCGACGTTGGTCAGCTCAAAGACAAGTCTTTCAACGAAGGTACCTGGGACGGCGTGAAGCTGTACGCATACAACAACGGCCTGAGCTATAAGTACTATCAGCCTGCCAACGGCAGCGAGGCCACCGACAATGACCGCTATGACGCCATGGCTGCCGCCGCTGAGGCCGGCGCCAAGGTGGTTGTGTGCGCCGGTTATCTGCAGGAGACCGCTCTGCGTCGGGCCGCCACGGATTATCCCGATACCAAGTTCGTCTTTATCGACGGTTATGCCCTCAACGCTGACGGCAGCGATACCCCTCTGGCCAACGTGGCCGGCATTGCCTTCCAGGAAGAGCAGTGTGGCTATCTGGCCGGCTATGCTGTCGTGAAGGACGGCTTCACCAAGCTGGGCTTCACCGGCGGTGGCGGCGGCACCAACCCTGCTTGCTGCCGTTACGGCTACGGCTTCGTTCAGGGCGCCAATGCGGCTGCCGCTGAGCTGGGCACGCAGGTGGAGATGAACTACAGCTGGCAGTATGGCTCCAACTACTCTGCATCCCCCGAGCTGCAGACCATGTGCAATGGCTGGTATGAGAACGGCACCGAGGTGATCTTCGCCTGCGGCGGTTCCATGTTCCAGTCTGTGGCCGCGGCGGCTTCCGCCAACGACGGCTATGTTGTGGGCGTGGATACCGACCAGTCCGGCGATTCCGACACCGTGATCACCTCTGCCATGAAGGGCATCGGTGAGGCCGCTCAGTATGCCATCGGCAAGGTCTACGACAACACCTGGGATGAGATCGGCGGCCTGACCACCACGCTGGGCGCTGCGGATGACGCGGTTGGCCTGCCCACCGATGAGGGCTCCTGGAGACTGGAGACCTACACGGTGGAGGAATACCAGGCGGAGCTGGAGTCCATCAAGACCGGCGAGAACCAGGTCGATGCCAACTACGACAATCTCCAGCAGGACTATTCCAACCTGACCCTGAACATCATCTGAGCCATTTTCGGATCTATGAAACTCGGAGGGGAGGCACCTTATGGTGCCTCCCCTCCGTTTTTTGCGTGGGCCGGGCGGCAAAGGACAAACGCTTGTGTTTTGAGGCCCGACATTATATAATTATAAAAAGTTTATAAAGGAAATGGGGCTGAGAATCATGGGCGCTGACAATGTCATCGAGATGCTTCATATCACCAAGGAGTTTCCCGGAATCATCGCCAACGACGACATCACGCTGCAGCTGCGCAGAGGTGAGATTCACGCCCTGCTGGGCGAGAACGGCGCAGGAAAATCCACGCTCATGAGCGTGCTGTTCGGCTTATACCAGCCGGAGTCGGGTATCATCAAGAAGAACGGGAAAGAGGTCAAGATCAACAGCCCCAATGATGCGACGGCGCTGGGGATCGGGATGGTCCATCAGCATTTCCAGCTGATCGATGTATTCACTGTGCTGGACAATATCATTCTGGGCGCGGAGACCACAAAGCTGGGCTTTTTGCAGAGAAAGGCCGCCCGGAAAAAGGTGCAGGACCTCTCCGAACGTTACGGGATGAAGGTGGATTTGGATGCCAAGGTGGAGGACATCACCGTCGGCATGCAGCAGCGGGTGGAGATCCTCAAGATGCTCTACCGGGACAACGAGATTCTGATTTTCGACGAACCCACCGCTGTCCTGACCCCCCAGGAGATCGAAGAGCTGATGGCGACCATGCGGGAGTTTGCCAAAGAGGGCAAGTCCATTCTCTTCATCTCCCACAAGCTCAATGAGATCATGGCCGTGGCGGACCGGGTCACCGTCCTGCGCAAGGGGAAATATATCGGTACGGTGGAGACCAAGGACACGGATAAGCAGGCCCTTTCCAACATGATGGTGGGGCGCCCGGTGCAGCTGGAGGTGGTCAAGACCCCGGCTCAGCCCAAGGAGTCGGTGCTCCATGTGGAGGGGTTGACGGTGCCCTCCCGCTCCCGCCACAGGCGCAACGCCGTGAACGGTGTCAGCTTTGACGTCCGTGCCGGGGAGATCGTGTGCGTGGCCGGTATTGACGGAAACGGCCAGACAGAGCTGATCTATGGCCTCACAGGATTGGAGAGGACCAAGAGCGGCACCGTGACGCTCTGCGGGCAGGATATCTCCCACGCCTCCATCCGCCAGCGCAACCGCTATCTCAGCCACATTCCCGAGGACCGGCACAAGCACGGACTGATCCTGGACTTCACTCTGGAGCAGAATATGGTGCTTCAGCGCTACCGGGAGCCCCAGTTCCAGCACCTGGGCTTTATCAAGGACGGCGCAGTCCGCGCCTATGCCCGCAAGCTGATCGACCAGTACGATGTCCGCAGCGGACAGGGCCCCATTACCATCGCCCGCAGCATGTCCGGCGGCAACCAGCAAAAGGCCATCATCGCCCGGGAGATCGACCGGGAGCTGCCGCTGATCGTGGCGGTGCAGCCTACCCGAGGCCTGGACGTGGGCGCCATCGAGTATATCCACAAGCAGCTGGTAGCCGAGCGGGACAAGGGAAAGGCCGTGCTGCTGGTGAGCCTGGAATTGGATGAGGTCATGAGCTTGGCCGACCGGATTCTTGTGATGTATGAGGGCGAGATCGTAGGCGAGCTGGACCCCAAGACCACCACGGTGCAGGAGCTGGGCCTCTATATGGCCGGTGCAAAGCGGACGGCGAAGGAGGGAGAATCGGCATGAAAGAAAAGATTTCCACCCTGTATGCAAAGGACGGCACCAAGGCTGTCCTCTCCTCGCTGATCTCCATTGCCATCGGACTGATCGTCGGCAGCGTAATCATCCTGCTGGTGGGTGCAGGGAATCCCTCTCTGGGGATCTCCAGCGCATGGGACGGCATCCGCCTGGTGTTTGGCGGGCTGTTTTCCACCGGGCGTGGTGCGTCGGGTGCACTGACCTTCGGGTTTAACCCCACCAACATCGGCAATATGCTCTTC
>UMJL01006034.1_pt1 | contig 16737 bp, 18 predicted proteins | sample 1966071 | NCBI WGS metagenome assembly UMJL01 (sample SAMEA4836148, study PRJEB28245) | human gut metagenome | biome: gut microbiome; material: fecal sample | place: Denmark | collected 2008
CTGCTTCATGAAGGCCAGCAGGGCTTCCGCCGTGCCGCAGGCGTCGCAGACGTACACGTCCGCCACACGGCTCAAGGCGTTGGTGTGTACCGGCTCCTTCATGCGGTCCTCTCCGCAGCGCGGGCAGGGCATGCGCTCCCCCATCTGCTGCCTGGCTTTCAAATCCAGCAGCTTACGTTCCATCCGTTCCGTCAAGGGCTTCTCCTCCTTCCAAATCCACCACCGCGCACTCGTCCGCACCGTAGGCCACACCCAGCGAAGCGCCGCCGTCCCACGCGACGTGGATCGTGCCGATGTTGTCCACCGCGATCACGGTGCCAAGCGCGCCCGCTTTCAAATCGGACCGGTACAGTCGGGGCACTGGTCCTTCAGCAGCTCTGCGTAGGCGTCGCGGTTTTCAAAGGAGCAGTCCCAGGGCAGATCCAGGTCGGCCACATCCGTTTCGACGAACGCATCCGGCGCGATGTCGATGGGCGCGTAGAGGTCGAAGACCAGGTAGTTCAGCGGTGTGCCCGCGAAGGCGCGGGAGCCGATGGACTCCACATTGCCGCCCAGGTACAGCTCCTGGCACCAGGAGCCCTCGAAGGCGCTTTCGCCGATGGTCTTCACCGTTTCGGGGAGGGAGAGGATGGCCGACTTGTCGTACTGGAACGCCCGCGCACCGATCTCCTCCAGACCCTCGCTCCAGTCAATCCGGCCGATTTGCGCGCTGAAGAACGCGTCGTCGCCGATGGTCTTCAGCGTGGTGGGGAACTTCACATAGGCGAGACTGCTGGCGTACGCGAATGCGCCCGCGTCGATGCGCTCCAGGCCTTCGGGGAACACGATGCCATAGACGGAATAGTCGCTCCTGAAGGCGTTTTCGGCGACGGACTTCACCGGCACGCCGCCGATGGTCTCCGGGATTTCCACGTAGGCGTGATACTCGCGATAGCCGGTGATCGCGCCGGTGGATGCGTCGAACACAAACCAATCCTCATTGTTTTCCTTTTCGGGGATGGCAGCGCTCTTGCCGCTGGGCTGGAGGTGGTCCGCCGCGCCATTGGCATCCTTCAGCGCGGCCGCGTAGGCGTCCAGCTGGTCGTCGGGCACGTAGATCACATAATCCTCCGGCATCATGAAGAAGCACCATTCCGCGCCGATGAACATCGGGCAGGCACCCTCAAAGCGGATCTCTTTCAGATTTGCGCAGTTGGAGAAGGCGCCTTCCACGATGCGCACGCTGGCCGGAACGGTCACGCTGGTCAGCGCGTTGCAGCTGGAAAAGTTGCTGCCGAGGTACTCCAGGCCGTCGTTCAGCGTCACCTGGGACAGGCTATCCATAGAGGAGATGACGCCGCCCTTGAGGGCGCGCAGCGAATCGGGCATCGTCAGGGAAGTGATTTCGTGCTGCTCGTAAAAGGCATTGTCTTCGATGGCGTTGACCAGATAGCCGTCCACCTCGGAAGGGATCGTCACATCGCCGCTCAGGTCGCCGTCCAGCTTCAGATACATGTTGTCGTTGTCATACGACCACTTCGGCTCCTCCGCCAGCGCGGGCATGCAGGCTAGCAGAAGCAGCGCCAGAAGCAGTCCAATGATTCGCTTTGTCAAAAGAGATTCCTCCTTTTAATCGTAGGCATAGTCATCAATTCCGTATTGGTCCATTAAGTTGAAGAAAAAATCACGGATCGCCGACTTCACCTTGAAATAACCCTCCGGGAAGGCGTTGCTGCCCCGAGCAGTCACGCCCACACCGTCGACATCGGCGATGTTCAGACGAAAGCTCTCGCCGTCAAGCATGTTGGGATTGTCCTCGGAAAAGCCATCCCAGGCCGACAGATCGCCCAGAATCTCTGCCAGCGCCGTCACCTCTTCCCCGGTCATGGAGAGGATGATGCGCCTGTTTCCGGCGAGCAGACTGATGTCGGCCAGATATCCTCTGTCCGTCCTGCGGATTTCATAGCTGCAGATTGCATCGGCGGATTCGCCGCAGTACGAGAAGAAAAAGGATTCGATCACCCCGATATCCGCAGTTTCCATGCCCAGCGCGATTGGGCAGCACATCAGCAATATCAGGGTCAAGGCGGCAATCAAAGACTTCATTTCTTAATAAAATGCTATTCCTGCAAGGCTTGAATAATCGCGCACAGGTCCACGCACTGGCTGCGCAGAGCCGTTTCAAGGACTGACTCGACGTCTGCATCTCCCTGCATCGTCAATGTCACGCGCTGCTGGTTGATCCAGACGAAGAAAGTGGCCTTGGAGGACGCGATCAATGCCCTCGTTTCTTCGTCCGACGCGTCCATCCATTCGTCCTATAGCGCGTTGATCGCATCCTCCCACTGCTGGCAGATGGGCGTTTCCGGCTGAATGCCCGTCTGATTTGCCAGATCTGCGCTCTCCGCGATCGCTGCATGCCGGCCGCAATACTCGATGTGCTCGTCGCCGTCCGTTTCCATGTAGCGAATACAGTAGACGGGATAATCCCCCTCAGAACCGCCGGTGGGCAGATCGCCCTCAATATCGGGGCTCAGCGGCTGCGGTTCCAGCTGATCATCGGGCAGTGGTTCGCCTTCGATGAGCGTTCCGTCGGGATTGAACAGGCTGTGCCAGCAATCGTACATCGCCATGCGGTCCTCCTCCGTCACCACGCCGGTGACGGGCAGGTTCCAGGTCTCCTGAAACCACTTGACCGCCGCCTCGGTGTTCCTGCCGAACACGCCGTCCGGCTCCTCGAACAGAAAACCGGTTTCAAACAGCAGCTGCTGGATCTCATACACTTCCTCGCCCCCGTCGCCGCGCCGGGCCTCTGCCAGCGCGCCGACGGGCAGCAGCAGACAGATCAGCAAAATGCAAAGTATCCTTCTCATTCAGATACATCCTTTTCCACCACATGCAAATGTTTCTATGAAAACGCTGCCAGCTTCCAGCTCTCCATTGCCGGGAAGCCGGCAGCAGTAAATTGCTCCGCCTCTGCGATATTCAAAATGTCAAACGGTTTATTCCTGAATAGCCTCCGCGGTCATGTAGAACACCATGGGCTCGTCCAGGAAGGAAGTGGCGATGCTCATCGATCCGTCTTCGAGAAGCTGAATGGTGAAGGCCATATCATCGATATACTCGCTCTCAGAAGGAACGATGGCCGTCAGCGCGCCGTCGGCAAACGTGCACTCGACCGTAACCTCTTCGGAGCTCAGAAGGTCGGGGATCGCGAGTGTCACAGAGCTGCCTTCGATCGTGACGCCCGCATACATGTCCATCATCTCCGGGGGAGCCTGAATGCCCATGGCGTCGATCAGCGTGCAAGTCCATGCCCCCGCGAATTCCTCAATGGCCGCATCCGCGCGGACGGGAGCGGCCTCAAAGGCTACGGGCATTTCACGCGCGAACAGGAACTCAATGCCGTCCTGTTCCGCACAGAAGCTGACGGCTTCGGGGTCGTAGGTCAGCGTCATCTCGGTATCGGAGCCCTTGTCCATGACCAGGGCAGCGCCGTCAAACTCCCAGGTGCCCTCGCTGGGTTCCTCGTCCTCCATGTCCATCTGCAGGACGTAGCTGCCGTCTTCGTTCAGGGACATCGTGACCGAAATGCCAAAGAGACTGGCATACCACTCGCCGGTGATGTCGGCTGCTTCGGCCAGCGCGCCAGCACAGAGCACGGAAAGGATCAGGATCAAAGCGGTCATTGCGGACAGAATCTTCTTCATCTTTTTTACCTCCAAGCCAAGTCTTTCGCAGAGTCAAAGAGCATTTTACACGGCTTTTCAATTCACAGGGCTTCTACCGCCGCCGTCAGATAGCCCGGCGTGACGGACGTATAGAAAAACGCATCGATTTTGTGATCCTGCCGGACGATCATCACCCGGCGCGCCAGCTCCGGACCTTTCCGCATTCCATGCAGGTGCGCTGCCTCTCGCCAGCTGAATGGTCAGTTGCCTGGGTGATGACGCGCCACTCTCCGTACTGGTGGTCGGCGCGCTTCATATCTCTCAGGTCGCTCAACCCGCAGCGTGCGCACCGGATGCTCATCAAGCCCTCAATCTCGCAGGTGGGCGAGCGCACAACCGCCTCGTCGCGCATGTCGTGTCCCAGCGCTTTAACGCTCTCGGTTCGGGTTTTTGCGCAGTTGGCACACGCATAGGTCGTTACGCCATTCTCAGTACAGGTAGGCGAATAGGACTCGCTTTTTACCTCCTTCCAACTGTGTCCTGTCACATTCCCCGTGATTTTGCGAACGTTCTTCCCGCACTGACGGCATTCCAGCAGGTAGTAGCCGTCTTCTGTACAGGTCGGCTTTCTCGCATCGACCTGTTCGTAATCATGTGTGCCATACTGGTATTCATACCAACAGTCCGGATCCGCAACAGCAGATGCACAATTCACAGCCAACATAATGAAACAGAGTAACAGGAAAAGCTTCCTCTCCATACATCATCTCCCCTTCTTCAATGGTATCTTGATCCATGTCAGTGCTTTTCCAGACAGGCTGCACATCCATAAAAAGCGCGATCATAACTTCGCCGCTCATGGCTGCACAAAGTGGTCAATTATGCAGAACTCCGTTCAGGAGAAACGACCGTGCGCCGTTCCTCCTGTTGACTCGATAAATGAAATGGAATGCGTACATCCAAAGACGTTCACAAGCGGTATGTCTTGGATGACATGCTTCTGATAAAGCAGGGACACCCCCAGCGCCAATCCAGCGGGAAGTCTTGCGAAAAGTTCCGTAATTATCTCTTCCTGTTTATATCTCCCCCTTACAGTACATCCAACACAACAATCATATAGTCAGGGGTAACGGAGGCGCAGAGAAACACATCGATCAGTCGGTCCCGCACAGCTCACTTCACCTAACCCGTCCGCTCAGGATCGTTTGTTTCATCACACAGCGGCACAAACTGACATTTGGGCAACGCCTCGCGTATGTATTCAATCAGCCTAACATTTCTTTGAATTAAGTGGCATAAACATTGACCGAATCAATGCACCTATGTATACTATAAAAAATAGCTGCAAAGCCGGGGCACAGAAGCAGATTGCCCCCTGAAACTGTACCCCGGCTGGCGGCTCGTTTTCGACTGGTGCCGTGCCGCGATTACAATTCTACGGATTTCCACGATTTTGTCCCCACCCAAATGCCCGAAAAGGGTGGGAAAACCTGAAATTTTCTCGAAAAAGGGTGGGAAATCGGGAGGGATTCGTACTTTTGAGGAGACAACCCGTATGAAAAGACCCCTTGCGTGCGTACTCATCCTTCTGACCCTGATGATGCTTACCGGCTGTCAGCAAAACAGCGATCAGCTTTCCGGTTCCAACCCGGTCACGCTGACCATGTGGCATGTATACGCTGACAAGCGGTTTCCCTGTTTCTCTGTTCCTTTTTCTGATTTGAAAGGTATTTTCAAAAGGGTAAGCCATGACTAAGCCGCAAGGCACATCAACTTGGGAATGTATGAATCACGGAATGCGGAAAGTTCACCGCCAAGCTCCGAAACACGGTGCCGGTCTGCGTGATTGAGAATGACAGGCAGGTCAAGCGCTACAGGAGTATCGAAATCCCGGACGGGATCAAGCGTCTCCCCTTCTCGGATTTCAAATTCGACGTATCGGCCAATGGCGCGATCTCCTTCAAGATCATGTTCGAGGCGAGCATTCTGCCGACCGAATGGCCGGAACTCCGATAGCGTAAAATCCACAACATTGTAGCCCTGAAAAAGGCCGAAATCGCGAAGGCCATCAATGAATCTGTAAACCGCGCCGCCGGTCAAGTCGAGCCCATGGAAGCATTCCTTGAAGCCGCTAGGCAGGGTTCAAAAGTAGTTCTGAAATCAGCAAGAAAGACCAGGGCAATCATGAGATCGTCCTGGCGGCAGTGTTCGCGGACATGAGATCCACCCTAGCAATCATGAAACTGGCTTTTAATCAAACCGGCGGCAGGCGCAGGGAATTGGTGAAGAAACCTTTACCGGAGAGCCTACGATTTACCGGTACGCACTATCTTACACTTTTGCATTGGCGACAAACGTTCCCCTGACCGGATCGGTTAACAAGGCTTTAGTATCGGCCCTGCATGTAAGGAAATTCATCGCAGAGTGACTCGATAAATAACCGCCTGCGCACCGAATTTTTACCCAACTGCAAATGCAGTTCAAATGGGATGAAAGATGAGCAAAAACAGATGTTTACCTCTCATTTGGGGATCATAATTCAAGTGAAACTAACCATAGGTGATTAACATGACCAACAACGCTGAGCCGATACAGCCAAAGAAGGCCATCACTTACTGTCATCTTCCGATTTTGTTCGAGTTCTACAATCTGCATGCCATCTTTCTGCCGCTGTTTCGCAGGCACAGGAAATATTTCTACACCTAGTACGAGATCAGCTCATCATTTGTTGACGCATTTTATCACAAAACGACTTTAAGTATAATCCTTGACAGGTCTGCGCCCACCCTTACCGATCTCTATCATTTTCGTGACCTCACGAAAATGATCCGTAACCTCAATACCACTTGTTTCACAGGATTCCATTGCACGAATAATGGCTTTATCAAAATTTTCCCATCGCTCATACCCTAACAAAGGCATCAGTTCCCGGGCAAACCAATATTCAATATTTGCTTCTTCGTGATGATGTACAACTAAATCGAACTGTTGTTTCGTCAATTCTACACGCTTTTTATCCATTACACTTCCTCCGTATGGTCTGTGGTTACATCCGGAACAAATTCCAGGATATCGTCCACTCCGCAATTCATCGTACGGCAAATACTTTCAATGGTTTCCAAAGAAACGGAACCGTTTCGTTTCAGACGGGCAATGATATTTGCGGAAAAACCCGCTTTCTTTTGCAGTTGAGAAGTCGTCATATCTTGTTCTATCAATAAGTGAAACAGTTTTTTATAGCTGACAGCCATAATAGCACCTCCGCATGTGATCACAATCATCTTGAATAGAATTGTATCATGTATGCGTGAAAATTTCAATCTATAAGCACTCGCATTTTCCCATGCCAGAAATGGAATGGGGGTTTTTTATTTTTATCCTCATATTCCGCTGTTCCTGTGGCCGTAAGGTGGAGGACAAAAATTTCGTGAAAGCTTCGTAAAATCGCGGCCCTCATGTCCAGTGGGTACAGAAGGCTGTTCAATGAGACACAAGTTTTTCTACGGCAGCAAGCCGAAATTCACCGATGCCGATAAATCTATGTTCTCCCATGGAGTCTTTCGCTATCACAGGCTGCTCCTCACCGTTGACGGAAAGCCTGTAGGCATCACCCGCCATATTGACCCCCGATGTGTCCCTTTGGAAGGTCGTTCACGGCACTTTCGATGCTGTGTTCAGCAGCTACGAGGAGGCAATGGAATTCTGAAAGGATAGGTACCGCGACCTTGACGACAAGCCTATACGGTAATGAGATACAGCATGACGAAATACAAGTATCATCCGCTGGTTGATAGCGATACTGATGGCAGAGAAAAAGTTTCGATGTTCTTCTCCACGGACGAAAAGGCTGTGGCAAAGTCCCACGAATTGTATCTGGCTGAGATCGTACTGCACTACTATCGGCTCCACGCCAGGACAGCCCACAGCAAGGCTACGTATAGTCGCTACGACATTCATTGCCCGGTCTGCGGTCATGTGATGGATGCCATCAGCAGCCACATCAACGAGCATACACGAGAAGCGACGCGGAATAACGAACCGGTTGTTCCATGACCGCTGGTACCATGCATCCGGTCGTCTGCCACGCAAATTCCCCAACCGACGGTGCTTTCCCATCCGAACAAATCCGGTCACAGCACGATTCAACCGGACGAGCGAGGATTGGCTGACCAACGGAAGATAGAATTCGGGACCAAAAGGTCGCAGGTTCAAATCCTGTCACCTCGACCAAAATTTTGTCTGAAGATTACAATCTTCAGACTTTTTTGTTGTTTGGTTTTGCTAGATTTTCTCTCCAAAATCCCCTATTCCCTGAGCAAATCAGGATTCCAGCGGACGTGCCCCCTTTCGGCTGCCATCGGACGACAACTGATAAAGGGGGATGTGTGGAATTGCGTGTCTGGTTTTAGGAAACTTTTTCGGTCAGGGATGTTCATTGGCAGAAGCGGGTGGAAATGAGCGGGCGGGATGGGAAAAAGGATGCGCTTGTCCTAAAGGCACATGACAGGTCCGTTTTCACTCGTCTTCATCTGAAAAGTATTCTTCCGGCATATCCACATGCAGCTTTGCTCCATTATCAATAAGCACCGCTGCTTCTTCTAACTAGCCTTCGAGAAGGTACGCCATTCCAAGCGGCGATAAAACCCGCCCCTTCTCATGCAAAGATAAGATCTCCCGCAACCGAGGGGTATAGTCAGCTTTTCGTCCTTGTGTTTGGGGCCTTTTTGCCATCAGGAGCCTACTACTCCGACGTAGGGCGGGATTATCGCCTTGGATGCACCTCTACTATATGAGCCTCCACTTCCGGTACCGAAAAATTGGTTCTAGACGTTCCGCCATTCCGGGCTTGGGGGGGGCTACCCTTCAAAGAAGCCACATTGCGACGATGCAATGTGGCTTCTTTGACAGGCCGAAAGGCCGACGCGCCCGGACTTTTTCGACACGCTGAGTCTTTTTGAAACTTTCCTCTTGACATGCCCGGCAGGGTCTGATACAATCATCTCATAAGGCAACCGGTTGCATCAAAGATTCAAACCGGAGTTTTAAGGAGGACCGCCCATGGCCGCTACCATTCATGACGTAGCCCGGCTGGCCGGCGTCAATTCATCCACGGTGTCGCGTGTGCTCAACGGCAAGGCCACCGTGATGGAGGAAACACGCGAAAAAATCTATGCCGCCATGCGTCAGTTGGATTATCACCCCAACAGCCTGGCCCGCAGCCTGGCCAACGGGCAGAGTGGTGCCATCGGCGTGGTGGTGGACGCGGAGGACGCGGAAGCCTTCAGCAACGTGTTTTTCAACCGTAGCCTGTTTGCTGTGGAGAAGGTGGCGCAGGAGCGCGGCTATCATGTAATTCTGGCAAACGGAGCCAAGCATGCGGGCGGCATGGGCAGTATCGAAAAGCTGATGCTGGAGCGTAAAGTGGACGGACTGATTCTGCCACCCTCCACGGTAAAGCCCTCGCTGCTGAAAAAGCTGCGAGATTTTCCCTGCGTGGTGCTGGGCCAGCCCGAAACGGCGCACCATGATGTCAGCTGGGTGGATGTAAACAACAGCCAAGGCGCAGAAATGGCCGTGGCGCACCTTCTGGAGCTGGGCTACCGGCGCGTGGCGTATCTTGGCGGAGAGGGGCGGACGGGCTTTAGCAAGCGCCGTGTGAAGGGATATGAAAAGGCCCTGCAAAAGCAGGAAGCCTTGATTCTTCCCACGGATGGAACCGCCGAGGATGCTCAGCGCGCCGCCCTGGAGGCGCTGCAAGGTCCTGCCCGGCCGGATGCCTTCTTGTGCAACGACAACATGACCGCCTTTGGCCTGCTCAAGGCTGTCCGCACAGCGGGACTGTCCGTGCCTGGCGATATAGGTGTGGTCACCTTTGACAACTATCCGCTGGCGGAGTTTACCGACCCGCCGCTCACCGCCGTAGACGTGGATACCGCCCTGCTGGGCGAACAGGCCGCACGCCTTCTGTTTCAACACATCGATCATCATACGCCCAGCCAACAGGTTTTGTTGGGGACCACGCTGATTGACAGAGAATCAAGCCGCAGGATGTGAACGCATATGAACATTGCCGCTATTGAACATGTCCCCGTGTTGCTGTTTAGGCAACCGATTGCACGAAATACGATCCGCTTCCGTCTGCTGACGGCCCGCAACGACATCGAACGGTGCAGCCTTGTCTGCTGGAAGCGCTCGGAACCATTGCACAGAACCGAATGGTCCCTGCAGATCCGCACACAGGACCAAGCGCACGCCGAGTGGACCGCGGAAGTGACCTTTCCGGAGGAAGCGCACTACATCAAATACTTTTTCCGCCTGACGGGCCTTTCAGGCGAGGAACGTTTCTACTGTGAGCACGGCGTTTCGGACACAGAGCCAGATACAGGCTTCTTCGAGCTGCTTCAGGTCAATCCGGGTGATGTGATCGCGCCGCCCGAATGGGCCATGGGCGCGGTATACTACCAGATCTTTCCCGAACGCTTCGCCCGCGGTGGCACGACGGCGCATTCCCATCCGCTGAACCCGTGGAATGCCCCGCCCACGCGGGAGAACTACCTTGGAGGCGATCTGACGGGCATCTGTCAAAAGCTGCCTTACCTTGAGGAGCTTGGCGTGGACTGTCTCTATCTTACGCCTGTCTTTGCCGGGGATTTCAACCACAAGTACGCCACCACCGATTACTTTGCCATCGACCCGGATTTCGGAACCGAGGAGGAACTCGCAACTCTGGTACGGCAGGCCCATGAGCGCGGCATGCGGGTGCTTCTGGACGGCGTGTTCAACCACACAGGCATCCATTTCGCCCCCTTTGCCGACCTGATGGCCAACGGCCCGCGCTCCCGCTTCCGCGATTGGTTCTATCCCAAGCGGTACCCCATCACAGTGGATGCCGCCTGCTATGAATGCGTGGGAGACTATCCCTTCATGCCCCGGCTGAATACCGCCAACCCGCAGGTACAGGCCTTCATTCTGTCGGTGATGCGCTATTGGCTGGAGCGCGCGGGTATCGACGGCTGGCGGCTGGATGTGGCGGACGAGCTGGACCCCGGCTGCGTGCGCTACCTGCGGCGGCAGCTTCGCGCCGAATTTCCCGAGGCATTGCTGCTTGGCGAAACCTGGGGCGACGCTACGCGCATGCTGTGCGAAAACGACCAGTTCGACACCGTGATGAACTATCTGTTCCGCGACGCCATGGTGGATTATTTCGCCCATGGGACGATTGACGAGGAACAACTGGATGCACGCCTGGGGCACATGCTCATGAAATACCCGCAGGAAACGGCATTGTGCCTCTACAACTGCCTCTCAAGCCACGATACCGCCCGTTTTCTCACCGAGGCCGGTGGCGAGTGCTGGCGGCTGAAACTGGCTGTGGCGTTTCAGATGCTATTTCCGGGCAGCCCCGCGGTGTATTACGGCGAGGAGATCGGCATGCAGGGCGAAAATGACCCCGGCTGCCGGGCAGGTATGACCTGGGATAGGATGGACGAAGAGCTGCTGACGTGGACGCGCCGTTGGATTCGTTTCCGGCGTGAACATGAGGTCATTCGCAAGGGAAAGTACCGAACTTTGCTTGCGGACCGTCAAAAAGGGCTGTTCGTCTTTGAACGGGCCTCGCAGGAAGAACGCATCGTCGCCGTGTTCAACCGAAGCGCCCAACCGCAGGACTTTGCGGCGGCGGGTGGAACCGTCACGGTTCCGGCGCACGCCGTTGAGATCATCATTTCATAAAAGGAGGAAGGAACCATGTCTACTACGAAAAAAATTCTGGCGATCCTCTTGAGCGCCGTCCTCGGCTTGGCGGCTTGTACAGCGCTCGCGGAATCGTCAGAAACCCCTGTGACCATCAATTTCTGGCACCATTACAGCGCACAGTCGGCGGAGAATGAGACGCTGATGAACGATCTCATTCCGAAGTTTGAAAGCGAAAACCCCGGGATCAAGGTCAACGCCGTATCGCATGAGTGGGCGGAGCTGCACGATAAAATCCTCGTGAGTGCCAGCTCTCAGAGCCTGCCGGACGTAGCCCGCCTGGACATCGCCTGGCTGCCGGAATTCCAGCAGATGGGCGTGCTGGTGGCGCTGGATCAGGAAATGCCGGACTTTTCCGAAGTAGCCGGCACCCTGCTGGACAGCGCGTTGAGCACCGCCAACATCGGTGGCAGCTACTACGCCCTGCCCCTGAACACCAACAGCAAGATCCTGTTCTATAACACCGCCATGCTGGAGGCTGCGGGCGTGGAGGTTCCCACCACCATGGACGAATGGGTAGAGGCCGTGCGCAAGCTCTCCGGAACCAACGCCAACGGCCAGCAGATCTGGGGCTGGAACGAGCCAGCGCTCAGCGGCTGGAATATCTGCCCCTTCATCTGGAGCTTCGGCGGCAGCCTGACCAACGAAGAGCAGACCGTGGCCACCGGCTACATCAATTCCCCCGAAACCGTCAAGGCGGTTGAAACCTTCGCCATGCTGGTGCAGGAGGGCGCGCTGACCGGCTTTAACAGCGGGGATATTCCCATGACCGACGGCTTTGGCACCGGACGTTACGCCATGATGCTGGAAGGCCCCTGGAAGACCGCCGAGCTGGCGGGCGCCTATCCCGACGTGGCCTATGGCACCGCCTACATGCCTGCGGGCGAAGGCGGCAGCATCTCTGTGCTGGGCGGTGAGGACATCGCGATGTTCAATACCGCCAACCGCGAGGCAGCCTGGAAGTTCATGCAGTTCATGACCGGCGAGTACGCCGAGACCGCCATGGCCAAGTGCGGCCAGATTCCGGTCAACAAGGCTGCACTTGAGAGCGATACCGTCAAGAATGCGGATTACGCCCCCTTTATCCAGGCCATCGAAACCGCCAAGGCGCGCCCCACCGTCGCTGCCTGGAGCGAGATGGACAACGAGCTGACAAACGCCATGACCGCCGTGGTGAACGGCGAAAAGACCGCCCAGGAGGCTATGGATGAGCTGGCCGTGGTCTTTGACGAGCTGCTCAAGCCCTGATTCCATCATACCCGACGCGTGAAATAAAGTCAACCAGGCGGGGCGGCGTATCCGCCCCGCCAAACAAAAAGGGGAGGCGATCGGCCTTGGTGCTTAAATCCAGATGGAACCTCGTCCAGCTGGCGCTGCTGCTTTTGCCGGGGCTGGCGGTGTTCGGCATGTTCACGGTGTACCCGATCTTTCGCCTGCTGTGGATGAGCTTTTGCGACTGGAGCTTCGCCTCCATGCTGGACCAGTCCTTCATCGGCCTGGCCAATTACCGGGAAGTCCTTAGCGACGGCACCTTCTGGACGGTGTTTGTCAACAGCGTGGTCTATACGCTGGTCACCGTGCCGGGACAGATGGCGCTGGGGCTGTTCACAGCCGTGCTCATCAATGGCATCAAGCGTTTTGGCGTCACCTTCCGGGTGATTAACTATCTGCCGGTGATCACCTCATGGGTCATCGCCTCGCTGGTGTTTCGCTACGTGTTCAACACCGAGGGCCTGCTCAACTACTTCCTGACCAATGTGGTCCATGTGACCTCCGCCAATGTGCGCTGGCTGGACACGCGCTGGAGCGGCCTGGCCGTGGCGATGATTCTGGGCATCTGGAAAGGCGTGGGCTGGAACATGGTGGTGTTTCTGGCGGCGCTGCAGCAGGTGCCGGCCGAATTGTACGAGGCAGCCGAGATCGACGGTTGCGGCGCATGGAAAAAGTTTATCAGCGTCACGCTGCCCTCCATTCGCGGAACGGTGCTTTTTGCCCTGATCATGCTTACCATTGGCGGTTTCAACGTATTTACCTCGATCAAAATGATCACCGGCGGCAAGCCCGCCCATCAGACCGACACGCTGCTGACCTGGATGTATTACAAAGCGTTCAGCACCGGCAAATTTGGCTACGCGGCGGCGTTGAGCTTCATCATGGCGCTATCCCTGGGGCTGCTGGCCATTTTACAGTTCAAAGCCATGCGCAGCCGTGACGCATAGGAGGCGGAGCATGAAAAGCAAATCCCTTCGCAGGCTGCGCGCAAACATCCTGCGCTATCTGCTGCTGGCAGCAGGCACGGTGATCTGCGTGCTGCCCATGGTGTACATGATTTCCACCTCCCTGCGGCCCAACGGCGCGCTCTACGAGTACCCGCCGCGCTTCTTTCCCCGCTGGGAGGCGCTTACCCTGGAAAATTACGAATACATTCTTTCGCAAAGCAAGTTCTATTTGAATTTTCTCAACTCCGTATTTGTTTCCCTGTTCTCGGTGGCGCTGGCGGCGGCTGTGTCCTCGGCTATGGCTTTTGTGATGGGCAAGTTTCACTTTCGGGGCAAAAAGCTGCTGTTTGGCTTCATCATCCTCACCATGATCATTCCAGGCACCACCATGATCGTGCCGCAGTTTGAGCTGGCCACGCATCTGGGCCTGGTCAACCGCCTCTGGGGGCTGATTCCTTTCTATGTGGCGTGGGTGATTCCCTTTTCCACCTTCATGATCAAGGGCTTCATGGAGGGCATCCCGGACGAGATCACCGAGGCCACCTACATCGACGGCGCCAGCGTTTGGACCGTATACACGCGGATCTCACTTCCGCTGGCCGCGCCGGCCATCGCGTCGGTGAGCATCTTCAACTTTCTCACCGCCTGGGAGGAATACCCCTGGGCCAATACCGTCATCAACGACAACGATCTTCGCACCTTGCCCATCGCCATCGCCGGCTTTTTCGGACAGCACCAGTTCACCCAGTGGGGCTACGTATTCGCCATGTCGGTAATGACGCTGGTTCCCGTGGTGATTGTCTTTATCACCTGCCAGCGCTTCTTTGTGCAGGGATTGACGGCAGGCGGCGTGAAGGGATAGGAACGGACAACCGGAAAAGGACGCATCACGCGGGCCGTTTGGCATCCTGCCTTCAAAGCTGATTTTCTCCAAAGGAAATCATTTTCATGGATAAGGCAAAGCCATGATAACATGTGCGTGCTTCCGCCCCGAATGGCAATCCGAAATTCCAAGGCCGCTTTTCAATGAAGAGAAAGCAGCAAAGGGTTTTCACTTTCCGTCGTTTAAGATACGCAATCGCTGCAAGGGAATCTTGGGCTCGCGGTTTTCTGTCAACAATCCGTTTTTCTCTGTGCCTACGTCTGTGAGCTGCGTATAGCAGTAGCCCTGCACGTGGGGTGAGGCAAGCAGCGCGCCCGTCAGCTCGCCGAATTTGGCCTCAAACTGAGTGCCGTCCGCTGTTTCGCAATATCCCCAGCTGCTGTCCGAGGGCCGGTTGGGCGCATATTTGATGCCGCCGTACTCGCTTACCAGCACGGGTTGATCTTCATAGGACGCGCCTTGAGCAAACAGCGCCCGACCGCCGGGATGCAGCCGCAAAACGGAAGACATACATGCGAAGTGTGACGAAAGCGTTTGACCATTGCTGGTATAATCGTGAATGGTCAGCAAATCACTGCATACATGCTCCCAGCCGTCGTTGCTGATAACAGGGCGCGTTGCATCCAGCGAACGGGTGAGATGATAGAGGGCCTGCGCATGCGCCTGCTGAGATACGCTATGCCCGATTTCCTGCACGCCCCAGGATTCATTCAGCGGCGTCCAGGCGACGATACAAGGATGGTTGTACTGATCCAGCACCGCCTGCTGCCATTCGCCATACAGGCGCTGCGCGGCCCGGCGCGAATAGACGTAGGAAGCGCCGATTTCACCCCATACCAGCAATCCCAGCCGGTCGGCGTGATACAGATACCGCGGGTCCTCCACCTTTTGATGCTTGCGCACACCGTTAAAGCCCATGGCCTTCGTCAGCTCAATATCGCGCACGAAAGCCGCATCGTCGGGCGCGGTGAGCAAAGATTCGGGCCAATAGCCCTGGTCAAGTACGAGCTTTTGATAATACGGGACGTTATTGAGCATAAATACGCCGTTTTCTATCGAAACCTTGCGCATGCCGAAGTAGGAGCGCACACAGTCACATTCCCCGCCATCCTGATACAGCCGGTAGGTCACATGAAACAGGCGGGGGTTTTCGGGCGTCCAGCACAGGCATTCGCGGAAATTCCATTCGCCAAGCGCGGTTTGATTCAGTTCAACGGTAAAACTGCCGCTGTCCGCCATGCATTTCACACGCACGGTCGTTACCGGACGCTTCTCAAAATACAGCTCGGTTTCCAATTCACAGGGACCGGGCTGACTCAGCTCAAATTCAAATCGCACGGCCCGCTCGTCAACCAGGGGCGTAATCAGGCAGCGGGTCAGGTGCAGAGGCTCCACCGCCTCAAGCCATACGCTCTGCCAGATGCCTGTGGTGCGGTCATAAAAGATGCTGCGCGGCCGTTCCTCCCAGAACTGCTTGCCGCGGGGCATTTCCATGTCGAATGGATCATCCTGCGCTTCTACCTCGATCACAAAGGGCTCCTCAGGGCAAATGGCATGGGTAATATCCATGGAGAAGGCTGTTTGACCGCCGGTGTGGCTTTGGATGAACTGGCCGTTTACCCATACGCGGCACAGATAATCCACCGCGCCAAAGTGCAGGATGATCCGTTTGTGATGCATGGTTTCGGGAAGGGTTACACTTCGGCGGTAGAACACCTGCCTGTGGAAACCGCACGCCCCAATCCCGCTCAGGGCCGTTTCGCAGGCAAAGGGCACCACAATGGTTCGGTCATAGGTCTTCTGTCCGATGGAAAACACCCACTCGCCGTTGAGAGAGAGCCAGTTGTCACGTTCAAAGTCCGGTCTGGGATATTCGCAGCGTGGCGTCATATCTCGTTCATCCTTTCACGTCAGTATCCGGATTCTGCACATGAATCACGCCGGAGGCCAGCATGCAGCCGCGGGTGTGAAAGCCTGTGCGCCCCATGAGGATGGGCTGCGCATCCGTTCTATCGACAAGCAGCCGGCCGTCCGCCCATATGGAAATTCGGTTCAGACGCATTTCAATGCGCAGTCGGGTGGGAGGGGATGCCAGCTCAACCTGCGACAGCATCCGCGCATCATAGCGGTGTTTCCACAGGGACAGGCCCGCAGCGTCCACCGAGACGCGATACCCGATAAAGAAATCGGAACCCAACACAGGATCGTCGCCTTCGCCACCATCGGCCAGCTC
>UMJL01039438.1_pt1 | contig 16732 bp, 13 predicted proteins | sample 1966071 | NCBI WGS metagenome assembly UMJL01 (sample SAMEA4836148, study PRJEB28245) | human gut metagenome | biome: gut microbiome; material: fecal sample | place: Denmark | collected 2008
CTGCTCCCGGCAAGGTCTTTCGTGTGTTGGTGAAATTCTGAGGAAGCATATTATAAATAAGGTGTAATAAGATGAAGAAGTTGTATGTATGGCTTTTGGCTTCGGTTGTATGTGCTTCGCTGGGAGCGCAGGTGACAGAGCGTACAAGGCCTGCCGAGTGGGAACAGCTGGTTCCCGGTGCCCGTTTTATGGACCGTTTCCTTCCGATGCCCGACGGTGTGAAGGGTACACATGTATGGGGAACAGACAGTGTGCAGAACCGTTATGTGGACAATGGAATTGAATGTTCCGATATGTCTTTTTGGGGAGGAAACATCTTGCAGACACCCGATGGCAAATATCATCTGTATGTTTGCGGCTGGCCAGAGCGTTCACCCAAAGGCCACATGTTCTGGTCCAATTCGATGGTATTCCATACCGTGAGCGACCGTTTGTCGGGGCCGTACCGCATTCAGAACTCTATTGGTAAGGGGCATAATCCGGAGGCCTTTCGCTTGGCTGATGGTCGGGTGGTAGTCTATGTGATAGGTGGCTATTACATTGCAGAGAACGAGAACAGTCCTGTCTGGTATTATCAGCAGTTCAGCTTTGATCCTCGTGACCGCAAGATTATCGAGGGGCTGTCTAATCTGACTTTCGCCCGCCGTCCCGACGGTTCGTATCTGATGGTATGCCGGGGTGGGGGTGTATGGATCAGTCGTGACGGGCTTTCGCCTTACCGGCAGCTTACCGACAAGCGGGTTTATCCGGCTGTAGAGGGAGAGTTCGAAGATCCTGTCGTGTGGCGAGACAATCTTCAGTATCATCTGATTGTGAACGACTGGTTGGGACGTATCGCCTTCTATCAGCGTTCCAAGGATGGTATCCATTGGGTGACGGAACAGGGCGAGGCCTATGTGCCAGGTATTTCTTTTCATCGGGATGGCGAGGTGGAGCATTGGTTCAAATATGAACGTCCCAAAGTCTTTCAGGATAGCTTGGGGCGGGCTATACAAATGAACTTTGCTGTAATCGACACCATTAAGTGGAACGACCTGCCGGGCGACCGCCATTCTTCGAAGAATATCTGCATTCCCTTGAATAAAGGATTGTTACTTTCCGTACTTAACGATGAGCCCATAACTTCTTCTACCAAGCGGATAGAGGTAAGGATTAAGGCTGAGCCGGGTTTCAATCCTCAGACAGATGTCGATGTCAAGTCACTCCGTTTCGGCTCGTTTACTGAAGTGAACTTCGGGCGAGGATGTAAAGCGTTGAAGATCCGTAACGAAGGAGACGACCTGATTGTTGTTTTCAATGGAAAAGGAAGTGGTATTACTGCCGACGAATTTGCTCCCAAACTGATAGGCCGTAGTACAAAGGGAGAGTTGCTGTACGGTTATGCCCGTCTGCCTTATGTGGATTATGCTCCGGCTTTGCTTTCAGCCCGTTGTCCTCAGTATGATAAGGAACGCGGTGTCCTGAAAGTGAGAGTGGGGAATTGGGGACTTTCTGCGTTGCAACAAGCTCAGGTAGAGGTGCTTTGTGATGGAAAGACGGTAGCCACGGGGCAGGTTCAGGCGCTCTCTCCCTATGAAGAAGTGGAGGCTGTCCTGAAACCTGCTATGGCATCTTTTGTTGAGGCTGCTCCTTATGAAGTGGTCCTCCGTTGCGGTGACAAAGAGGTGGAGCGGGTTACATTCAAGCAGTAGCCTTGCGCGTCAGCTTGGCATAGAAGATGAGCGCAACGGCCGAAATGGCTCCAATCCCTGTGAACCAGTACCAGATATAGTGAGCGTTGGCCGAAGCGGCTTCCCATTCGGCTGTGCTGGTGAAAAGAGCAGGGTCGGGGCAATAGGCTGTGAGTAATATACCCGACAGACCGAATCCCAGGATAGAAGCCAGGAAGGAATGCAGATGGCTGAAACCCAGATACAGTCCTTCCTCTCCTTTGGGCGCCTGCAGGGAGAAGAACTCCATGTAGCGTGGTGAGATGAAACATTCGGCCAAGGCCTGTACGGCAATACCGGCAATCATCATGACGGTGATGGGGTGCATGCCCAGAATGTCACCGTTGAACAGATTGCCTGCGGCCATAATCAGTGCCGAAAGCGGAATAAGGAACATGCCGACGGTCATGGAAGTCAATGCTTTTCGGCGGGCCATCAGACGGGTGACGAGGTTCACCAGCAGTACTACGACAAACGGATTGACGTTGGCAATCCAGCCCGGACGGGCTGTTTCGCCGGCCATGCGGATTACATATTTGGGCATCGTGGCATACATCTGATGCTGAATCATCCAGAAGCCGGTGACAATCAGAATCAGGAGCAGCAGGCGGCCGTTAGTAAATACCTTGCCCAAGCCTTTGAACACTTCGGCCATGCTTTTGCCTTGTCCGCTGGTGTTGGTCGAGTGGAAGAACAGGAAGATGGTAACAAGTGCCACCAAACACAGTGTGGCCGACAGGAAGTTGATATAGATATAGGCTTCATCACCTACTACCGAGCGTAGCGGGTCTACGAAACATTTGCCTGTAAAGGCACCGATGTTGACCATCATGTAGAAGATGGAGTATCCGCGGGCTCTGGTTTCCGATGTCGTTTCACGGGCTACCGAGGCTGAAATGATGGACTTGATGAACGATCCGCCGATGACGAGGATTATCATGATAGGTACAATGAGCATACGCAGATTGCTGTGCTCGATGCCTGTGAATTGTGCCTTTTCGCCATATACAACCAGCCCCGACGATTCGAGCATCAGAGGGAGCATACCTAATCCCAGGTAGCCGATAGTCAGCAATGTGAAAGCTATCAGGATGGCTTTTCGATAACCTATCTTGTCGGCAAAGGCGCCGGTAAACATTGGCAGGAAGTAGAGCCCGCCTGAAAACAATCCCGATATCAGACTGGCTTCCAGGTCGTTGAATCCAAGTGTGTTCGACAGGTAGAGAGTAATCACGATAAAGATGGCATAATAGGCCATACGTTCAAACAGCTCGGAGGCGTTGGCTGTCCAGAACGCGCGAGAGAATTTTGTCATCAGCTTAAATTTGTTTATGGGTTTGTAATAATTGTTTCGTCGACAAAGATAAGGCAAACCGCATAATTTTCAAATAACGCAAATCTCGTTTCCTTGCTTTTTCCGTCAGAACATCATTCCTGTTGTCATATGTTGCGTTAATAAAAATGAAATATCATGGCCTGATACGATAAATCTCATTGTATATTCGTAGTTTTGCGAACAACAAATAAAGAACGGAAAACGATGATCAAGAAATATTTGGAAGAACAGGAAAGGATGGCTCGCTTTGCCAAGGCCATGGGGCATCCGGCCCGGATGGCTATATTGCAATTCCTGCTGGCACAGGAGTCCTGTTATTTTGGTGATATTCATGAAGAGTTGCCCATAGCCAAGGCTACAGTCTCTCAGCACTTGAAGGAACTGAAGGATGCCGGATTGATTCAGGGAGAAATAGAAGCGCCAAAGGTGAGGTACTGCATCAATAGGGAAAATTGGGAACTGGCCCGGAGAATGTTTGCTGACTTCTTCAGTCAGCTTGTTTGCAAAAAAGGGAGCTGCTGCGGGTAAGCTCTTTTTTTACCTTGGATGTTCGTAGTTTGACGAAATACTAACAACTGAAATAATAAAGATGAAAAAGATTTGTTTTTTGTGTTTGTGTGTAGGCTTGTTGCTGGCGGCTTGTGGAGGCAATACCCGGAAGAAGGGTTCTGTTGCTGATGCGCAGGAGGAAGTAGCAGTGAGCGACGGAGTGGAAGTGCTCTATTTTCACGGCAAGCAGCGTTGTGCTACCTGTATAGCCATCGAGAAAGGCACGCAGGAAGTGATGGAAAAAGATTTGGCCGATGCCGTCCGGAAAGGAGAAGTGAAGTTTCGCACGATAGACATCAGTTGTGAAGAGAACGAAGCCGTGGCCGAGAAATATGAAGTGACATGGTCGTCGCTGTTTGTGGTGAAACACAAAGACGGGGTGGAGACCGTAGAGAACCTGACGGAATTTGCTTTCGGCAATGCCCGCAAGTCGCCGGAAGTGTTCAAGGCCGGAGTGGTGAAGACCATTCGTGAAATGCTGGAATAAACAACGGTAGCTATGGATGGATTGCAGACATTACTGGACAACAGTTCCACACCCGTACTGACGGCTTTTCTCCTCGGATTGCTGACGGCTCTTTCGCCTTGTCCGCTGGCTACCAATATTGCAGCCATCGGGTTTATCGGGAAGGAGATGGAGGACAGAAAACGTGTTTTTCGAAACGGCCTGCTTTATACCTTGGGGCGTATTCTTGCCTATACCTTGCTCGGATTTGTATTGATTCTGATATTGAATGAAGGTTCGAGCATGTTCGGCATACAGAAAACTATCGGTACGTGGGGCGAACGGGTATTGGGGCCTGCTTTACTGGTCATCGGCCTCTTTATGCTTTTCGGTGACAGGCTGAATCTTCCCCAATTCGGGTTCAAGGGAAACGCCGAGGGCCTTGCAAGAAAAGGAGGGTGGGGAGCTCTGCTGATAGGCATACTCTTTGCGTTGGCTTTCTGCCCCACGAGCGGTGTATTCTATTTCGGTATGCTGATACCCCTGTCGGCTACCACTACAGCCGGTTATCTGCTGCCTCCCGTGTTCGCCATAGCCACGGCCCTGCCGGTACTTGTAGTGGCTTGGATACTGGCATTCAGTGTGCAACAGATGGGCCGTTTCTATGGCAGGATGCGCATAGTACAGCGATGGATGAACCTGTTTGTCGGGGTGTTGTTCATCGGCATAGGCATTTATTATAGTTGGATGATGTATATGTAACACATTTAAAATATTACGGATATGGAAATTAAAGTATTGGGTCCGGGTTGTGCCAAATGTAAGACAACCTACAATGTTATTGAGAAAGTAATCAAGGAGAACAATCTGGATGTGAAGCTGACCAAAGTGGACGACATCATGGAAATGATGAACTATAATATCCTGACCACTCCTGCCGTAGTGGTGGACGAAGTGGTGAAAATGAAGGGGCAGGTTCCTACCGAAAGCGACGTAAAGAAACTTTTGGGTATCGGATAAACGGAGCGTGATGGATACAGGGGCGGCAGAAACAGCCGTTATGGCATCTGCCGCCTTTATAGTGGAAATAATGTTCGTATTTCAACGAATTAATTAAGAAAGAAACATGATACAAGATTTTGCAGACTGGCTTGTTTACGGACTGTTCGGCCTGAGTGCCGACACATCGTTGGGAGTGGCCGTAAACTTTTTCTTTTACGACACCATCAAGATTCTTATCCTATTGTTTTTCATCAGTGTGCTGATGGGGATTGTCAATGCCTATTTCCAAATAGAGCGGTTACGCACCTATCTGGCTACCCATAAGATGTATGGCCTGCAGTACCTGTTGGCTTCTGTCTTCGGAGCCATTACTCCGTTCTGTTCGTGTTCTTCCATCCCGTTGTTTATCGGTTTTGTGAAGGGAGGCATTCCGTTGGGAGTGACCTTTGCTTTTCTGATTACGTCGCCGCTGGTCAACGAAGTGGCTGTTGCCATGTTCCTCGGTTCTTTCGGATTGAAAGTGACATTGGTTTATGTCGTCAGCGGCATCCTGTTGGGAGTGATTGGAGGCTTTGTGCTCGGACGGATGCGTCTTGCACCTTATCTCAGCGATTGGGTGAAACAGATTCAGGCCCAGTCGTCTGCCCAGACAGAAGCATGGGAGAAAGACCATATTCCTTTTGTCAAACGGCTTCCCGCCATCATCCGCGACGCCTGGCGGATAGTCAGCGGTGTGCTTGTCTATATCCTGATAGGTATCGGCATCGGTGCCTTTATGCACGGCTTTGTGCCCGAAGGATTCTTTGAACAGTACATGTCGAAAGACAACTGGTTTGCCGTACCTTTTTCAGTTCTTCTGGCCGTGCCTATGTATGCCAATGCGGCCGGTATCGTGCCCGTCATCGAGGTATTTGTGGCCAAAGGTATTCCTTTGGGTACCGCCATTGCCTTCATGATGGCCGTGGTGGGGTTGTCCTTGCCAGAGGCTACCCTGCTCAAGAAAGTGATGACCTGGCGGCTGATAGGTATCTTTTTCGGTACCGTGGCCTTTTTTATCATCTTGTCGGGCTATTTGTTCAACATCGTTTTATAAACCATTCAATTATAGTGAGAGATGAAGATCTTGATTTTTTGTACAGGAAACAGTTGCCGTAGCCAGATGGCCCACGGTTTCCTTCAGTCGTTCGATAAAGATATCGAGGTGTATTCGGGCGGAACGGAACCTGCGGCACAGGTGAATGCCAAGGCGGTGGAAGTGATGAGGGAAGTGGGGATTGACATCAGTTCGCATGTGCCTACGCATGTCAACACTTACCTCGACCAGGCTTGGGACTATGTAATTACCGTATGTGGCGGAGCCAATGGAAGCTGCCCTGCCTTCACGGGCAAGGTGGGCAAGCGTCTGCACATCGGTTTCGATGATCCGTCGCATGCGGTCGGTTCACAGGAGTTCATTGAGGCGGAGTTCCGTCGGGTACGCGACGAAATTCGGGAGGCCTTTGCCCGTTTCTATGCTAACATAGATTGGGATAAGGCGTTTATGCGAATCAGGGACTTGTGACCTGATTCTCATATATCAGACATTGGAATTTCTAATTTAATTTCGAATGTACTTAATATAAATAGGTTTAATGATAGAAATAACGGTATTCTTGAGGTGTATATCCTGTCAGTTTTTTGAATAACTGATTGAAATATGAATCGTTTTCGTATCCTAACATAATAGCTATATTTTTTACTGGAATTTCGTTAGTTATAAGTATGGACTGTGCTTTTTCAATTTTTTTTTGATTGATATATCGTAAAGGAGTTGTTCCTGTTTCATGTTTGAATAGTCGTATAAAATGATCTTTGGATAAGTATATTTGTTCGGCAAGTTCGTCAATAGTAATGTTTGTATAAATATGTTCGTGAATATAGAAAGTTATTTTTTCAATTCTTGCATCTATTTTTTTATTTTTATCTTTGGCTCGTTTTATAAAACGCGAAAGAAGCTGGTAAACAATGCCTTTAGATTCCATTTTATCATAAAAGGTTCTTTGTTTGTTTTTTGATATGTTTTCTGTTAATGTAGGAGTATTGTCATACAATGCGGGATCCGATTGCGATAAGGCCATGTGAGGATTAATTTTACATAAACGTTTTATCAATGACAAATCCATCTCTTCGGTGGGAACTTCAATAGGAAAATCCCATCTGTCTAAAATACTACCTTCATTTCGGTGCTCTTCGTAGATGTGTAGATAATAGTGGCTAAAATATGAATCACAGATATAACTATGAGTGATAAAAGCTGGAATCAAGTACATACACATGGGCTTTAGTGGATAAACTCCTGTGGGTAATTCAATTTGTGCACTTCCTTCTGTTACAAAATATAAACGCATGAAAGGGCTATTTACATTTTTCCAATTCCAATCACCGTCGTGTACTGCAAGTCCGGCGTTTAATAATAAAAGATGTAGTTGCTCAATAGCGATATTCATAATATTATCTAAATGGTTTTAACATTGTAAAGGTATAATTCATATTTGTAATCTCAAAATGGATATCGATAAATTTATGTCTCGCAACGATATTTTTATATGTTTTTAATTAATAATATTAGGAATATCGATATTTTAATATTAAAACTCGAAATACTTCTATTAACCCTTATTATTGTTTTCATATTTTTGCATCGTTGATTTTTGTGAAAAATGCTAGATTAATCATAAGTGAAATTTGTCTGTTTGAGTAAAATTAAGATTATGTAGATAATGTGGAGCTGATTTTTAATTATTTATAATAGAATATCGATATAAATAGTAATGAGTTCTACTGTTTGTATTTAGTTTTGTTTAGAACTCGCTTTAAAATCATTAATATATGAAAAAATATCGACCGCCTATTTGATTTTTTAAAAACACCAATTTTTATTAACCTGATTTTTTAACTGGAGTATATGCGTTATGCACTATCTCAAAATGTAATTTACAAGAAATTATGATTCATGAAAAACAAACTTACAGCAGTGTCTCTCAACTATTGATGTTGGTGTTGTGGAGCTTTCTGTTTGCCACTCCTATGTATGCAACAGCGAAAGACCATGTGGAAGACATCAACCAATCTGGAAAAACTTACACTATTAAAGGTGTAGTTTTGGACAACAACAATGAGCCTATTATCGGAGCCAGTGTTCGTGTAACCGACACGGGTATTGGTGTGGCTACAGATGTGGATGGTAACTTTAAGTTAAATGTCCCCGCTTCTGCCAAAAGTGTAGAATTCTCTTATATCGGCTATGAGAAAAAAATTATTCCTTTTAATCCGAAAAATCTGAATGATTTTCGCGTTATCCATTTGTCTGAAGACGGAATTGCGTTGGAAGATGTTACGGTGGTTGCTTTTGCCAAACAAAAGAAGGAATCCGTTTTGGGTTCTGTAACTACCATCAAACCAGCAGAATTGAAAACTACCAGCAGTAACTTAACGACAGGTTTTGCCGGTAAACTGGCTGGTGTGATTGCTTATCAGCGTAGTGGTGAGCCTGGACAAGACAATGCTGAATTCTTTATCCGTGGTGTCACGACCTTTGGTACTGGTAAGGCGAATCCTTTGATTCTGATTGATAACGTAGAATTGTCTTCTGCTGATTTGTCGCGTTTGAACCCTGACGATATTGAAAGCTTTTCTATCCTGAAAGATGCAACAGCTACTGCCCTTTATGGTGCCCGTGGTGCCAATGGTGTAATCCTCGTTACTACTAAAGAAGGTAAGGAGGGTAAGATGAGCTTGTCTTTCCGTATCGAAAATTCTTTTTCAGCTCCTGTAAAGGATGTGGAAATTGCCGATCCCATCACGTTTATGGAGCTTCATAACGAGGCTGTACGTACCCGTGATCCTTTGGCGCAGCTTCCTTATCTTGACAGCCATATCGCAGCCCGTAAGCAGGGACTCAATCCTCAGGTCTATCCTATGGTTGACTGGAAAGAGATGTTGTTTAAGGATTATACATCCAATCAGCGTGGTAATATTAACATCAGTGGTGGTGGCCGTGTAGCCCGTTACTACATCGCTTTATCTTATGCTCGTGACAACGGTATCCTGAAAGTAGATCCTGTAAACAGTTTCAATAACAATATCCAGTTGAATAAATATACGGTCCGTTCGAACATCAATATGAACCTTACCAAGACTACAGAACTGGCAGTACGTGTAAGCGGTACATTTGATGATTACCAAGGTCCCATTTCGGGTGGTGCGGATATGTATAATAAAGCCATTAAAGCCAACCCTGTATTGTTCCCTGCAACCTATAAGGCAGACGAAGCACATAAGTATGCCAATCACATTCTGTTCGGTAACTCGGGTGAAGGTGGTGAATACATGAATCCGTATGCCGAAATGTTACGTGGCTATAAAGAATCGGAAACGACAGTTATCATTGCACAGCTCGAACTGAAACAGAATTTCGACTTCATTACCAAAGGCTTGAAAGGACGTGTCTTGGGTAATGTCACGCGTAATGCTGCTTACGATTTGACCCGTGCTTATACACCTTTCTACTATTCGATTGGCAGTTATGACAAATATACAGATACGTATACGTTGAGTGACTTGAACGCTGATTCGGGTACGGATTATTTGAACTTCACTCCGGGAGGAAAATCTGTGGAAAGTGCACTCTATCTGGAGGCTTCGTTGGCTTACGACCGTATTTTCAAAGAAAAGCACAATGTCAGCGGTATGTTGGTATATACTGTTCGTGAGAACAAGACGGCCAATGCCGGTTCTCTGATTGCTTCATTACCAGGTCGCAATATGGGTCTTGCCGGTCGTTTTACTTACGGCCTTTTAGATCGTTATTTCGCTGAGTTCAACTTTGGTTATAACGGATCGGAACGTTTCGACCGTAATAACCGCTGGGGGTTCTTCCCCTCGGGAGGTTTTGGCTGGATGGTATCCAATGAACCTTTCTGGAAAGAAGGTTCTATTTCCCGGGTTATAAACTCATTTAAATTAAAGGGATCTTACGGTTTGGTGGGTAATGACAACATTGCCGATGAACGTTTTTTCTATTTGTCTGAAGTCAATATGAATAATGGCGATAGGGGCATGTGGTTTGGTACCGAATTCAACAAAGGTTACAATGGTATTTCATTCAACCGTTATGCCAACAGTAAGATCGGATGGGAAATCTCGCACAAACTGAATGTCGGATTTGAAATGAAGCTGTTTGAAGACATGGAGATTCAGGCGGAATATTTCCGTGAAAGACGTACTAACATTCTGCAAACCCGTGCGGATATTCCGACCATTCTTGGATTCCAGGCAGTGCCGAAAGCCAATTTGGGTGAGGCCAAGGGTAGCGGTGTAGACGTTTCTTTGGATTACAGTCATGTTATCAACAAAGATTGGTGGATGGTTGTCAGAGGTAATTTTACGTATGCATCCAGTGAATATTCCAAGTATGAGGAACCCGATTACAGTAAAACGACTCCCTGGTTGAGTAAGATTGGACAAAAACTCAGTCAACCTTATGGGTTGATAGCCGAACGCTTGTTTGTGGACGAAGAGGATGTAGCCAATTCTCCGCGCCAGCAGTTTGGTGAATATATGGCGGGTGATATCAAATATAAGGACATCAATCAGGACGGTATTGTCAATTCGGAGGACGTTGTTCCCATCGGTCATCCCACTACTCCCGAAATTATTTATGGATTTGGTTTAACATTAGGTTATAAGTCGTTTGATGTGAACTGTTTCTTCCAGGGTTCTGCCCGTTCTTCGTTCTTTATAAATCCTGGTGCAATCACTCCGTTTGTACAACCGGAAAAAATGGACGCGAAGGGTAACAATGCTTTGCTGCAGTTTATTGCTGATAGTCACTGGAGCGAGGAAAATCAGAATGTGTATGCACTTTGGCCTCGTTTGTCTGCAAGTGCTATCAGTAACAATAATCAGACCAGTACTTGGTGGATGCGCGACGGTACGTTCCTGCGAATGAAGTCTGCCGAAATCGGTTATACGCTTCCGGAAAAATATTCACGTAAGGTTCATTTGCAGAACCTCCGTTTGTATCTGAGTGGTACCAACTTATTCTGTATCAGTAAATTTGATTTGTGGGATACGGAAATGGGTGGTGACGGACTTGGATACCCGGTTCAGCGTGTGTTTAATATAGGTTTACAACTTACACTTTAAAAATTCTAGTATATGAAAAAAATATTGTTATCTGTATCGTTTGTACTCGGGCTGATGGTATCGGGTACATCCTGCAGCGACTATTTGGATATTGTACCCGAAGGTACTCCTACTATTGATAATGCTTTCAGCAACCGTATCAATTCATTCCGTTTTTTGCATACCTGTTATAGCTACCTGCCCAATTTCTCAAATGGAAGTACAATTGGTTTCTTGGCCGGCGATGAGCATTGGCTGATGCCCAAAGGAACTGGGTTTATAGATCAACGCATTGGAATCGATGCGTGGGAAATCGGGCGTGGGGCGCAGAACAGTAATAGTCCCCATCAGAATTATTGGGACGGCAGTATGTGGAAAGCCATTCGTGACTGTAATATTTTTCTGGAGAATATTCATAAACCTAAAGATTTGGATGACTTTGAGCGTGACCGTTGGATTTCGGAAGTGAAGTTCCTGAAGGCATATTATCACTTCTTCTTGCTTCAGTTATATGGTCCTATCCCCATTATGGATCAGAATATTGGTGTGGAGAGTGATATTGACGAAGTACGCCGTTACCGTGATCCACTGGACCAGGTCGTGAACTACATTTCCGATTTGATTGACGAGTCGATGGAGTTCCTGCCATTGCAGATTACGGACGAAGGTGCCGAAATGGGACGTATTACCCAACCGATAGCCAAGGCTGTGAAGGCTCAATTATGGTTGTTGGCAGCCAGCCCTTTGTTCAACGGTAATGTGGATTATGCCGATGTGAAAGATAACAGAGGGCAGGCTATTTTCCCCGTAGAATATGATGCTAGCAAATGGCAGCGTGCTGCCGATGCAGCTTTAGATGCCATTCAGACAGCTGATGATGCTGGACATGAGCTATTCTACTTTGAAGGTCCCCTCAAGATTTCTGATGTTACCAAACAGTTGCTGAGTATTAGCGGTGCGGTTACAGAACGTTGGAACAAGGAAATTATTTGGGGAGATACCCGCAACGTCAACGATTTGCAGACACAGTCGATGGCCAAAATGACTAAAGGAAGTTATTATTCGGCTCGTTCGGTATTGGGTCCTACATTGACGGTAGCCGAGCAGTTCTATTCTTCAAACGGAGTACCCATTTCGGAAGATAATGGTGAATTCTGGTCTGCCGAATATGCCAACCGTTATAAACCTCAGTTGATTAAGGACGAAGGAAATAACCGTTATTATTTTGAATTGGGTGAAGAAACGGCCACCTTACATTTGAATCGTGAACCCCGCTTCTATGCATCTTTGGCTTTTGACCGTGGAACATGGTATGCTTCCGGTTATAAGAGTGACAATCAGGCCGATTTGGGTATGTATCGTTTTAGAAAGGCTGAGATTTCTGGAATGAGAGGATCGGAAGATTATTCTTATACAGGTTATCTGAACAAAAAGGTATGTAGTTACAAAAGTAATTTAAGTGGAAGTGCTTGGGTACCTTACCGTTATTCATTCCCTATTATCCGTTTGGCGGATCTTTACCTGATGTATGCTGAGGCCTTGAATGAGACGATGGAAACTCCGAATGATGAAGTGTTTAAATATATTGATTTGGTTCGTAAACGTGCAGGATTGAAGGGAGTTAAGGAATCGTGGAGTAATTATTCCAGATATCCCAATAAACCGAACACTCGTGCAGGTATGCGTGAAATTATTCGTGCCGAGCGACTAAATGAGCTGGCATGTGAAGGCAAGCGGTTCTGGGATATGCGTCGCTGGAAGATAGAATTGTCCAGTCAGATTAAGGGATGGAATGTCAAGGGAGGAGATTTGGAAACCTTCTACCGTGTCACTGTCCTCTTCGAGCGTCCTAAGTATTCTTATAAGGATTTTTTATGGCCGATTAGTGTAGATGCTATCCAGAAAGACCCGAATCTGGTTCAGAATCCCGGTTGGTAAACGATGTATTATGATATAAAATTTATAGAATATGAAAAACTATATACGAAATAAAAGTGTAATGGTAGCGCTGAGTAGCCTGTTGCTTCTATCCGGCTGCGGACAAGAGGAGAAAATCGGCTTGGATCCGATAGACAATATCGCTCCGGCGGCTCCTACCGATATTCAAGTGGAGAATACGAATGGTGGTGCGCTCATTTCTTACAAAGCGCCGATGGACGATGATCTGCTTTGTGTTGTGGCAACCTATGTCGTTAATGGGGTAGAGCGTACAACGAAAGCCTCTCCTTATGTCAATAAGTTGAAGGTTGAGGGATTTGGTACAACAGGAGAATATCAAGTTTTTCTGAAGAGTGTGGATAAAAGTCGGAATGAGTCCGAGAATGTACCGGTTACCATACAGCCATTGACCCCTCCTGTAGATTTAATTTTTGAGACCTTGCAAGTGTTTGACAGCTTTGGTGGGGTTAAGTTGGCATGGAAGAACGAAACGGAAGACAATATTATTGTCGAAGCATTTCTGAAAGAAGGAGATGACTGGAAGTCTATTGAAAATTTCTATTCCAGTGCAAAGGAAGGAAAGGCCACCATACGTGGATACGATCCGGAACCTGTTACTTTCCGATTCAGAATCCGTGACCGTTGGGACAATTATTCAGAGTTTAAGGAAACGAATAATCTACCATTGATGGAAGTGGAATTAGATAAGTCTTTATTTAGAGAAGTCGTAGCTCTTCCCGGTGATGCTGCCGCAATGAGTAACTATCCGATTCGGTATATATGGGATGGAAATACGGTAAATAACTGTTTTCATAGTTCTGGATATGGTATTGACCGGGCCATCACCTTTGATTTGGGTGTCAAAGCCAAACTGAGCCGTTTCAAGATGTGGGAACGTACTGAATCGCATGCATGGCTTTACAATCATAATAACTTGAAGACTTATACCATTTATGGATGTGATGAGCTGACAGAGGAAATGTATGACGGCGGTGTTGAGGATGAGGATGGTGAGGTATATCCTACTTTTGAAGGTTGGACTAAAATCATGGATGTAGAAACTTATAAACCTTCTGGAGATTCCGGAACTGTGACAAACGAGGATAAGGAGTATATATTGAATGGAGATGAACAGGAAGTTCCTATTGAAGCTCCCGCATTCAGATACATCCGAATTCTTATGACTGAATCATGGAGCTTTGGACTTTATGCTCAGATTGGTGAAATGAGTTTCTGGGGACAGATAGTAGAGTAATCATTTTAATGAAAACGGAAAATGAAATCAATATTGAAATATGTCATTTGTGGCATGGTCGTGTGTGGTATGGCATCATGCGATGATTTGTACGAAACCCATCGTCAGTATCTTGAGATGGGTGAGCAGGTGTATATTGGTAAAGCCGACAGTCTGGAAGCCAACGGTGGTTATAACCGGGTTGAACTGAAGTGGCAACTGAACGCTGACCCGAAAATCAAGACTTGTGTGATTTCTTGGAATGGCTGTGAGGAACCGGTCGTGGTAGAAGCGGACCGTACTCAGAAGGTGATGTCGAAAATAGTGGAAGTACCGGAAGGAAACTATATTTTCAGCATTGTTGTTGAGAGCGCTTCTGGCAAGCAGTCGTTGGAGCAAACCATTTCTGGAACTTCTTATGGAGATAATTATCGGGCTACACTGCCTCAAAGAGGAATCAGTAGTGTAGATGCTTCACCGGAAGGAGTGACCATTCATTGGCAGCCTGAAGAGGGGTGTATTGGGGTTAATCTGGAATATACCAACAAGCAGGGGGAGAAGAAGGTTCTGCGTGTAGGTGAGGAAGATGAAACGACTTTTATTGAAGACTATGTACCCGGTTCGGAGTACGTGTTAACAAGTATCTACAAACCTGAACTGGAAGCTATTGATGAGATTCCTTCATTGCCGACCACGCGTACATTCCCGGCTTATTATGTGATTTCTAAAGAAGATTGGGAAAACAAGTATCATGCTTTGTATGCGGATATTGACCGTACGGGTTGGACGGTAGAGGCATCCACTGAGGAAGCTGGTGGTGAAGGACCTGTCAATGGTTACGCCACTGCTTTATTGGATGGTGATTTGAGTACATTCTGGCATTCGGCATGGCAAAATGCAACTCCATCATTACCTCATGTCATCACAATAGATATGAAGATGGTACAGGATATTACTTCCATTGAGTTGGCCCGTCGTGCTAACAATAAGGATACCAAAACAGTATCTTTCAGTATTAGTGAAGATGGAGCTACTTGGACGGATTTGGGTGAAGTCTCGTTCCCGAATAATCCGGCTCCGAATGCTAAGATTCTGTTGCTGGCCGAGAGTGTAAGTGGAAGATATATTCGTGCAACTGTAACAGAAAGTAATAATAAACCTCATGCTAGTATTGCTGAAATTATGTTTACTTCTCCCCAAAAATAAGTAAATAGATTGTTGTAAGGATAATTTTTCTCTAAAAAAGAACCAGATTTTAGGTTCCAATTGTTGGAACTTTGAAATCTGGTTCTTTCTTTTATATGTATTTGTAGTTTCAAATTTTATTTCTGGGGAAAGAAAGAAGGTAAAATTATTATAGACTTTTTAAACATAACGAGTAAAGCTCTCGCCAAATCCTCAGGTTTCACGACCGTGAATCCATGTCTTTCACTGTATTATGTTGAATTACAGCTTGCTGTGCAGTTGTGAAAGCGTGAAGGAAAATTGGAGAAATTGTCTTTAGATATAGAAACGGCATTATATGCCTGCTTTCACAGGTCGATGAACAATACTTGTCCTCCTTTCATCCGTTCAGGCAATGCTTTCCCTAACTATGGACTTTGGCCCGCTAACTACCTACTTTAGCTTGTTAACTACCCACATGACAGTTGTCAAAGCCTACTCTTCTACAAACATCAGGTCACTGATAATGCCGTCGGATACAAAGATGCCTTTGCGGGTGAGCCGCAGGCGATTGTCTTGCTGCTCCAGCTTGCCACTCTTCAGATAGGGGACAGCCATGGAGGTACAATAGTCGGAAAGCGTCTGGCCGAAACGGGTTGTGAGTGTAGGCAGGTCGATGCCACGGCGGGTGCGCAGGGAGGTCATAATGTATTCGTTGTAGCAGGTTGTCAGGCTCAGCTCCTCCTTTTCATAGCTCCGTTTTTTTTCTCCAATTGCCGAAATATATTTCTCCAGTGAGGCAATGTTCCATTCCCTGCTGTGTCCGTCGAACGAGTGGGCCGAGGGACCACAACCCAGGTAGGGGATTCCTTGCCAGTAAGAAGTGTTATGTCGCGAATGAAGGCCGGGTTTGCAGAAGTTGGAAATCTCGTAGTGTTCATATCCTGCGGCCGAGAGGGTATCCATCAGCGTGGTAAAGAAACGTACGCTGCTGTCCTCGTCTACCTCGTTCACTTGATGGGCCTGGAGCATCTGATGGAGTGGGGTACCTTCTTCGTACGTCAGATGATAGGCCGAGATATGCTCTACGCCGAGGGCGATGGCTTGGCGGAGGTCACGTTCCCATCGCTCGTTTGTCTCGCCCGGCAGGCCGTAGATAAGGTCGATGCTGATGTTGCGGAAGCCATGTC
>UMJL01019598.1_pt1 | contig 16703 bp, 10 predicted proteins | sample 1966071 | NCBI WGS metagenome assembly UMJL01 (sample SAMEA4836148, study PRJEB28245) | human gut metagenome | biome: gut microbiome; material: fecal sample | place: Denmark | collected 2008
GAGCCGCTTAGGCTGGGCTAATTTTTAACGAACTATTGTATGTTATATCTGTAATTTAAAGAAGAAGAGGAAAGATTATGTACTTTGCGGTTTACCATTCGACCAAGTTCGTCATAAGTATATGATAATAATTTGATACGTACATTATTATCAAGTTGATGGTACACGTCGGTTAAACGTCCGCTGTGATCAAAATAATAATCATAAATTTCAGTTAAGGAATTTTTTCCCGTAGCAGTGCGGACAGATTTATTTTTTATTACTTTACCCGTGAAGTTACGGTTGTACCATATATGTTCACTTCCGCCCATGTGGTTGGTGGAATGTTTTTGTATGAGCCTTCCTCGTTCATCATAATACATGACTCTGTATATATAACTCTCATCTGTCAGTTGGATTATTTCTCCGGTTTGGAATCCAATGGGATTCCCGGTGTATCGGGTGCCATATCCGGATGCTACCTCATAACTTAGCATTCTTTCCACAGAGGTCGGTATATTATTTTTTCCCATAAAATCATAATCGTCATAATACCTGATAAATTGTATTACCGGAGAAATAAGCGTGAAGCCACTAATACCATAGCCTTTTGTTACATTGGTTTGATTATTGCGTATAGCTCGTACAATGATATTTTTCAATGGGTTGGAGAATGCAGGACAAGTATTCCTACAAACTCCAGTGAGTACAACTCTACCGTTGGTGTCGGGAATAGTGAACGTACATTCTCCATTTTTTCGTTGATTGCCATCTTGTGATAGAATTAACTTTCCAGATTTGTCATAATAGCAATAAAGCCATGATGTGCTTGGCGAGCGTTTGTGTGAACAACGATTTTCCCCGTCATAAGTATATAAATAGGCATATTGGCGTAACAGCTTGCTGGAGGCATTGTTCCAGGTGCTTTCAGCGGTAGTTAGAGCTGCAGAAAGCTGGGGAGGAAGCACAGCTCGCAAACGAGAACGGTCATCATAAACATAATAAGTGCAAAGTCCGTTTTTTTCTTCCATGATGCATCGTCCTTCTTTATCCGTATAAACTTTCGTTGTGTCGCTATCTTCATCGACTTTACTTTCCACTAACAATTCACCAATGGCATACATTCCTGAAAGCTTAATGTTAACGATTGTGTCACAGCTTCCATCGTAGGCCATATAGTGACAGATCGATGTAGAAGGCAAGATTGTGTAAGTATAGCTGCATCCAGTAGGATCCCCTACCCAATACTCTCCAGGAGCGTATTTTTCTATAATTCGCTTTAAAGGTGATTCCTCATAAACGTCTAAAGAATAAGCATACTTGTCCCCATCGTAAGTATTGTTGCTATTACTTTTCAAGTTGTCAAGGGGTACAAATTTTCCTGCATTTCCAGTTATTGTTGTCGGTAGCCAATTTTTATATGGATTTCCTGCTGTATCATATTCATGATAGGTGGCAAGATCTTCTCCCTGCGGAGTAATTCCTTTTTGTACAGTCTGTTGTTTACGTCCCCATTCATCAAAGTAATCTATCGTTTGTAAGCATTGCCATGTTGATATGTCGCTGATATTTGATACTGCAATTTGTGGCGTATAGGTCAGAATATAGTTTTTATGAGGACTGGGGAGGTTCTGTGCTTTTATTGTTGAGGAAGAGTACAAAGACAGCAATACTAATAGATATTTTATTAAACTTGATTTCATAATCGTTCCCTTTCTGAATTTTTAATGGTTGGCATAATGATAATTGTAATGTTTTAATATGTACTTATTCGTTCCTTCCTTATAGTAACATTCCATCAGTCGTCCAGAGTTATCATAATCATAATAGGTTGTTACTCCACGTGCATCTGTTATACTGTTTATGCCGATCAATGGTTTGTAAGTATAGATTGTCACTATAGCTTTGGGAATTGCTGTTCGTAATGCTTTTAAAGCCATCATGTCATTCTCTGTCGGTAACTGACGTTCACAAAGATCTTCGGCCGTTATCCCTTTTGCATGCAAATGAGTGGCAACTTCTGTGTAAGTGGCGTTACGAATTACTGCGACAGGATATTCTCCTTTATAACTCCACAGATAGACGGTCGGAGTACCGTCTTCTCTTTTTTGAAGTAGTTTGCCACGAGAATTATATGTGTCATAGTATATCCGCGGTTTGTAAAAAGAACTATAAGTAGTTTCTGCTAATGCAGTTTTGGCATCCAGCGTATATTCCACAGCCGGTAGATACATGTCTAATGTATCCTTATAAGCCATTTTCTGTCCTGCAGTCACTTTACCATTGATTAATGACAATTTTTCCAAAGGATATGAGATGTAATTATCAGCGGTCATTTTTTTTGAAAGTTCATCTGTATAATCACAGGGATACAGAATTTTCTCTTCCTTCACTTTACCGTCGGATGAAAAACTTTTGGATTTTTGAAACAAAAGATTGTTATAAGTATAGTTTGTTTCAACAGTAAAAGTCCTGCTATTATCTTTGTATTTGGTATTTATTTTTTTTATTTTGTACCATTCTATTGAATAATCATAAGAGTGGGTGGCATAATCGCTTGGCACGAACTTAAACGCTTTGATAGTTTGTGAATAAAATGTGTCATATACGAACGATTCTTCTTTTATGACCATATTTCCTTGGCAATACTGGATATATTGAGGTAATCCATTTTGAAATTTGAAATCAGTTATCATAAAAGGGTGGGCAGCAATTTGTTCTTCTTGCTGGTTATAGTAAGCGTAAACGGTCGTTGCTTTTCCTACTGTTTCTTTTACTTGGTCATAACCAATATAATTTTCGTTTCTGAAAGATGAAAGTGGTACGGTTGATTCTGAAGTTTGGATTAGGTAGAGGAAAGTTCCTGATATAGAACCACTATTACCACAATTTATCATATTGAGATAAGCTGTGACAGGATCGATCAATATCAATCCCGGTGAATATGTGAACTTTCTTTGTTTACCCCCACCGTCAATTTGTGCTATTCTCAGCCCTCCTCCATTGCATATGACTGTAGATGAAGGAAATGTGATTGTGTTATATTTTATAGACCATTTTACATAAGTATCCGGTGCAGCAAGAAGTGCTTCAAACAAATAAGTGCCAGCAGGCAAAGTTACTTTTCTGTTTATCGTAAGATAATCTTTTCCATAAAGCTCGGATGAGGTATGAGAAAATTTAGGTGTTGAACTTCCTGGGACACGAATACGTACCACATCGTTTGAGTAGTTGTAATTGGCATCTTTGTTTGAGCCGACCACTTCCATATAGCCGTCAATGTAAACGTCTGTCGTTTGAGTTAATACAAATGTGAAACTTTCAGTAGATGGAAGTGAGGGGTATTCATCTATTAGTTTTTTGTTATATATTTCTACGTTCTGATTTTTTTCTGTTGCATTACCACTGGTCGTATTTGAACCTGTGTAAGCATTTTCTTCATAAGTGAAAGTTTCCTTTCCTCCGGTAGGGTAGTGGATAGATTTTAGCATTCCTCTCTTTAGATAATTTAGACAACTTTTTTTATTGGCTCCTTCATAATATTTATTGTTGAAGAATGTTGAACAATAATATTTATTTCCGTAATTTTGTCCATTGTAATAACCCCAATAATCAACATTTTTCGAATTTTTGGCAGGTAACGTACCATCGAAATATTCGAATAAATATTTGTAATTAGTATCAATGACATCGGTAACGCCATCTAATAGCAAGCGTTTGAATACATATGTGTAGGTGCCTGTTTTTGTACTATTCATGTATTTATAACTGAAATTCAAGTTTTTTAGAACCATTCCATCTTTGTTGTAAACTTTTACGTTTTCTAACTTTTTTAACGGATAATTGGTTTGAGCTATATCTTCACGGTTTGACGAAATAAAATCTACATAACCGTTTTCCCAACTAATTCGACGTAAGCGGTAAGTATCATGTACGGCTTTGCTGGTGAAATAATGTGGAGTTGAGGAAGCTTGGACACATTCGGTTGTATTGCCGGAATGAGATAGGTAATTATATTTAACGCAAGATTCTTGAGCGGGTGCTTTATAAAGTTCTTTTTCATAGTCGAAGAAGATTACACGTCCATTGGAGGTAATAATCTTTGTTAAAAACCAACTTGATACATATTTTATCGGGAGTTCAGTAAAGCTGTTTTCGTTCTTGTCCCAAATGGTGGCATTCGAATTGTTGTTGTGCAAAGATCCTTCCTGATGGTACAAATGGGCTACTTCTTTTGTATTGAATACGTATTTTGTACCATCAGGAGTAGTTATTATGAAATATTTTTTTGTAAATGCATCTGTTTTGACTTCTATTTTCAATCCGTCTGATTTGTTGAATAATACGGCACCACGAGATTTGTCCAAAACGAATTTCCCCGAATATCCAGCAAAGGAATAATAAAAAATGTCAGGCTCAGAGTCAATCACCATGTGCATTTTTATACCTAAATTTGTATGATAATAGGTATAATAATCCTGTGTACCCATACCTATTATATCATTTGCTGCATAATAACCCTGTTGGACAGGAATGTCGGGATAGCTATATTCTAAAAAGTCATCGTAGCATTGTACGCTTCGGGAGATACATCCACCTGCATTCAGGCTCCATCCAAGTCCTACCCAAGAGGCTTCTTGTGCCACTTTAATACCTGATGAATGATAATTCAGTGAGATGGGTAGTTTCAAAGCATCTATATTGATGTCATAAAGAGGAATGCTAATATTGGATGTACCGGAATAATAAGATATAGGGCAATTGGCATATTGTATCAAAGAACTAACATTTGGCGATTGGGGGACGATATGTTGTTCGGATAAGTTTTGTCCTTTTGTTATGATGTAGCATAACAGAATTAATAAAGTAAAAATAAATCTTTTCATATTCTTTTCAATCAAAAAAATTAAACGATATTGTTCTTGTTCTGAAATCGCCACAGGCCGAGTTACCATGACGTAACGGTGTATAGGGGTAGCCATCCGTCGTTCAGCTTTGTACGGCCTGTGGCTTGAAGCTTCAGAAAGAAATTAACATTCTTGCTCCTCTTCTTTTTCATCGCACTGCCGCCAAACGCGTTCAATACGGCTTACAGCAGGTTAGCGGCTTGAACGCCCAGTGCGCCGGCCAGCACACCTGCCACGGCACAGATGATCTTGATAATCAGATCCCAAGTCGATTTCTTGACAGCCATAATTTTCACACCTCCTTTCGTTGCGGTTGATAGTAGTTGACGAGTTGACAAGTTGACGAGGGGCTTTAGCTGCCGAAGTTCCCGTAAGCCTCGTAGCCCTCGTTTACTACCCACTTGTCTCCATTCTCAATTCTCCATTCTCAATTATCAATTATCCATTCTCCATTCCCCTACATCTCCTTCGCCACCTCGAAGCACGGGCATTGCTTCACCCACTCCCATGCCTCGACCGTTCCGTTGCGGTCCAGGTCGGGGCTGAGGTCGCGGTGTCCGCAGACGCGGACGTTGCCCTTGAAGCGGCGCAGCAGCTGGGCCACCAGCAGGCGCAGGGCGGCGCGCTGTTCGGGCGTGCGGGTGTCCTTGGGTTGGCCCTGGGCATCCAGTCCGCCTTCGTAGCAGATGCCGATGGAGTGCTTGTTGTAGCCTTTCACGTGCGCCCCTGCAAGCTCCAGCGGGCGGGTGACGACGGTAGTCCCGTCGCGGCGGATGTAGTAGTGATAGCCCGTCATGCGGTAGCCGCGGCGACGGTGCTCCTGGTCCAGCGCCTCGGGGGTGAGGACGTGGCCCTCACGGGTGGCGCTACAGTGGATGACGATGTAATCGATTCTTCGCATGGTTCTTTTGTTTAGGGTTTAAGGGTTTAGGGTTTAAGGGTTTAGGGTTGAGGGTTTAGGGTTTAGGGTTGAGGGGTGAGGGGTGAGGGAGGGCACCACGGAGTACACAGAGTTCCACAGAGGGGAAAATTTTAATCCGTGCCTAAAAACTTCTTTCAACGCAGATTACGCAGATTATCGCAGATTAAAATCCATGTTTTTCCGTGTTATCCGCGTCATCCGTGTCTGAAAGATGTACCACAGAGTTTCACAGAGGGGAGTCGGGGCAAGGTTCGTGTGCATTGTCTATACCCCCTAAACCTTAAACCCTCAACCATAAACCCTCAACCCTCACCAGAATTTAACCTAACGGGTCCTCTCCGCCGCCCTCTTCACTGCCTCCGCCGCCGGGTGTACCCGAGCCGCCACTGCCTGTGCCGGAGCTGTCGGCGGTGACCAGTTCGAACTCGATGTTGTTCGGGGCGCCTTTGGTGGAGGCGTTGGTGTCGTTCACCAGTCGGAGCGAGCTGTCGGCCATGAAGCGGATGTTGACGCGGGTGATGTTCTTCACCGTGCAGTTCTTGGCCTCTTCGGCGGTCTCGCAACTGAAGGTGGTGCGGAACAGTCCCAGGCCGTCCACTTTCACCGTGTTTCCGTCCGTCAGAATCTGGCGGATGCTGCGGATCAGGCCGCGTGCCACGTGCAGCACGTCTTCGGCCGACATGCCGCCCAGTGCCTCGATGTCGGCGGCGATGCGTTCCAGGTCGTATGTCTTGGCGTCCTTGGGCTTGCGCACCAGGGTGTAGACCATGGGGGAGCTTTTGTCCCCGATTTTCTTGTGGCGTTGTACGCGCACTACTAATGCTTTTGTCATGATGTTAAGATTTTTGTTTGTTGTGAATGGAATCGGTACGGCGTTCCTCCCGTGCAGGCTTTCCGGTGGGCTCCATGGCATCCCTTTCTCCTTGTCTGCTGGTTCAAAGATACTATATCTGTTTGGCAATGAATCTGTTATTGTTGGTTACGGTCGGTTTGTGTCCGTATAAGTATGTTTTTGTAGGTTAGGGCATGTTTTTGTGTGAAGAAAGTATGGAATATGCTTTCTTATGTTGTTAGTTTTCGCTATATTTGTGATGCAGTTAAACGGAATTATCAATCATAAAAAAGCGGCAAAACCATGAGAGAGGAAGAAATGACCGAACATCCGTTCGAGCTGCGCAGCTACGGGAAGAGGGAGCTGGCAGCAAAATACAATCCGAGAATCAGTGCAGACAGTGCGGTGAAGATGCTGAACCGCTGGATAAAAATGAAGCCCGGCCTCTCCGAGGCTTTGGAGAAGACCGGGCTGAATCCGCGTGCCAAGTGCTATACGCCTGCGCAGGTCAGGCTGATTGTCGAGGCTTTAGGTGCTCCCTGAGGCAGGCTTCCCAGAAGCTGTCGGGGTAGTCCACGTCGAAGAGTTCGCGGCCGTTGCCGTTCTGCCGTTCCTGGCAGGGCTGGTAGCGGCCGCAGTCTTTGTTGTAGGTGAAGCAGCAGCTGCCCGGCTCGCCCAGGTGGCGGAAGCGCACTTTCTCGACGTGTACGCGGGTGCAGCCGCCTATGCGGTCGCGCTCCACCACAAGGCAGTAGTCGCACTTGTTGGCAAAGTCGGCCGAGCCGTTGATGTCGTTCATCTCTACCCGGCGCAGTTCGCCCAAGGGGTTGCGGTTCACCTTGCGCGGATGGGCCACGAGGATGACCAGGCAGCGGTTCTGCATGGCGAAGCGGCTCAGGCGGTTCAGCAGGTCCGAGATGTACTGCAGTTCGGTCTGTCCCGGCGCCAGTTGCTGCTCCAGCCGGTTCAGGGGGTCGATGACGAGGATGCGGATGCCCCTGCGCACCACCATCCGGCGGGCGGTGGCCAGCACGTGGTCCAGGGTGTAGGCTTCGGTGCCGGGTTGCAGGTGGAAGATGTTTTCGCTGAGCCAGTCCACGATCTGCTCCACGCGCTGCGGCTCCAGTCCCGAACTGCGGCGGAACTTCTCGCCGGCGATGCGCTCGATGAGCTTGCACTGGTGCAGGGCAAGGGGCTGGTTTTCGGGGCTGAAGTAGAGGGCTTTCCAGTCGTGCAGCATGGCCAGTCGGGTGACCAGCTCGTCGACAAACTCCGACTTCCCGTCGCCGGGCCGTCCGGTGACGACGAGCAGCCGTCCGGTCTCGAAGGTGCAGAGGCGGTCGAAGTTGGCCAGTCCCGTCTCGGCGCCGCGTGTCAGGCCGTTTTCGAAGAGGGCTTTAAGGTCTTCGCGCAGGTCGGCCGCGGTCACCACGTCTTCCAGCGGCAGCTCGGCGGCCTGGTCGAGGCAGTGCAGCAGGCTGTCGCGTCCGTGGCGCAGCAGTTCTTCGTTGGCGTCCTTGCAGTCGGGGCTGAAGGTGACGATGCGGCAGCGTTCCTCGCCAAAGCGGCGTATCAGCTCGTGGCGCATCTTCAGGCCGTTGGCATCGGTGTCGGTGGCCAGGTAGATGGTCTTCATGGCGTCGAAGTGGCTCTCCATGAAGCGGTCCAGCCAGGCGGAGTTGGTGTTTCCGCCGGCGGGTACGGAGACGACGGCCGTGCGGCCCACTTCGTGCAGGGTCAGGGCGTCAATCTCGCCTTCGACGATGTAGCAGCTGTCCGCCCCCTTCAGCGAGTCGAGGTTGTAGGGGATGAGTTCGGCGCCTTTCACCATCTTGAAGGCTTTCTGCAGGGTGCGGAACTTGGTGTTCACCAGTCGTCCGTCCTCGAAGTAGTTGAAGCCGATGCAGAGTTCGGGGTCCTTGGGCGTGCTGCCCTGCCCGAAGGGGGGCATGGGTTCGTACTGCCCGGTCACCTTGAGCTGGCGCAGGGTCTGGAGGCTGATGCCACGCTTGCCTACCAGGTAGTCGGCAATGGAGGCGGGCAGGTTGAGGTTGGCCTCGACGAAACTGGGGCGTATGTAGCGCCTGGTGGCCGACTGGGCTTCGTGCTGGCGCTGCTGGCGGTCGAGGCGTCGTTGGCGCTGGCGTTCTTCGTCGGAGTCGGGTACGCGGAAATTGGCTTCGCAGTGGAAGCAGTGGCACCATCCGGTGTCCAGGTCGACGGAGAGCGACTTGTCCTCGGGGTGGGTGCGGGTGTCTTTGCATTTGGGGCAGGTGGTCCGTATCTTGCCGCTGGTGCGGCCGCCGGTGTCGATGCCGGCCTGACTGAAATTTCTCATGTTTTTTGTGTGTTTTAAGGGTTTAACGTGTGGGGTAATGTGCAAATGTGCTAATGTGCAAATGACCATGCGGATGGTACATTTTTCAGACGCAGACGACGCGGATGACACGGAAAAACCAGGATTTTAATCTGTGACAATCTGCGTAATCTGTGGTGTAACAATGGCATGCAGATAACGCAGATATAACTGATGAGCACAGATTATTTTATTAATTTTTAATCTGCGATAATCTGCGTAATTTGCGTTGAAAGAAGTTTTTAGACACAGATAACACGGATTAAAATTTTTCCCTCTGTGCGACTCCGTGTCCTCTGTGGTGAAAACGCCTCGCCTTTGCTGCCCAAACCCGTGGGGTTTTCCGCCCTGTTGCCCCGCATCTTGGTGGCAGACGCGGGGCAATGTGGGGGCAGATGCGGCGGGTTTCTTATCCGTACTCGGGCTCCCAGCGCTTCAGGCGGCTGTTCCAGGTGGAATGGTCGTCGGGGCGGGGAGGGGCGTCGTCGGGGATGGGGCGTCCGTTGCAGGTGCGGCGTCCGTCCAGCCGCTGTTCGTAGCGGTAGGGGTCGGCGGTGGCGGTGGCAGCCTGCTCCAGCCGCAGGAGCTGTTGGCGCAGCTCGCCCGCGGTGGTGGGGCAGGTGGCGGCAAAGGACATGAAGTAGCGTTTCGCCTCGTCCTGCGTGAGGAGGCTTTGCTCCTTGCCCATGGCTATGACGTGCTGCCTGAAGAGTTCTTTGGCCGTTCTCCAGTGCTTCTTCAGCAGGGCTCCGTAGCCGCTTTTCATGCAGACGATCTGTCCCCACTCGCTGTCGGAGTTCAACTCGGCCACGTATTGCTGCCACGGTCGTATGGCCGTCGGGCTGGCGGAGGGCGTCGGCGTCGTCGTCGGCGTAGCTACTACAACAACATCTTTCTCTTTTTCTTTCTTTTTTTCTTTATATATAGTGGACGTGTTTGTGTTGCTTTGGGTGCGGATGTTGTTCTCAGTCGCTTCATTTTCAGATGGTTGCGCAGCGATTTCCGTCGGTTTTGGTGCCTTTTTCGTGCTGTTTTGGGCTGTTTTCGGGCCGTTTTTCGCTGTTTTTTTGCTGTTTTCCGACGATTTTTCATCGATTTCCGCTGTCTTTTCGCTGATTTTCGTCCGATTTTCGTTGTTTTCCGCTGTTTTTTTGCCCGAAACGGACGTATTTCGGGTGTTTTTCGTAGTTTTCCGGCTGTTTTTTCCGGTCGTTTTCGGGGCTGTTTCGCGGTTTTCGGTCGGGCAGAGTACCGGTTGCCATGCGTCTGCGGGGTTGGTTTCCGACTCTTGTTCGCATTGCAGTTTCAGCGGGACGATGTTGCCTGCTTCGTCGCAACCGAACAGTCCGCTTTCCAGCACTACCCATTCGATCATCTGTTTGGTGTAGTAGCGGGTGGCAAACGGTTTGAGGTCTTTCAATCGGCATCGGTTGTTGGAGAAGTAGGACATCTTTTCGCGGATGTACCAGTAGACTCCAAAACCTTTGCCGTGCAGCTTTTCCTCCATGGCCTCCATGCGAGGGTCGAGCGACGCTTCGATGGGGTGAGTGAAATAGAAGTGGCCTTTCATAGCTGTCTCCTTTCTTTAAAAAAAAATAAACAATCGAGAAATTTTCGGACATACGGGTGGCCGTTCCCACTTGGTGGAAGGAACCTTCCCGGGGGCTGAACCCCCTGTACGTCTTTCGGGTTGGTGGCATCTGATGGCTGTCGCCGGGCCAGCGAATGGCAAGCTCCTATGGTTGTAGAATTAGCTTGCATTCAGGGTTAGAAGCGGAGATCCCGGGTTCGTGGTGTTTCGGTCCTGGGGACTCCATACAAGATCCGAAACTGTTCTCATAGTTGTTTTGTTATCCTGACAAAACATGGCAAATATAAGGGTGGATGTGTAATCGTGCAACGATTTTACATAAAAAATTTCTTAAAATCAAAAATATTTTTTTTAAAAAGAAAAAACTCGGCGAAGATTTGCCAGAATCGAAGTAAGTATTTAAATTTGTCGGCCTAAAATGGTGCGTTACACGCTGTAACGAAGCTAACTACCTGAATTTCATTTTCCTATACATTTTTCTGGTTTGTTTCCGGTGGTGCGGGGGATTCACGATGCCGCAGGAGGCGGATTTGATTTATGATGCCGCAGGGTGCAAAACAAATGTATCTGAAACTCCCCTTCCAGGAAGGGGAGTTTCAGATACTTTCGACATCCTTATTTCGACATTTGTGCTTTGTCACATCTTTTTTAATTCGTGTCGTGAATGTCGGTTATTGTTTCCTGTCAGAGTTTTTCGCCATTGATCAGTGTCTGCACGATGCGTTCGGCGGTGCGTCCGTCCCAGCGGTCGGGCAGGGTGGTGTGCTTCCAGTCGCCGTGCAGCAGCTTGTCGAGGGCGGCAGCCAGTGCAAACGAGTTTTCGCCCACCAGTTCGTTGGTGCCGATGCGCCATGTTTCGGGGTGTTCGGCGTAGGTGTTCAGCGTGATGCAGGGCACGTCGAGGAAGGTGGCTTCTTCGGCGATGTTGCCCGAGTCGGTGACGATGCCTTTGGCCTGGTTGATGAGGAAGCCGAAGTGCAGGTAGCTTTGGGGCGGCAGGATGTGCAGGTTGGCGGTGGGCAGGTCGAGTGCCTTGACGGCCTTCTCCACGTAGGGGTGCAGCGGAGCCACGATGGGCATGCCGTCGGCTTTTTCGATGACGGTCTGCAGCAGCGACTGTACAACGGCTTTTTTGTCGAGCAGGTCGTGGCGGTTGAGCGTCAGCAGCAGGTAGTTGCCTTTCTTCAGTCCCAGCGAGTCGAACCAGCGGGGCTGTATCAGCCGGTGGCGGTTGTAGCGTATGTTGTCGATGAGGATGTTGCCCACGTAGTGGATGTATTCGGGGATCATGCCTTCCTGGTTCAGGTTGCGGTTGGCCACCATGCCGGCGGTGAACAGGTAGTCGGAGATGGCGTCGACGATGGTGCGGTTCACCTCGCGCGGCATGTTCATGTCGAACGAGCGGGTGCCGGCGATGACGTGTGCCACCTTCAGTCCGCGCTTTTTGGCCACGATGGCGCAGCTCATGGTGGCTGTCAAGTCGTCGACCACGAGTATCACCTGTGCGGGGTGGGCATCGAGTTCTTTTTCGAAGGCCAGCATGATGGCGGCTGCCGTTTCCGACTGTCCTTGCGCGCTTACGCCCAGGCAGGCGTCGGGCTTCCTCATGTTCAGGTCGGAGAAGAGCGAGGCTTCCAGGCTGTTGTCGGCTTCGGGGCCTGTATATACTATGCGGTAGGTAATGTCCTTTCCGCTTTCCCTTGCCGCGTCGATGGCACGGCAGATGGGCGCTATCTTCATGAAGTTGGGACGTGCGCCCGATACGATTGTTATTTTCATTATTTGAGTCAGGATGAAAAAATGATGAGACAAAAATACGGTTTCTTAGGGAATTTATTTGTTACTTTGCTGATAAAATTGATGTGATATGCCAACATTTGTTCAGATTCTCGATTTTATAGGTACGTTTGCCTTTGCCATCAGCGGCATCCGTCTGGCTTCGGCCAAGCGGTTCGACTGGTTCGGGGCATACGTTGTAGGCTTTGTGACCGCCATTGGCGGAGGTACCATTCGCGACTTGTTGCTCGACGTCACCCCCGGCTGGATGACCGATCCCATTTACCTGATCTGTACCGGTCTGGCCCTGCTGTGGGTGATTCTGTTCGGAAAGCATCTGATTCATCTGAACAACACGTTCTTCATTTTCGACAGCATCGGTCTGGCCCTGTTCACCGTGGTGGGTGTGGAGAAGAGCATCCTGCTGGGCTATCCCTTCTGGGTGGCCATCATCATGGGTAGCATTACGGGTGCGGCAGGCGGTGTGTTCCGCGACGTGTTCATCAACGAGATTCCGCTGATTTTCCGCAAGGAGATTTATGCGATGGCCTGTGTGGTGGGCGGTACTGTTTATTTCCTCTGCCAGCTGGTGGGGCTGGATGCGTATATCTGCCAGATTGTGGGCGGTGTGTCGGTATTTCTGGCTCGTATCCTGGCCGTCAAGTATAAGATTTGCCTGCCCATCCTTTCGGGTGCGGGCGAGGAAGAGGAGAAGCGGTAGGAGCGGAGAGATCAAGGTTTCATATCATACCAACTCCACTTTACCTTTGATTCCAAGGCGTTTGAATTCCTTGCTTGTCTGTTTCAATGCTTGCTCTTTGTGTTTCTTCGCTTTTTTTAAAGCTTTAATTAAATCTTCTTTGGTCATCGTTTTCATAACTGTATCGGTTTTAGTTGTTCCCTTCTAATGGTAAAGGTACACAAAATTCTTGATATTTAGCATAATGCAGCATTGAAGTTCCTTGTTTTTCGCATGGCCGTTAGAGGGTGGGTTTGTTATGGGCAAAAAAATGAATTGCGAAAATATTCCTTCACAAATAAAAAGCCGATAGAACTTGCTGTCATTTGCAAGACTATCGGCTTTTAACTTTTTAGAGGGTGTGTCGAAACTTTGTTATGGTATCTGGAGGGTGGGTCAAAACAAAAGTATCTGAAACTCTCCTCCTTCGGGAAGGAGGAGTACCCGAAGGGGGAGGTGGTAGGTGAAAACATAAAGTGTTAATATACAGCGTGTCGAAAAACCTACCACCCCGCCCGTTGGGCACCCCTCCTTCCAGAAGGAGGGGAGTCAGATACCATCACTTGGTTTTGACACAGCCACTTCAGTTACTTTTACTTGATACCTCCTCGATAACTTCTTTAATTTCTAACGAAGTGCTAACTTCTTCATTAAAACAGCGTATCCTTCGTGTTGAACAGCTTGCGGTCGCTCAGTCGGACAACTTTGCCGTATTTCTCCAACTTCTTCACGTCGATGTCCTTCGGGTTGCCCATGATGCCGATGCAGTAGGGCTTGCCCTTGATGTTGTCTTCGTAGAACTTCACGATGTCGTCGAAGGTCAGGGCATCGATTTTCGGCAGGTTCTCCTTGGCGGGGTCTTCGCTATAGCCGACGCGTTGCAGCGAGTTGAGGGTCTCGGCCTTGCTGCGGAACGACGGGTGAGTGGTCAGCGCTTCCTGGCGCATGTAGCTCTTGATGTTGTCGATGCGGTCGGCATTCTTCGGCATGTCGGTCACCAGACCCATGAATACGTCCAGTGCGTCGTTGGCCTTGTCGTTCTGTGTGCCGATGTTGCCGAACAGATAAGTCGGGTTGCCGGGCAGGGCAGGCGTGCCGATGTAGGCTCCGGCCGAGTAGGCCATGGAACGTTTTTCGCGGATTTCGTTCATCACCAGTCCGTTGAAACCTCCGGAGAAGTACTGGTTGAAGGCGTCGCGCAGCACGTCGTCCTTCTTGTCGTACTGGCCCAATGGCATGAAGAACCAGATCTGTGCCTGTTCGGCGTCGGAGTTGGGCAGGAAGTATACGGTATTCTCGGTGACAGAGGCCAGGGGCTTGTCTTGCGGCGAGGTGGACGGACGCTCGTTGGCTACCAGCGGCAGGTTCTTGCTGAGGATGTCGTAAGCATTGTCGAAAGGCATCGTACCGCAGTAGAAGATTTCGGCCTCGTAGTTGGCGGCGCGGTTGATGTCGCCGGTCAGCTCGGAGATGGAGAGTTCGTAGATTTCCTTATCGGTCAGTTCGTCGATGAAGCTCGACTTGTCCTGATAGATCATGTACTGCATCAGGGCAGACGAAAGGGTGTTCACATTCTCCTTACGCTGCTGGCGTGCGCCCAGAAGCGAGCCTTTGATACGTGCCAGCTGCTTTTCGTCCAGCTGCGGCATCAGGATCTGGCGCGACAGCAGCTGGCAGGCTTGCGGCAAGGTTGCTTCGTAGCCCTCCATGGTGATGTACAGGTAGTTGTCGCTGGCGCTTACGCTGCAGGTGGCGTTCAGCTTGCTCAGCTCTTCCTTCAGCTGCTGGGGCTGGTAGGCACCCATCACGCCGGCATCGTTCATCAACTGTGCGGCAATGCCCAGCTTGGGGAACTCGCGTTCGCCCACGCCGTATCGCAGGGTGAGGCTGAACACGTTGTTTTCGGGATTGACCGAATAGTACATCTTCGAGCGGTCGTTCAGCTTCTTGACCTGCACGTCGGTAAAGTCGATGAACTTTTCTTCGGCATGTCCGATGGGCATGCTCTTGAACTGCAGGGCGTAGAGCGACTGCTTGCCTACGGGCGGTTCGATGGGCTTGTAGCCGGGCTTCTTGATTTTTCCGCTGTTGTCGGCCTTGCCTTTTTCGATGTAAAGGGCCAGGTAGTTGCCGGTCAGGTATTGCTTGGCCACGCGCTTGATGTCTTCGGTGGTGATGGCCATGATTTCGTCCTTGTAGCTGAGCACTTTGCCCAGGTCTTCTTCGTTGATGAAGGCCTGCATCAGTATCATGGCCTTGTTGGTGTTCGACTCCATGGTCAGGTCGAAGTCGCGGCACATGTTGGCCTTGATGGCTTCGATCTGCCAGTCTTCAAATTCGCCGTTGGCAATCTGCTCGATGGCTTTCAGGGCTTTCTTCTCGGCACTCTTGTTCGACTCGAAGCGGCGCTGGTTCTCGTCGTACAAGGGGATGGCATACACCATGTTGCGTCCCTGCTCGCGGCGGAAGTCGGTTGAGGCTCCACAGCTGGTCAGTTCGCCGTCCAGGGTCAGCTTGTCCAGCGTGCCGGTGTTGCTGCTGTTGTGCAGCAGCGACATGGCTATCTCCAGCGGTTTCTCGTCGGGATGTCCCGAGGGTACGCCTTTATAAGCCAGGCATACCATGGGGTAGTAGCCCACCTTGGCGGTGTATTGCTTGCGTCCCTTGATGTCGAGGTCGGGGTAGGTCTTACGTTCGGGCGTGGGGCGTTTGGGCAGGCGTCCGAAGGTGGCGTTGATGCGTCCGCTGATCTGCTGTGCGTTGACGTTGCCCACCAGAATCAGTACCATGTTTTCGGGGGTGTACCAGTTGTTGTAGAACTCGATGAGCTTGCTCAGGCGCGGGTTCTTCAGGTGTTCGGGCAGGCCGATGATGGGGCGCGCATAGGGATGTCCCTCGAATGCCTTGCTCGATATAAACTCGCGTTGTACGCTTCCGGGGTCGTCCTGATACATATTATATTCCTCGTACACACTTTCCAGCTCGGTCTGGAACAGGCGGAATACGGGGTTGATGAGGCGTTGCGAATAGATTTCGAGCCATTTGTTGATCTGGTACGGTGGGAACGAGTTGTGGTAGTAGGTGACGTCGTAGCTGGTACCTGCGTTCAGGCCTTTTCCGCCCATGCTCTCGATGAGGTTCATAAACTCGTTGGAAACGCTGATCTTGCCTTCTTCCACGGTCAGGTCGTTGATCTCTTTTCCGATGGCTTCTTTCTTCAGCGGGTCGCTCTCTTCGGCCATTTCATCGTACTTGGCGATGATCTGTTCGTAGATGGGCTTTTCCTTTTCCCAGTCCAGGGCGCCGATCTTGTCGGTACCTTTGAACATGACGTGCTCCAGATAGTGGGCCAGACCGGTGTACTCGGCCGGGTCGTTGACCGAACCGGTGCGGCAGGCTACGATACCATACACGTCGGACTTGGTGTTGTCTTCCCATATATATACGGAAAGACCGTTCTTCAGTTTGAAGGCTTTCAGCCCTTGTCCGAAGGAGGGCAGGGCAAGCAATGCGAAAGCCAGCAGAAGAATCGACTGCAATTTCAATGATTTCATAAAGTAAGCCTCAAATCCGCAACCGCCCTCATAAGATGACACAGAGG
>UMJL01055622.1_pt1 | contig 16687 bp, 14 predicted proteins | sample 1966071 | NCBI WGS metagenome assembly UMJL01 (sample SAMEA4836148, study PRJEB28245) | human gut metagenome | biome: gut microbiome; material: fecal sample | place: Denmark | collected 2008
AGAGCCGTTTAGGCTGGGCTAATTTTTAACGAACTATTGATCTTTAAATATGAATCCAAAATCTTTTATTGCCCAAATCAACGCGGCATCTATTATTAACTTGTCGTATGCCCCATCAGGTTTAACAAATCTACGTTGACCATTTTGATAAATTTTCTCCATACAATATTTTAAGAAAGGGTGACCAGGTTCTGAATATAAAAATCCTGTTTGCATTCCAAAACATTGCATTTCTTTTCCTGTTCTTTTATCAAAACCTTCGTATGTCATATATTTAATATCATCAGTACCAACAAGTAAATTTTCAACTCCACAAATAAACTTTCCTTGCTGAAACAATTTATTGTCTAATGGACGCAAAAATTCAACATCAGTGTCACAATATACGCCGCCAAATTTATTTAAGACCCATAAACGAATAAAATCTGAAGCAAATGCATATTTTTTTGCATTAATTGCCTCTTTAACCCAAGAAAAATCATTAATAGGGAAATTTGTTTCATTCCATTCCACAATATCCCAATCCGGATTATACTTTTTCCAAGTTTTAATACAACTCTTTACTGAAGCTGGTAAAGAGTTTCCTCCGAGCCAAATATAATGAATTATTTTTATCATAATCAATTTTACTAATTATTAAAAGTATTATTCTACAAGGTTATTTTTTTTATCAATTTTGCAGGATTTCCTCCCCATATTTCATCTTCTGGTATTGACTTAACAACAACACTACCTGCGGCAACAATACTTCTATCGCCAATTGTAATTCCTTTGTTTATAATACAATTAGCCCCTATAAACACATCATCTCCAATACTAATAGGTCCTGTTTTTGTATGCAACATATCTTGATCAAAATCCCGTCTATTTATATAATCAAGAGAATGATGATTAGAATCAGATATTCTTGTACCACCACCTATTTTTACATTATTTCCTATAATTATTTTATGTGAACAATATATCATTACACCATTCATACCACTATTATCCCCTATACGCAAAATTGCATTCTCTTTTACAATTATTTTACATCTACAATTCCAACTATGAGCTGTATATGAATTAAAAATTATGTTTCTACCAAACTCAACATTACCGCTTCTCCTATTTATTTGTAATATTGGAATTGCATTATAACAACATACACCAGAGCCATATTTTACAGCATTAATAATTAACTTTAGTTTAAAAATAAGAGTACCAATATTATGGTATAATAATACGATAAAATAGCACCATGCTTTATATAATAATCTTATAAAAGTCATATTAATCTATAATTTAATATCTTATCAATATTACCAATACTGATATTAATAAAAAGTACCTTTCTTGAAAAATACAATAAATTTATTTATAACTACTACAAGGCTCAATTGATGATTTCATTAAACCTATCCCCGTTAAAATCCAAAAAAAATATATATATGGTGTACTAAATATATTAGCAAACAGGAAACATATAGAGTTGGTTAAAACAACAGCAGAACTAAATCTACTTAACTCACCACTTTGCTTACATAAAAGAAAATTAATCTTTTTACAAAAACACAAAAAAAGAATAACAGCAACGACCCCTGCCTCAACACCAATATTTAAAAAAGCAGATTCACTAAAGAATACATAATTTTTAAGTGAATTTTCAGTACTACCTAAACCATAACCAAATGGGTTAGCTATTAAGAAGTCTATTCCTCTTTTAAAATTATTCCCTCTATCAGCTGAACTTGCTTCATTTCCTGAGAACGTTGCAGAAAGTATTTCATTCACAGAATCATTTATAAGAGTTGCAACATACAAAATTAATAGTGATGCAATTGAAATTGCAATTACATTCTTTAAAATATTCTTTTTAGATTTATATTCAGTCAATATCAATATCAGCAAAAACATTACAAATGCCGTTCTACAAAATGACTCAATTAAACAAAATATTATAAAAATAAATATAAGCCAAGGAACTATATTATGTTTATATTCTACAATTTTTCTTTTTAAACAAAAATAAATTAAAGAAGCGGTTAATGCCATATAATTACCAAATTGATTAGGTGTTCCCATTAGCCCAGCCATACGCTCAAACCCCATAATTTTCAAGTTTGTTGTATTATAATATACCGTACCATCACTTCCAATTTCTTCAATCTGCCCCATATATCCTCTTATTAATTCTCTATACCCAAAATGACACTCAAATATTCCAACTACCCCCATCAAGGTAGCTGAAAACATTGATACAAAAAAGAATTTATTTACAAAAGATTTATCTATGACAAGATTTGGGAAAATAAATAATAGTATCGGTAAAAATACTACATTACGAAATGTTCTAAAAGCCATGGATGCGCCATATATTTCTGCACCTATTATGAAAAAAATAGAAAAATAAATAACAATAAATACATATATCTGTATTAAATGATTATAAGATATTTTTCTACTTATATTAGAATTAGTTCGTATAAAAAGAATCAATATCGCAATTTCTTTCCAAAAAGAAAATATGCCATCTCCTCCATTATACATGCAAAATGTTTTTAATATTCCGTTAAAGGGTAAAAATGCGACTAATAAGATTATTATTTTACGTGAATCCTTAACAAACAGCGAATACAAAACAATTAAACCTACAAATATTATTTGTATCATAACTAAACTTCTTCCAATAAACCTCTCAACGCATCAATATATTCTGTACCATACTCCATATCAGGCTCAAGATAATTACCTTCTCCCCATTCATTCCATGATTTGATAAATATATAATCCTTTGAACAATCATTTTTCTGCTTTTGTATACATATTATTTTTTTCAATAAACTTATAAATCTATAAGGACTACAACCTATCAAAATTGTTGCATTTTGCTTACTACGAGGAGAATGATCCCAATTAGGTAAAATACATGGTATCTCGTTTCTATTTAATTTTTCAAAATAATTTATACACTCACTAGCATATGTATTATAATGATTTATTTTAGGTGTCCATATATGTAATATGTTTTTAACCTTCCTTATAATTTTATTATATGTTGACACATTCTTATAATGTTCCTGAATTAAATCAACACATACTGCATCAAATCCCTTGTTTAAAATATCACTTCTTTTATTTTTATCAAATGTAAATCCTATAAAAAAGAAACCTTTTAAGCCATTATCTTTGGCAAGTTTATTCCATGTTTCAAAAAATACTTTTGTATCATTAAAGCCTATTGCATCCCATACTAAAAATATAAGTCGCCCATCATCATGTTTCATATACCTTTTATCTTTAAATGCAGGGAGCATTGTATTAAAATGATTGACATAATCATCCACACCAGGATATAATTGTTCAATAAGCATTTGATCTTTTCCTTCTGCAGTCCAAGTTTTACGTTTCCATGAGTGATTCGCCCATCCTAAACAAAAAGGGAAATCTGGCTTACCTGTTGCAACCACCTCATCAAAAGGTCTATTTAATAGTCTTTTTCCATTACCAAACCAATAATGCCAATAACAAAAACCTTCAATACCTGCTTTTTTTGCAAAATAAGCCTGTTTCTCTCGTGTTTCAGGAACTCTCAAATCATAAAAGCCTAAATCACGAGGAATTTTAGGCTGTTTATGTCCTCTAAAAAGAGGCTTGGCACTTGCTACATTTGTCCATTCCGTAAATCCTGGCCCCCACCATTTATCGTTTTCAGGAACTGGATGATATTGTGGTAAATAAAATGCTATTAATCTTATATTTTTCATAATCAGTAAAATTTATTCAATAAATATTTATATTGTATAGAATGTCTTTATTACTCTTGCAGGATTACCTGCAACAACACTATAAGGTGGAACATTTTTTGTAACAACGGAATTTGCGGCAACAATAGATCCATCACCGATGGATACATTAGACAAAATCGTTGCTTTATCTCCTATCCAAACATTATCACCAATTTTTATAATTCCTTTTGATGAAAGTTCACGTTTTTGAGGTCTCATTGCAAGTTCATACGATTTCCCAAAACCATGATTATTATCACTTATTAATACAAATCGCCCTGTAAGCAAGCCATCACCTATAATAATTTGGTTCGCACATGTTATATGTGTATATTCACCTAACCAACATTCTTTTCCTATAATTAATTGTGGCTTGAAAAATTTATTCATATAATGATCCCAACACTCTAAAATACAATGTTTACCAACTCCTGTATTTTTACCTATTGAGATATATTTAGCACCTAAAATAGATATTTTACCAATAAAAGGGTTTTTCTCACATTTTAAGCCTTGCTTCTTCAAATAACAAAATTTACACAAATTAAATATACGTAAATATACTTCATTTAATTTTGTAAAAATTGAATATATGAAGGAAAGTATTATGACTAATATGCGATTCATATAATATATCATATTAAAAATATATTTTTTATTTGTTTTTCAAATTCTTCTTTTTCTTGCATAATACAATAACGATAATATTTAAAATCGTCAATACACGTATAATAATTATCTAATGTGTCTTTTATCCTTGTTATAACATCATTTATAGACGCTTTATTTTCGTCAAACTTATATTTATTCGGTATTGGAACATCTTCAAAAAAAGCAGCAGAACCACGACTTCCTGTTATTACACAACATCCGCTGGCTGCACATTCTCTTGGTAGTCTGTCTTTTCCTGGATGATATCCAAAATCAACATATATTTTCGCTTTTCTAATCAATTCTACAACTTGTGAACGTGAAAGATTTTTTATTGGAATCCAATTCAAATTAGGTGTTCTTTTTATTATCGTATTAATAAATTTACCCATTTTTTTAGGATTATATAAAATAATATCCTCTTTATTTTCTATTGAAAAATTCTTTATATAATCTGTATTAATATAATCTTTTAATGCAACAATCTCTTTAAAGCCATTTTTTTGTAAAAAATTTTGTGCGTATTCAGATTGATAACCAGACATTAAATCCATTCTACTTAATGAATTTATTGAAACTGTATTTTTAAACATGTTTTTATGTTTAATTATCAAATATCCAATTTTTCGTATAAATGTCTCACAAGCAAGTTTTAGACTATATGATGCAATATCATGTATAGGTAAATAACGAAGTGAATATAAATAAAAATTATCCACACTTATCCACCATAAAAACTTTTGTGTGTATTTATAACGCTTTACCCAATCAAACTCATTTTCAATAAAGACCTCTATATTTTCATGTAAATCTTCAATATCTTCTGTTATAGCCACATTATATACCTTATAATCATCCGGCAGTTTATGTTCTTTACTACCATAATAGACTATATATGCATCAATATTATTATTTCGTAAATAATGTACTAATTGGTGCAATAATTCAGCTCCTCCAGAAACGACCCCTGCGGGACAATAAACATATACTTTTGTTTTCTTATATACTTTTATCATAAAATAATATTATTATAAAATACGTATTTTCAATAATTGCTCTATTATCGGTGCCATATCATAATATTTGTATTCTGCAAGTCTTCCACCAAAGATCACGTCTTTTTCATCCTTGGCTTTTTCACGATATTTGTCTGCAAGTTCATCATTGCGTTTGTCGTTTACAGGATAATACGGCTCCATATCTTGTTGCCATTCTGTAGAGTATTCCTTTGATATGACGGTCTTTGGACAATCATAAACTTCTTGACCGAACATTTCAAAATGTTTGTGTTCTATCACACGTGTATAAGGTACTTCACGTTCTGTATAGTTTACAACAGCATTGCCCTGATAGTTTGCTGTATTCAAAACCTCTGTTTCAAATCTTACTGTGCGATATTCTAACTTGCCGTAACAGTAATCAAAATATTCATCTATAGCACCAGTATAAACAAGTTTGTCTGCAATATCATGCCATATGCCTTTCAGAGTTGAAAAGTCTACTCCTGTACGCGTTTCTATTCCGGCAAGAAGACCATCTATCAATTTATTATATCCACCGACAGGTATTCCCTGATATTTGTCATTAAAATAATTATTGTCAAATACAAGTCTTACAGGAAGCCGCTTTATAATGAATGCCGGCAAATCTGTACACTTACGTCCCCACTGTTTTTCAGTATACCCCTTTATAAGTCGTTCATATATGTCTGTACCTATCAACGTCTTAGCCTGTTCTTCAAGATTTCTCGGTTCTGTAACACCGTCTGCTTTCATCTTAGCAACAGCTTCAGCCTTCTGTTCTTCTATCTTTGCCATAGCTTCGTCAGGAGTACTTACTCCCCACATCTGATAGAATGTATTCATGTTGAAAGGCAGATTATATAATTTACCTTTATAATTGGCTACAGGTGAGTTTGTATAACGATTGAATTCTACAATGCCATTTACGAAATCCCACACCTGTTTATTACTAGTATGGAATATATGGGCACCATATCTGTGTACATTTATGCCTTCAATATTATCACAATATACATTGCCACCTAAATGTGACCGTTTATCAATAACAAGGCAACGTTTTCCTTTCTGTTTTGCCAAATATGCAAACGTAGCTCCAAATAGACCGGAACCTACTATAAGATAATCGTATTTCATAATTTATTTTTTTATTTTTGATGTGATGGTGTTCATAATTATTTTACTAATAGGATCGTGAAATGCTGTTAGGCATATTGCATATACCAATACTCCACTTAAAAGCATTAATATCAATGTCGTAATGTTATTGTAATTCTGTCTAGCAATTATAAACAATACTATGCTCATTAAAATACCAGATATCAAATAGTTCAAGTGCTGACGTTTTATTAACTTTATCGGTATATATTTTTTCCCAATAAGATACATTGAAAAGGTAACAACGAACTCAGTCAGAGCAAAAGCTACAGCTGTACCATAATGTCCATAATTAGGTATCAGCAAAATATTAGCAATGACATTTGTTATTGCGCCGAGGAAAGTACATAGAATTACTATGTTAATTTTTCCCATTGGATATAAAATTTGTATACCCATGACGCCTGAGATACCTATAGAAATAATGTTAATGGCAACAATTTGTGAAGCCAAAATTGCAGGATAGAAGTTATCACCACTAAGTAAAAGTACTGCGCTTTTGCTTGTGAAAATAAGTCCTATTGCAAGCGGTATAGATATTGCGATAATAAAATCGTACGACTTCTGTACAACACTTTTAAATTCATCCAACTTATGCTCTGCTATTAAATTTGATGCACGCGGCATCATAACAGAACCAAGTGAATTGGAAACGCTCATTGTCATATACATCAACTTGGTAGCTGCCGTAAAATATCCAACTGCAGCAACATCTTTCAGAAAACCAAGTAGAACGGTATTTAACTGTAAGTATATACTTGTTATAACATTGAATACGAATATATGTATAGCAGGCTTTAAGTGACGTAAAGGATGCAAATTGTGAACATCTATTATCTTCCTATCTACATACTTACGTAAACGAATAAAATTAAATATGTTACCTCCTAATACTCCAAAAACTGTATATGCACCATACCACAGTATATCTTCTTTTGTTTTGACTAAAAGAAATAGCAAGGCTATAGAAATAATCTTTACCACAAGTCCACGAATTGCAACATATTTAAAGTCTTCTATACCCTGATAAAACCACTCACATCCAATTGCTGTAAAGAAAATTGTTGCACTTAATATCAGAAATAATGGTATATCCGTCTGTACATCAGACACCGTCATACATATTATTGCGACTGCAACATATCCTAAAATTGTCAACATTGCATGTAACAATAATATTTCAACTGTTGTAGTTGACATTTTTACGGCATCATTTCTAACCTTAGCAACTTCACGAATGGCATACATTGGAATACCAAGACAGGTAAAAAGGCTTATGTATGATATAATAGAGCTGAAGAATTGCACCTGTCCAATTCCGTCTGCCATCATTATTCGTGAGGCATACGGAAAAGTTATCAAAGGAAAGAGCAGTTGGGATACTGAATTTAAAAGATTAAATATATAGTTGGACTTGATTGATTTAGACATAATATAATCCTTTTATCTCCCCTTATACATACTCTCATAATACTTCTGGTAATCCCCAGAAGTAACGTTGTCCATCCATTCCTGGTTATCGAGATACCAGCGAACAGTCTTCTCTATGCCTTCCTCAAACTGCAGGCTCGGCTCCCAGCCAAGCTCACGCTGCAGCTTGCTGCTGTCTATGGCGTAGCGCATGTCGTGGCCCTTGCGGTCGGTAACGTATGTGATAAGGTCCATGTCTTCACCTTCCTTGCGTCCCAGCAGACGGTCAACAGTGTTGATTACAACCTTTATGATGTCGATGTTCTTCCACTCGTTAAAGCCGCCGATATTATATGTCTCTGCAACGTTTCCTTTGTGGAATATAAGGTCGATGGCACGGGCATGGTCTTCAACATAGAGCCAGTCGCGCACGTTCTCGCCCTTGCCATATACCGGCAGCGGCTTACGGTGACGTATATTGTTTATGAACAGGGGTATCAGCTTCTCAGGGAACTGATAAGGTCCGTAGTTGTTAGAGCAGTTGGTCACGATGGTAGGCATGCCGTAAGTGTCGTGGAAGGCACGTACAAAGTGGTCAGAGCTTGCCTTGCTTGCGCTGTACGGGCTGTGAGGGTTATACTTGGTTGTCTCAAGGAAGAACTTCTCACCGTATGCCAGATGATGCTTACCTGACGATGCCTTTGTTGTGAACGGAGGCTCCACGCCTTCGGGATGTGTCAGCTCCAGTGCGCCATACACCTCGTCGGTAGATATGTGATAGAAGCGCTTGCCCTCATAGCCTTCAGGCAGGCTTTCCCAATAAAGCTTTGCAGCCTGCAAGAGACTGAGAGTGCCCATCACATTGGTACGTGCAAAGGTGAACGGATCTTTGATAGAGCGGTCGACATGACTCTCGGCTGCCAGATGTATGATGCCGTCAACATGGTATTTCTCCATGAGCTGCTGTATTGTGTCGAAGTCGCAGATGTCTGCCTTCACGAATGTGTAGTTAGGCCTGTCCTCAATGTCCTTGAGGTTAGCCAGATTGCCGGCATAAGTCAGCTTGTCGAGGTTGATGATGTGATACTCGGGATATTTGTTTACGAACAGTCTTACTACATGACTGCCAATGAATCCGGCTCCGCCGGTGATTATTATGTTGCGTTTGAAAGTCATTCTTTTAGGAGTTAAAGTAATTAAAGAATTTATCGCCAACAAGTTGGCTAGGAGTTAAAGTCATATGCAAACGTAGTGCATGTTTAAGTGAAGAACGAAGAGTGAAGAGTGAAAAATCCAAATGTCTTGAGGATTCTTGTCGCAAGCACTACGTTAGCTATTGTGCCGGTGGATTTGCAATCCGCCGGTAAGAAGTATAAGAAACAAAGTTCAGCGTTAGCTAATTTGCAATCCGATAACTTCCTATATTGCATTATATCACAATTTTACGCTAACTTGGTATTTGGATTTTTTACTTTTCGCTGTTAACTTTTCACTCAAATAAGCGGTATTTTAAGCGGATTGAAAATCCTTATATTTTATTCCGGCGGAGCACAGATCCGCCGGAACATTAGCTTTGTGGATTCTTGTCAGCTACAAAACCTTTTGTGGATATTAATGTTTAACAGCGTCCATGTTCTTCATGCACACTTTCAGTGAGTCAGTCCAGTACGGAATGGTGATGCCGAAGGTCTGCTTGATTTTGGTTTTGTCAAGTACAGAGTAGGCAGGACGGGTGACGGGACTGGGGAACTCGTTGCTGTGGCAGGGCTGTATGCCACATGACGTGTTGCCTGCCAGCTCGGCAATCTTCTTCGTGAAGTCGTACCATGAGCATACGCCCTCGTTGCTGAAGTGATAGATGCCTGCCTTGCTGTAGCCTGACGCAGGTGCTTCAGCAGCATAGTCGTTGAGCACTGCCTTGATGGCTTCTGCAAGGTCGTAGGCGTATGTAGGAGTGCCTGCCTGGTCGAACACCACGTTAAGCTGCGGCTTTGTGGCAGTAAGGCTGAGCATGGTCTTGACGAAGTTCTTGCCGAACTCAGAGTATAGCCATGCTGTGCGGATGATTACATAGTCGCAGCCAACGCCCATGATGTTCTTCTCGCCTTCAAGCTTTGTTGCGCCATACACACCAGTAGGAGTTCCTTTCTGGTCCTCACGGCACGGAGTGTTGTAAGGATCGCCGCCGAAGACATAGTCGGTAGAGATCTGAATGAGCAGTCCGCCGACTTCCTTCATGGCTTCAGCCAATATCTTTGGTGCGTCGGCATTGAGCTTACGGCACAGCGCCTCGTCGCTCTCTGCCTTGTCAACGTTAGTATATGCAGCACAGTTGACTATGCAGTCAACGCCGTTGTCCTTTACGATACGGCGCACAGCCTCCGCATCAGTAATGTCGAGCAGGGTTGTCTCCACGCCTTCGGGAGCCACCACATCTGTAAATATATATTTATAGTCTGTATCTTTGCTTATTATGCGCATCTCATTGCCTAACTGGCCGTTTGCGCCGGTAACTAGAATTTTCATTTTTTTAATTTTTAGGAGTTAAGAAGCATGTTTAAGTGAAGAACGAAGAGTGTAGAGTGAAAAATCCATGTGCTTTGTGGTAAATAACCCACAAGAGTAATCATAATTTCTCCATTCTCAATTATCCATTCTCAATTAAACAAACGGCGTTTCAAAGTCCTTCAGCAGCGGGTGCTTTGTGTCCTTTTCGCTCAATATGGCGCGGTCTGTAGGTATGCGCCAGTCTATGCCCAGTGAGTCGTCGAGGATGCTTATGCCGCCGTCGGCTTCTGGATGATAGAAGTTGTCGCACTTATATTGGAATACGGCTGTGTCGCTGAGTACGGCGAAACCATGAGCAAAGCCCTTCGGGATGAAGAACTGGCGGTGGTTGTCCTCTGTCAGTTCAACGGCTACGTGCTTGCCGTATGTCGGACTGCCCTTGCGTATGTCTACTGCTACATCGAGCACCGCACCGCGCACGCAGCGCACCAGCTTGCTCTGTGTGTATGGCGGACGCTGGAAATGAAGTCCGCGCATAACGCCGTAGCTTGACATGCTCTCGTTATCCTGTACAAACTCTACATGGCCCACTTTCTCGTCGAACTCTCTCTGAGAGAAGCTCTCGAAGAAGTAGCCACGGTCATCCTTAAACAGACGCGGCTCTATTATCACCACGCCATCAATCTCTGTCTTTATTACGGTCATATTATTGTATTTATAGTAGTTAAAGGAGTTATAGGAGTTATCGCTCACTAAGGTGAGCTAGGAGTTAAGACATATGTCTTGTGGCTTCCAATCAATAATTTCCTATTTCACTTTTTACAAAGTAATCCTTTAACCTTTAATTTTTACTTTTTAATTTTTAATTGCACTCCGTGCCTGCTATTCTTTTTTCACTTAAATAAGCGGTATTTTAAGCGGATTAAATAAATCCTTATACTTTATTCCGGCGGAGCACAGATCCGCCGGCACATTAGCGAACGTAGTGCTTGCGAGTAATTCCTTTAACTTTTAATTTTTAATTGCACTCTGTGCCTGCTTTTCTCTTTTCACTTAAAACTCCAAAGTTTTTTTCAGTGATTCTTTGTCTTCGTCAAGGATAGACAGCAGATACTTGCCGTAGTCGTTCTTCAGCATGGGCTGAGCAACTTCGCGCAGCTTGTCTTCGCTTATCCAGCCTTTGCGGTAGGCTATGCCTTCGAGGCAGGCTACTTTGAGGCCCTGACGCTTCTCTATCACCTCAATGAAGGTGCTCGCCTCACTGAGTGAGTCGTGTGTGCCGGTGTCGAGCCATGCGAAGCCGCGGCCTAAGGTCTGCACCTTCAGTTCCTTGTCGTTAAGGAAGCGTTGGTTTACCGTGGTTATCTCCAGCTCGCCGCGTGCCGACGGCTTGATGGTCTTTGCCACGTCTACCACCTTGTTGGGATAGAAGTAAAGGCCAACAACGGCATAGTTGCTCTTCGGGTGTTCAGGCTTCTCCTCGATGCTCAGACAGTTGCCCTCGCCGTCGAACTCTGCCACACCGTAGCGTTCAGGGTCGCTCACCCAATAGCCGAACACGGTTGCCTTGCCTTCGTCTTCGGCTGTGTGTACTGCCGACTGCAGGAGTGAGGTCAGGCCGTTGCCATGGAAGATGTTGTCGCCCAGGACAAGACACACAGAATCGCTGCCGATAAACTTCTCACCGATAATGAATGCCTGTGCCAGTCCGTCGGGCGACGGCTGCTCGGCATACTCCAGACGCACTCCGAAATTGGAACCGTCGCCAAGCAGACGCCTGAATGACGGCAGGTCTGCCGGGGTGGAGATAATAAGTATGTCTCTGATACCAGCCAACATCAACACCGATATGGGATAATAGATCATCGGCTTGTCAAAGATAGGTATAAGCTGCTTGCTTATACCTTTGGTGATAGGATACAGACGTGTACCGCTGCCACCGGCTAATACAATTCCTTTCATGTAATTTGTTATTTATTGTGTCGATTTGCAATATATAATTCAGTGAGTTTTTGGTATAATTCCACTATCTTTTGTCATAAAACTCAGCGGTTTTCGTTAGAAAAACAAATGAGTTATGAGAAGAGCAGGCGCAAAAGCGCAAACGAAGTTCAGCGTTAGCTAATTAAAAATGAAAAATTAAAAGTGAAAAACGCCTGGCGTAAATAAGAGTGAAAAATCCAATTGCATTGTTGGTTCTTTTCGCAAGTACTGCGTTTGCTATTGACTCTAACTCTTACAACTACTTTAACTTCTTTAACTCCTATCCGGATTCTGCATCTGTCTTTCTTTTTTTACCTCTATTCTTAGTAATTTATCTTTACATATCTAGAGCATAATCACCTTACAGTAACCTTATCACGTTTTTGCTCATTTTAGTCGATTTTCAACATATAATGAATGTTAATTTTTTGTCATCCAAAATTTGGATATTAACATTGTTAACGTTTTTTTTACTCGCTTTTTCGGCATATTTTCGCATAAAAGTGACAACCTTGCCTGTAAGGTTGCAGTGGTATATGCCTCATCATCACGCATTATCTTATATCATTTATTATCAACGTCTTACACTAGATAATAGTTCCGAAATTACGACAAAACAGGCATTAGGGTGTGATAGGGTGGTAAGTAGGTTCCGTAACTTTTATATAATATTTGTGTTTTGGGTCATCCAAAATGGATATTAACACTTATATTCCTCGGGCGCGCGCGTAAGGAGTTTATAGAGAAGGTTACCACCCTATAACAGGGTGAATTAAAAATGAAAAATTAAAAGTGAAAAATGCCTGGCGGAATTTAGAGTGAAAAATCCAAATACTTTGCTGGATCTTTTCGCAAGTACTGCGTTTGCCATTGACTCTAACTCCTAGCTCATCTTAGTGAGCAATAACTACTTTAACTCCCAATGACAATAGCACAGGAAGCCATGTGCCTTTGTTGCTTCACGTCTGCTGCAGGACTAACTTTCTTAATTTTAAATTGCGCAAGCCTGCTTCCTTGTTTGCTTTTATATCCGTTATTTACTACAATATAGCACCACTTCGGGTGCCCATAGTTGGCATTGTTACAGGCCGTGGGTGCCACACCCACGGTTACTGAAGTGTAGCCCTACGGGCTATAAGTTTGTATTAACCTTTGTTCCGGCGGATATGTGCTTTCGAGTCGGGAGTTAAAGGAGTTAAAGAAGTTATCGCCAACAAGTTGGCTAGGAGTTAGAGTCAAATGCTTCGTTGATTCTTTTCATAGCAAGACATTTGGATTTTTCACTCTTCGTTCTTCACTCTTCACTTAAATATGCGGTATTTTAAGCGGATTGAAAATTAGCTACGCTGACCTTCGGTTCTGATAATATCTACCGTCGGATTTTTCGCTATGCTCAACAACTCGTGCAAATCAGCCGGCACAATAGCCTTTTAAAACTTCTCCTTTGTGTCTTTATTTATAAATCTCCTGTCTTTAAAAAACTTTTTGTCCCCGTGGGGACAATTTTGTTAATGCTACAAAATGTTGTTATATATTTGTGGCCATCGCAGACAGTCTGCGTGGCAAAAAACTAAATCTAAAAGAATAATATGCAATCTACTATCTTCAAAAACATGTACAGCCAGGAATGCCGGAGCATTGAATGGCAAGAGATATTTAACATCGTTACCACAGGCACACTGGCAGAGAACACCGAGAAATACAGATACTATAAAAGCTGCAAACTGGAGGATGACGCCCAGAAGATAAAGAAACATATGCCGGCATTTACACCTGCCGTGATATGTGACGGCGGCAGAAGGCCGGAGAACTTTGTTTGTCTGACAGGCGTGGGTATGTGCGACTTTGACCATGTGGCAGACGTAGAGAGCGCCAGAAAGACGCTGACTGACGACGGACATGCCATGATGGTGTATAAGACGATATCGGGCAACGGACTGAGGGTGCTGTTCAGATATGAGGTGAAGGGCACCAGACTGACTGACAAAATGACCGCCAACGAGATGAGCACCATATACGGCGCAGCATTCAGGACGGGCAACGAATACTTCGCACGCCTGCTGGGATGCGAGGCCGACGGACAGTGTAAGAACCTTGGGCGGCTGTCGGTGATATGTCATGACGCAGAGGCGACGCTGAACACTAGCAGCGAGCCTATAGCGATTGAGCTGCCTGAAAAGAAGGCTGCCGCAAAGAAGGGCACCGACAGAAAGTATCACACTACGCTTGAGCGTGCCGTGAGGGCTGTAGAGAAGCAGCTGGAACGCGAGGGCGTGAGATACTGCAAGGGTTCATACAACAGATATGTGTCGAAGGCGGGTTATTATCTCAACAGACTCGGCGTGAACGAGGACGAAGCCACGCAATGGGCTGTGGAGCGCTTCAGCGACTATGACAGCACAAGCGTGAGGGCGATAATGAAGTCGTGCTTTGCCCACACTGCCGAACACGCCTCGATGAGGGTGCAGAAGATTGAGAAAAGCGATGCCAACGACCGCGCCAAGGGCGTGGACATAACTGCTATCGAGAAGTTTCTGGATGAGCACGCAGCGTTCAGGTTTAACGTGATTACACGCAAGACCGAATATAAGACAGAAGGCAGCGACAGATGGCTGGAAGTAACCGACAGGCTGGAGAACTCGCTGTGGTCGGCCATGAACAAGGCAGGACTGCACGTAAGGAGCATCGACCTGCACAACGTGATTCTGTCTGACTACGTGGCTGAATGGAACCCGTTTAAAGAGTATTTTGACAATCTGCCCGAATGGGACGGCACCACTGACCATATTGGCACACTGACGGCTATGGTGCACGTCAGAAAGGGCGACTTATGGGATGACACCGAAGACCCGCAGGGCCTGTTTGACATGTGTTTCAGAAAATGGCTCGTGGCCATGGTGGCGTCGCTGCTCGACAAGGAGGTGGTGAACAACGTGATAATGGTGCTGATAGGCCGTCAGGGCATATACAAAACCACGTTTTTCAACTATCTGCTGCCGGAGGAGCTGCGGCCGTATTTTTATACTAAGACCAACAGCGACACGATGACGAAGGACGACAGGCTGTCGCTGGCGGAATATGCTATCATCTGTCTTGAAGAGATCGACTCGATGCGCACGCCGGAACTGAACCAGCTGAAGGCTCTCGTAACGACGAAGACGATAAACGAGAGGGCGGCTTACAGCAGGTATAAGGAGAACAGGGCGCACATAGCCTCGTTCTGCGGCACGGGCAACAACATGCAGTTTCTAACGGATCAGACGGGCAACCGCCGCTGGCTGCCCTTTGAGGCTGACTATATCGACGACCCGCGCACCGTGAGGTATGACTACCAGGGCATATACAGTCAGGCGCTGGCACTATGGCGCAGCGGCATGGCTTACTGGTTTAACGGGTCGGAGATTAACACCATGGCGCGCCACATAAAGTCGTTCGAGGTGCCTAACGTTGAAGAGGAACTGATAGTGACCTACTACAGGCTGCCGCTGGAGAACGAGCCGTATAAGCTGGTGAACGCCACGAATATCATTGAGCATATCAACATCTTCATAAAACGTGCCCTCTCGACCATCAAAGTGGGCGTAGCCATGAAAAAACTTGGCTTTAAACAGAAAACAACCAGTCGCGGACGGATGTATATGGTGGTAGAGAGGGAAAGGGCGAATTAAAAGCCCCACCAAACCTCCCCCGTGGAGAGGCTTTTGTTTCTCGGTAGTTAGAGGAGTTAAAGAAGTTATCGCCAACGGAGTTGGCTAGGAGTTAAAGTCATATGCAAACGTAGTACGTGTGAAACAGACCAACAAAGCAATTGGATTTTTCACTCTTCGTTCTTCACTCTTCACTTTCGTAAGATGCACTACGTTGGCTATTGTGCCGGCTGATTTGCAATTGTCGTGCAAGTGAGAGCAGAAGCAAATTTCATTTGGTTATGCCGAGAGCAGCCGACAATCAATAGAATTAATCTGCCGGAATAAAGTATAAGAACCGAAGGTCAGCGTAGCTAATTTGTGATCCGATTACTTCCTATTTTGTCTTTATCATGTTGTATTAAACCTGCTTAGACATTTTGATTTTTCACTTTTAGTTGCGCTTTTGCGCCTACTTTTCGTTCCTTATTTTCGTAAAACAGCGGTATTTTAAGCGGATCAGGAGATCCTTATATTTAATTCCGGCGGAGCGCAGATCCGCCGG
>UMJL01006575.1_pt1 | contig 16678 bp, 9 predicted proteins | sample 1966071 | NCBI WGS metagenome assembly UMJL01 (sample SAMEA4836148, study PRJEB28245) | human gut metagenome | biome: gut microbiome; material: fecal sample | place: Denmark | collected 2008
ATATACATCAAAGATGGCTCTGCGGTCGGTATATACATCTCCCACATGCTCCGGGTTCAGATACGATACGTCCTTCACAACCTGTTTGCCATTAAACAAGCTGTTGAGAAAGCAAATGAGCAAATCCTTGTTCATTGCTGTTCCGAAAATTCGCTTGAAACCGAAGTCGGTCAGTAAGCTGATATATCTTTCTTCTACCTGCTTCATAATCTCTGTTTTAAAAATCCATGCCGCAAAGTTACGGTTTTATTTTCATATCTGCAAGAATTTTCGAGGATTTTTAAAGGTAAAAAAGTAAAAAGGTAAAAAAGTAAAGATTTTGCTATCCCCAATACTATCTGATAACTTTTTCTAAAACTTTTCGACCTGTACGGTTGAAATTACCCACACGCCCTTTACCTTTGCTTTACCCTTCGGCCAGCGATTTTCAATTCCCTTCGGCCGGTGACCGTTGGTTCAGGGCGTATGGGGCTTACATGCGAAACTTCAGTAACGAATTAATCTATATAATATAAATATTAAACAAATGGTATAAAAAATCCCAGAATCGCTCTTCCAAGTGGTTCTGGGATTTATTATGTCTGATAGTTTGCCATGATGTGCTTCCGTTTGCCTACAGATATGGCTGCGTGGGGTTAAGGATATGGCTCCGTTGGGTTACGGATACGACTGCATTGGGTTACGGATACGACTCCGTAGGCTAACGGAGACGTATCCTTCGGCTTGTCGAGATATCTGCGTCAGCTGATTGAGTCACTTGAGTTAGCTGATTGAACTACTTGAGTTAGCTTACTGAACTACTTGGGTTAGCTGATTGAGCTACTTGAGTTAGCTGACTGAGCTATATCAGTATCCTGTAGTATTACATGTGTATTTTTTTTCTAATTTAATGCCATATTTGCCACACCTATACTTAACTCTTTGATTATTAGAGGATAACGTGTGGCAATAAGGGGTGTTTTTATTGTCACCTTATTGCCACCTATTACCACTTTTGGCATAAAATCAGCAAAATAATGGTGTTTTTGAGGGATTTGCTACGTCCCGACGCAGCAAAAGTTACGTCCGGACGTAGTAAAAGATACGTCGTGACGTAATTTCAGTGCGGGAATTCAATGGCAAGAAGTATATAAATAAATCCCAGAATCGCTCTTCCAAGCGGTTCTGGGATTTATTGTGTCTGATAGTTTGTTTACCACTTGAAGAGGTGAGGAACAAATTCCTTGAAGCAGCGGCGCCAGGTGAGCCACTCATGATGAGTGCCTGGTGATACGTAAACATCGAGCTTGATGCCCAGCTCCTTCAACTGCTGTGCCATCTTCTCGGTACCGAAGTTCTCTTCCGAACCGCAGCCCATAAACATATAATGAATGTTCTTGTTGTATTTCTCTGCATCGGCAAAAACTCCATTGAAACAGGTCTTTACATCCACGCCAAAGAGTGCACCGCTAAAGGTGCCAAGGGCAGAGAACTTGTCCATGTGAGGCAATACCGTGTTGAATGTCTGGCAACCGCCCCATGACAATCCAGCCATCGCACGATGCTCGCGGTCGGTATAAGTGCGGAATGTCTTGTCAACCATCGGAATCAGATCCTTGATAATCACATCATAGAATGAAGCTCCATAGTGGCTGCGCTCTTCATCTACATTCTTGCCTGGACGGGCAACGAAAGGCTTCTTTACATCGCCACTCTCCATGACCACAATCATAGGCTCAGCCTTGCCTTCTGCTATCAGGTTGTCCATGATGTGCTGCATCATTCCCTGCTTGCTCCAGCCCGTTTCGTCTTCGCCCATGCCATGCTGCAGATAGAGCACAGGATAGCGCTTGGTGGTGTTGGTTTCATATTCGGCAGGGGTGTAAACCATGGCGCGGCGGAACTGCTTCTGAGAGGCTGCATAGTAAGATACTGAACGAACCTGTCCGTGGGCTACGCCCTGCTGAGGACGATAGTAGTTGCCTTCTGCTCCTTCTGGAACTTCCAGACCGCCTGCTTCACGGCAGCAGCCGAAGTAGGTTTCGCTGGCAGGGTCAACAACCTGCACGCCATCTACATTCAGAAAATAGTAGTGGAATCCTACTACCAGCGGATCGCTCACGCCGTACCAGTCGCCATCCAAATCCTTTTTCATCTCATATTGCTTGCCGCAGATGTCGAAGATAACTTTCTTTGCCTCAGGAGCATGGAGCTTTACATAAGCTCTGCGGTCCTTATCTACACGCGGATAGTTGCTGTCTGGAATGATTCCCTGCAGGGCGAGCATCATGTTTGCATAGCGCTTGCCCATGGTGCGGTAGCTTTCTGCGATGAAGTGGAGACCGTCGCCACGCTGTGGACAGCCCTTTGAAGAAATGACGTGGGCTGTAGGAATGGTCTTGGCAATATCATCAACGATGGCGATATGTGCCCAGCATTTTCCGCCCATATCCTTCTGTACGGTTTCGCCTACGAGCAGAGGTACGTCTTCTGCCTTCAGATTCAAATCCTTCAAGATGTCGTTATAAACAGTCTTTACACGGTTAGGCCAGTTGGCATCGCCGTTGTTGGTTTCGCCCTGATGCAGGAGGATGCCCTTGATAACACCCTGCTTCTTGGCTATTTTTGCCAGTTCTATCAGTCGGGCGTATGGATTTCCGTTGTACTGCGATGCAAAGTTCTTCATCCAGTCGGGTTGTTTCTTGAGATAAGCCTTATAGGTACGCTTATCGAAGAGGTCGATGCTGGCTCCGCCCACGGCCACGGTGATGGTTCCCACCTTGATGCTGTCTGGCAGGTTATCCACCATCTTTCTTCCGAAATAGTCAACAGGAGTCAGTCCTGTAGAAGGTCTTGCCTGTGGCGGCACGGCAGTGTGCCATTGTCCCTTCTTCCATCCCGCCTTTTCATCATCCACGGCATACATAGCCTGGAATCTCGGGTTCACGCCCGTTCGGTCGATGTCTTCGATAGCCGCATTTCCTTCCATGTTCGACTGTCCGAAGCAGAGATAAATCTGAAAATTAGGATCAGGCTTTTCCTGAACCTTACTGCCCGTTTTCTGTGCCATCATAGGTAGGCACGCCATCGCGAGCATCGATGCTAAGATTGATAATCTCTTCATAGTTTATATTTAATTAAATTATTAGATTGATTTTCATCTTCTGTTCTGTTTGCAAAGTTATGAAAAGATTTCCATACGTGCTTTGTCTCATATATCAATAACTTTTCCCTTTGTTATATAATAAGGTGATTCTTTTGTCTCAGGTTTCAGAATATGTTTCATTTTGTTTCTTTTGGGGTAGATGTTATATGTGATAAAGTATTTGTTACTTGAGATAAAATGCGTTTTAATGTTTTTATCTATTTTTGCGACGTGTTTCAGCATCCTTAATGAAATTTTAGAGAATTTAGGATGTATATATAATAATGTAATATTAAACAACTGACTAGTAAAGTAAAACTATTAATCTATTTTTAAGATGAAGAATTTAAAAATGATTGAAAAGCCGTTTGTTTTGCTATTCCTGCTCTGTTTGCTTCCTTTGGGAGTTTCGGCTCAGAGCATAGTGAAAGGTATAGTGACTGATCCAAGTGGAGAACCTGTGATTGGGCTACTGTTAAAGTAGATGGTAGCAAACTGGGTGTTGTTACCGACTTGGACGGTAAGTTTAGCATTGATGCTGCACCTAATGCAACATTGACAATTACCTATGTGGGTATGGAGCCTAAGACCGTGAAAGCTGAGGCTGGTAAAACCCTTTCCATTACCTTGAAGGATGATTCTAAAGTTCTTAATGATGTCGTTGTCATCGGTTATGGCGTTCAGAAGAAGAGCGACCTGACAGGTGCAGTTGCATCTATCAAGAGCGATGACATCAAGGGTTTGTCAGCTACCGATGCCGGTGCTGCCCTCCAGGGTAAGGCTGCCGGTGTGCAGATTATCAACTCGGGTGGTCCGGGTGAGGCTGCCGATATCCGTATCCGTGGTTATTCTTCCAATAGTGGTAATATCGGTCCGTTGCTCATCGTCGATGGTCTGAAGGTGGATAACATCCAGTACCTGGATCCATCTATGATCGAGAGCATGGAGGTATTGAAGGATGCCGCTTCTGCTGCCATCTATGGTGCGCAGGCTGGTAATGGTGTCGTTATCATTACTACCAAGACGGGTGCTGCCAATGGCGGTAAGGCTCAGATTTCTTACAGCAGCAAGTTCACCATCCAGTCTTTGGGAAAGAGGGCTGAAATCTTTGATGCTCCTGAGTATATAGAGTATCACAAGTATTTGGGCGATATTGATGATGCCTTGCTCCAGAAAAACGGTTATAATGGACAGAATACCAACTGGTATGACGAGGTGTTTGAGAATTCCTTGGCTCACCAGCATAGTCTCACCTTGCAGGCAAGTAACGGTAAGGGACGTTTCCTCGCCAGCTTGAATATCCTGAACAATGATGGTATCGTTAAGGGTAGCAAGGATACTTATAAGCGTTTCACTGGTCAGATTAATGCCGACTATGATATCTATAAGTGGTTGAACGTGACTACTAATACATCTTTTGAAAAGTGGAAGACCAAAGGTGTGACCAAGGGTTATGGTTCATTGCTGAACTCTGTGGTTTCTATCGATCCTTTGACTCCAGCTTATATCAGTAATGTGGAGGATTTGGCTCCTGGCATGAAGGCACAGGTAGAAGCCGGTGGCCCAGTTCCTAGAGATCCAAGCCATAACAATGACTACTATGGTACTTCTAAATATGTAGAAGAAGCTGCTGGTAACCCTCTCTATCAGCGCGACCGTCATGATACATGGAATTCTGGTATCAATGTACGTGGTACCGTTGCTGCCAATATCAAGCCATTCAAGGGCTTTACATTTACTTCTCGCTTAGGTTATCGTATCACTCAGAGTAACTATCATAACTACGAGACTCCATATTGGTTATCATCTCTGGCACATAGTGAAAACTATACCATTGAAGCGAATACCAATAATGGTTTGTACTATCAGTGGGAGAACTTTGCCAACTATTTGACAACAATCGGCAAGCACACTATTGGTGCCATGGCAGGTATGTCGTTTACCAAGAATCATTGGGATAACAGTTCCATCAGTTCTACAGGAGGTAACATACTCACATCTTATCAGCCAAACTTCCATTACATCAACTACTTGTTGGCTGATGCAACCAAGAATGTAGGTAACGCTCCTTCAGATGCAACAGAGTTATCTTACTTTGGCCGTGTATCTTACAGCTATGACGACCGTTACTTCATGCAGGTTAACTTCCGTCGTGATGCTTTCGATACATCAAAACTTTCAAAGAAGGCACGTTGGGGTAACTTCCCATCAGTTTCAGCAGGATGGGCTATCAGCAATGAGAAGTTCTTCAAGGACAATATAAGCCGTGATGCCATTTCTTTCTTGAAACTTCGTGGTTCTTGGGGTCAGAATGGTAACGTCAATATCTTGAGCGATTATCGTTATGCTTCTACCATAGCTCTTAATCAGAGTTTCTATCAGTATAATCCTTCTATCGGTGATGGTAAGCTGACTTTAGGTTCTATGCCTTCTGGACTTGCTAACCCTGACTTGAAGTGGGAAACTTCAGAGCAGGTTGACCTTGGACTTGATGCGCGATTCCTTAACGACCGTTTGACTTTGGGCTTAGACTGGTATCGTAAGACAACCAAGGACCTCTTGATTGAAATCGCTCCTATTCCAGAGATTGGTGTAAACAAGAGAGTTGTTAATACAGGTAAGGTACTTAACTCTGGTCTTGATTTCGAGTTGGGTTGGAGAGATCACATCAAGGACTTTAAGTATAGTGTGACCGTAAATGGTTCAACTCTGAAGAATGAGGTGAAGGAGGTTTCTAACCTTGTAAGCCGTTTGACCGAAGTAGGTATTGATGGATTCAATAACCAGCTTAAGCCTACATTCGAGGCTGGCCATCAGGTATGGTATTTCCGTGGTTACAAGTATGCAGGTGTAGCCGAAGATGGTAGCGCTCTCTATTATAATAAGAATGGCGAAACAACTTCATCTCCAACCGATGAAGATAAGCAGGATTTGGGCTCAGGTATTCCTAAGTTTACTTATGGTATTACTCTTAATGCAGAATATAAGGGCTTTGACCTCACCGTATTTGGAACAGGCTCTGCTGGTAACAAGATTTACAACTTGATGGTTTCTGCTGACCGTCCGTTGATCAATGGAATTGATACCTACTGGAAGGATTCTTGGAGAGCAGACCGCACCAATGCTAAATATCCTGATATGAAAAAGGTTGCTACAGACTGGAAGTTCTTCAGTTCTGATGCAGCTGTGTTCAGTGGCTCGTATTTCAAGATCAAGCAGATTCAGTTGGGCTATACATTGCCAAAGTCTATCTCTAGCGTGGCAGGTATCAGCAATCTTCGTGTATATTGCTCACTGGATGATTTCTTCACCATCACCAAGTATCCTGGTGCTGATCCGGAGACCGCTTCTATCAACAGTGGTGCCTCTCGTGGTTTTGATAATGGTACTTATCCAACTTCCAAGAAGGTGGTATTTGGTATCAATGTAACATTCTAACCTTTAATATTCAAAAACAATGAAGAAAATATTATTTTCAACAATATTGGCTCTTGCTGCCACAGGAACAATGACACTCACTACATCTTGTGAGGATCAGCTTGACATTGAGCAGAAGGGTGTAATACTTACCGAGAACTTCTATAAGACCGATGCTGATGCAGAGGCGGCTCTCGTTGCTGCATACGAAAGCTTTATGTGTAATGTGGTGGGACGTAACCACGATGGTGGTGGCCCAGGTCTTTATACTCCATTGAGAGTGATAGTCAATGATTGTGGAGACGATGTGTTGGCAGCAGGTTCCAACTCTGGTGATAATACGTTTGGTATCATGCTCAATCAGTTCTATTATGATGCTGAGGCTGAGGTGCCAAAGTTTATGTACACAGGCCTCTATCACTCTGTATATGCCTGTAACCTTGTACTCGATCACTTTGCCGATGCTACTACCGCTGTGCAGAAACGTTGTGCCGCAGAGGCTCGTGTGCTTCGTGCTTATGATTATTTCCTGTTGGCTAATCTTTGGGGTACTCCACCATTGGTAACTAAAACTCTGGATCCTTCTGCACAGCCTTTTAATTGTGATAAGGATCCTGAGCATCCTATGGATCACCAACAGTTGATAGAGTGGATTGCGCAGGAATGTGAGAATGCTGCCAACGATTTGGATGAGCGTAAAAGTAAGGATGACAAGGATGGAGCAGTGAAGGTAACCAAGGGCTTTGCATGGGCTCTTGCCGGAAAGGCTTACCTTTTCGCCAAGCAGTATGACAAGGCTAAAACTGCCCTTAAAAAGGTTATAGACTCGAAGAAGTATGATCTTGTTCCTGGTGAGAAATATGCCGACAACTTCCATATCGAGGGTGATGCCAACGAGGAGAAGGTATTTGAAATCAACTTCGAGTATAATACAGGTAAGTCCAATTGGGCTGGTATGATTCAGCGTTCTAGCTGGATGGAGACCAACTATTGGAATTGGCGTTTTGATCACTTTGTTGTTTCTCCTAACAAGGTTTATTGTGGCGGCGCTGAAGGCTGGGGTGGCCTTGGCGTGCCTCAGTGGTTTGGTGACGAGTTCCATGAGAACGATGGCGATCACTCTTATCGCTTGAATGCTACTTTAAAGCGTATTGATGATGCGGTTTATCATATGTCTTACGGCAAGGATGAAATCGATAAAATGACTGACGAGCAGAAGAAAACCAGTGACAAGATTGGCATCAATGACCCTGTTCAGGGACTCTACGGCAACTCTACCTGGTTGCCGTTCAAGCAAGTAATGAGAGCTTCTGATACTCAAGGCAAGAAATATGGTGATAACATTCGCTTGAATAATTATCTTGTCATGCGTTACGCTGAGGTTTTGCTCAATTATGCAGAGGCTTGTATTCAGACAGGCGATTTGGATGAAGCTAAGAAATATATCAATAAGATTCAGGAACGTGCTGGTTCCAAGACAATCAGTGAAACTGTTGATATGGATGTGTTGAAGAGAGAAAAGTCATATGAACTTTGGCTTGAAGGCTGTCGTTGGTTCGATATCATGCGATGGAATGATACAAAGGCCAAAGAGCGTTTGACTAAGGCTGGTACAGTCGTGCCACATTTGTTTGATAAGGTTTTCAGAGCTCCAAAGGCAGACGACCAGAATGTAACTTGGGAGTATGGAAAAGAAGAAAACAGCCGTTTCTATACGACCAACACTCCTGAGACTAATTTCAAGGTAGGTTTCAAGGAGGGCAAGCATGAGTTCTTCCCTTATCCACAGACCGTGTTGGATAAGAACCCTAACCTGCAGCAGAATCCTGGTTGGTAATCATGAAGTTGTTTTGTTAATATAGTGTTTTTAGTTTAAAGAACTATAGATTGTTTGACAATTAGGGGGTGTTTTGAAAAAAAGCACCCCCTTTTTTTCTTCTTTAAAGGAATTTACGTATGAAAACATGGATGTGTGCCTTGATGCTGGCGTTATCGACAGGAGCTTCGGCGAACTTCAATCCTGACGGAACGATACAGAAGGTGATACCTACGCTAAGAGGTGTGGGATTGACGAACGCTCGTTCGCGTATTCAGATTGACCGTTATTCTGCGCTGCAAGGCAAGGGTATTGGTATTGATTATCTGGATAAGAACAACTGTTTTGCCGGATGGAAGACTCTCTTCTCTAAATCGAATACTGCCCTTATATATAATAAGGTGGATTTCGGTAACGAGAAGGTGGAAGAAATCACCGTTCGTGCCAAGTCTTCAAAGGGCGGTGTGCTCGTAGTCAGAGCCGATGGCAAGAAGGGTAATATCATCGCTAAGGTGAAGATTCCGAAGTCGACTGGCTGGAAGAATATCCGTGCCCAGGTGCTCCATGCTCCTCTGGGCGTTCATGCTCTACACGTATCCTTGCAGAGTGGTGCCGACGTAGAGGTTGACTGGCTTGGCTTCGATGCGATGCCTTGGGAAAAGGGAGCTTTCGAAACTCACCAGTATCGTAATCTCTTTGCCGAGATGGGCTATAAGCAGGCTGATATAGACAGGAAGGTGAACGAAGTGTTCAATGATGTATTCTACGGTAAGAACAAGGTTTATTTCGAGGTGGGCGATTCCATGGGATATGTCAGCGATATAAAGAACAATGATGTGAGAACCGAAGGCATGTCGTATGGAATGATGGCTGCCGTGCAGTTTGACAAGAAGGACATCTTCGACCGCCTCTGGCGATGGAGCAAGAAATACATGCAGCATGAGGAAGGACCTTATAAGGGCTATTTCGCATGGAGCTGCAAGACTGATGGAACGAGAAATGCGCAGGGAGCCGCATCGGATGGTGAACTCTATTTCGTAACTTCGCTCATCTTTGCATCCAACCGATGGGGCAATGATACGGGCATCAACTATCTGAAGGAAGCGCAGCATATTCTGGATTGCAGCATGCAGAAGGCGGGAATGGACCGCACAGCTCCGCTCATCAATCTCGAACATCAGCTCATCACCTTTACGCCCGATCATTGGGGCGGGAAGTTTACCGATCCTTCTTACCATCTCCCTGCCTTTTACGAGGTTTGGGCGAAATGGGCTAACGACGGACGGTCACAGTTCTGGAAGGAGTGTGCTGAGAAAAGCCGTGAGTTCCTGCATAAGTGTATCAATGAGAAGACGGGCTTGAACCCGGACTATTGCTACTATGATGGCAGTCTGATGAAGACGGGTCAGTTGCTGGGTGATGCTTTCCGTTATGACTCATGGCGAGTGCCAATGAACATAGCGCTCGATTATTCCTGGGCTTGTAAGGATAAGGAGTGGCAGCAGAAATATGCCAATACGCTGCAGAACTTCCTGTATAGTAAGGGCATTGATTCTTTCCTGGACCAGTATAATGTAGATGGAACGATGGTAGAAGATATTCTGCCGGCAGGTACAGCTCCTAAGGCACTCCGCCATTCCATCGGTTTTGTTGCCACTTCGGCTGCGGCTTCTTTGGTCAGCAATCATGTGAAGGGCAGGGAATTCGTCAGTCATTTCTGGAATGCCAAGCATGAACCAGATAAAGAAGGCTTCTTCGATGGCTATTACGACGGACTGTTGCGTCTCTTCGCCTTCATGCATCTGAGTGGCCGTTATCAGATTATCGAACCTCAATAATAATGAATAGTCTATGTACAAATTTTTTAATAAAATAGTTAGATTGTTTTGTTTATGTGTATTCCTTTTTGGACATTCCTCTGCGGATGCCCAAAATAGGAATTTACCTGCAGACATCAATCCTTATTTCGGACCAGTCGGCAAGCAGCCTGTCATGCCTAATGCGGCTGGCTTTATTCAGAGATGGTTGCTCCTGGAGCCTATCTCTATGCCGGTCAAGAGTAATGTCGTTTTTACAGATTCTTATCTGAAGGAGATATTCCATACGCAGTATTTCCCTAAACAGATGGAAACAGTTCCTAAGGATGGAGCCGTCGTGAAGGTGGGCAAGGAAAAACTGAAATGGCATGCGCTGGACAGTAAACTGTTTAATGTGAAGCTCTTCCGTTTCGCTACTTCGTTTAAGAAGCCCAAGTATGGTGTCTTGTTCTGGGCGGTTACCATTATCGATTGCCCTGAGGAGATGAAAGACGTCCGCTTGTCTGTTGGCTCGAATGGTGCTTCCATGTGGTGGCTCAATGGTGAGGAGGCGGTGATGCTCGAAGGCGACCGAAGAATGGTTCGCGATGATGTGGTTTCTAAGAAGCTTACCTTGAAGAAAGGTAGGAATATCCTTCGTGGTGCGGTAATCAATGGTCCTGGTATGAGCGACTTCTGTGTCCGATTCATCGACGGACAAGGCAAGCCTGTCAGAAACCTGTCTATTCACGTGAAGTAGTGCAATCAATAAAGAAAGTTATGAAACAGAACAATATATTTTTCAGATATTTTAGCCCGGTTGCTGCTCAGCAGAAACTTTATGCCGCTGCTTTGGTTGCCTTGTTGTCTTCCTCTGCTTACGAGGCAGAAGCCCAGGTGGGCGAACCTTTCATTCATGACCCTTCTACCATTGCCCTGTGTGATGGAAAGTATTATACCTTTGGAACGGGTGAAGGCGGAATCTGGTCGGAGGATGGCTGGACCTGGCAGGGTGGTGCTGTTCGTCCCGGAAGAGGAGCGGCTCCTGATGTGTTGAAGATTGGTGACCGTTATCTGGTAGCCTACAGTGCTACGGGTGGTGGTTTGGGTGGCAGTCATCGCGGTGATGTCCTGACGATGTGGAACAAAACGCTCGATCCGAAATCGCCTGATTTCAAATATACTGAACCGGTGGTGGTAGCTTCATCCTTAGATGATGAAGACTGTGATGCCATTGATGCGGGCTTGTTGCTCGACCCTACTACCGGCAGACTCTGGCTCAGCTATGGTACCTATTTCGGATTTATCCGTCTGGTAGAACTTGATCCGAAGACGGGTAAGCGGATGGAAGGCAACGAACCCGTCAATATCGCCATCGACTGCGAAGCTACTGATTTGATTTACCGCAACGGCTGGTATTATCTTCTCGGCACTCATGGCACCTGTTGCGATGGTCCTAATTCTACCTACAATATCGTGGTGGGACGTTCGCGAAAGATAACCGGTCCATACGTAGATAATGTGGGCAGAGAGATGTTGCAGGGCGGTGGAAAGATGGTGATTGCAGCCAATAATCTGAAGACGGGTCCTGGTCACTTCGGACGCTATATTGAGGAAGAAGGTGTGGAAAAGATGTCGTTCCACTATGAGTCTGATTTCAGACAGGGAGGACGAAGTGTGTTGGCTATCCGTCCTTTGTTGTGGAAGAACGACTGGCCTGTGGCTGGTGATGAATTTCATGCCGGAACCTACGAAATAGAATCGGAACGAAGAGGCTATGCCCTGGAGATTGCCGTAGATTTCGTGAGAATGCAACGTGATATCGAACCTTTCTGGATCAAGCCGACCAAGCCTCTGAAGAATATCGAACCTCAGACCTTGAAGGAGGTAGAGGCAGAATGGCCTAAGGGCGAGGTGAAGGTAAGAATGAACGATTATATGTTCCGTCCTCATCAGAAGTGGAGTATCATGCCTGCCGGAAAGGGTGGTTATCTGGGTAGTCCTTATTATAAAATCTGCATAGAAGGCACTACCCGTTATCTTACCGCAACCGCTCAGCATGATGTCATTGCCAAACCTGAGTTTACGGGTGAAGATGCCCAGCTTTGGCGCATCGAACAGCTTACCGATGGCACCTATCGCATCATGCCTAAGGCAGTGCCAGGCACTGAAGAGAAACTGGCATTGGTTTCACTCGGCGACTGTACCCCAGGCTTGGCTCCCTTCGATTTCAACAGCGATAATTCTAAATGGAATTTCAGGCAACAATAAATTCATGATGAATAACAATTTAATATACTAATAGCTTAATAGTAATTACAATGAACAAGAAAGTTATATACGCAGCTTTGATGTTTGTGCTGACTATGTCATCCGGCAATGCTTCTGCACAGCAGTTTCCTTATCAGAATCCAGCCCTCTCGGCTCATGAGAGAGCGGTAGATTTATGTGGTCGTCTCACACTGGAAGAGAAAGCTTCTCTGATGCTGGATGATTCGCCGGCTATCCCGCGATTGGGAATCAAGAGATTCCAGTGGTGGAGCGAGGCACTGCATGGTGTGGCGAACATGGGAGATGTAACCGTCTTTCCGGAACCTATCGGAATGGCAGCTTCGTTTAACGACAGAATGGTGTATAGAGTCTTTGATGCAACATCTGATGAGATGCGTGCCAAATGGAATGAACTGCAGCAGAAGGGAGGAGATGTAACCCGTTTCCATGCTTTATCTGTCTGGACTCCAAACGTGAATATCTTCCGTGATCCTCGCTGGGGACGTGGACAGGAAACCTATGGTGAGGATCCTTATCTTACCAGTAGGATGGGATGTGCCGTGGTGCGCGGATTGCAGGGACCTGAAGATACGAAATACCGCAAACTCTGGGCTTGTGCCAAGCACTATGCAATTCATAGCGGACCGGAATGGGCTCGCCATACAGACAATATTACCGATGTTACACCACGCGACCTTTGGGAAACTTATATGCCTGCCTTCAAATCACTGGTGCAGGATGCCAAGGTGCGTGAGGTGATGTGTGCCTATCAGCGTTGGGATGATGAACCATGCTGCGGCAACACCCGCCTTTTGCAGCAGATTCTCAGGGATGAGTGGGGATTCAAGTACCTGGTAGTTTCCGACTGTGGCGCTGTTACTGATTTCTGGGAGAATCATAAGGTTTCGAGCAATGCCAGAAATGCAGCAGCTAAGGGTGTATTGGCTGGAACCGATGTAGAATGTGGATTTAATTATATATATAAATCGGTGCCTGAGGCTGTGAAGTATGGTGCCCTGACTGAAGAAGAAGTTGATAAGCATGTGATTCGTCTGCTCGAAGGTCGTTTCGACTTGGGTGAGATGGATGACAACAAGATAGTATCATGGTCGAAGATTCCTGTATCTGTGCTTTGCAGCAAGGCGCATCGCCAGCTCTCGCTCGATATGGCTCTGCAGACCATGACGCTGCTCCAAAACAAGAATGAGGTATTGCCTCTCGATAAAAAGGTAAAGAAGATTGCTTTCATCGGACCAAATGTGGATAACGAACCGATGATGTGGGGAAACTATAATGGTACTCCACGACAGACAATTACCATCCTGGATGGTATCAGGAGTCGTTTGAAGAAAAACCAGGTCGTCACCTTTAAAGGGTGCGACCTGGTGAACGACCAGACTTTGGATTCTTACTTCGACCAGTGTAGCATGGATGGCAAGATGGGCTTTAAGGGCACTTTCTGGAACAATCGTGAAATGGAAGGTAAGCCTGTTACCATCACCCAGGAAAAGAATCCTGTGCAGGTAACTACCTATGGTCAGCATGCCTTTGCTCCAAACGTGAAACTCACAGGATTTTCTGCCAAGTATGAAACCGTATTCCGTCCTAAGCAAAACGCCAAGGTATTGCTCGATGTGGCTGCCTGCGGTCATTATGAGGTTTATCTGAATGGTGAGAAAAAGTCAGAGAAGAGCGATTGGCGTACAGCAGAATCCCGCATCGAGTTTGAGGGCGTGAAAGGCAAGGAGTATCAGATAGAAATACGATATGCTGAAATGCCAACCTATAATGCCAATATGAAGATCAATATCGGTCATGAGAATCCTATCGACTATCAGGCTTCGCTCAAGCAGTTGAAGGATTGCGAGACAGTAGTCTTCGTAGGTGGCATCTCTCCACAGTTGGAAGGTGAGGAAATGCCTATCGAGATTTCTGGCTTCAAGGGCGGTGACCGCACCAACATCGAATTGCCTAAGGTTCAGCGCAATTTCCTGAAGGCTTTGAAGGAGGCGGGCAAAAAGGTTGTCTTTGTCAACTGTTCGGGTTCGGCTATCGCCTTGACTCCAGAGACAGAGAGTTGCGATGCCATTCTCCAGGCCTGGTATCCTGGTCAGGAAGGTGGTGAGGCAGTGGCTCGTGTGCTCTTCGGTGAGTACAATCCTGCCGGCAAGTTACCAATCACTTTCTATCGCAATTCCAATCAGTTGCCTGATTTCAAGGATTACAGCATGAAGGGCAGAACCTATCGCTATATGAACAATGCGCTCTTCCCATTCGGTTACGGCTTGAGCTATACTTCTTTCCGTATTGGCGATGCTACACTTTCTAACTCTATCCTGAAGAAGGGTGAGAAGATTACCTTGAAGGTGCCTGTTAGTAATGTTGGCAAGAAAGATGGAACCGAGATTGTGCAGGTATATGTGAAGAATCCTGCCGATACCGAAGGACCATTGAAGAGCTTGAAGGCTTTCGAGAGAGTGGAGGTGAAGGCAGGAAAGACTGCTGAGGCTGTCATCACGCTGGATAGCAGAAACTTCGAACTCTTCGATGCTGCAACCAATACCGTCCGTGCCAAGGCAGGAAAGTATGAGGTTTATTACGGCAGCAGTTCGGCTGATAAGGATTTGAAGAAACTGGATGTTTCTATTGAATATTAAGTAACTTGAGAAAATCATCAAGGAGCTGAGTAAATATGAAAAGAGGGTGTGAAACTCTTTGATAGACGTTGATAGAGTGATCAAATTCCCTTTAAGGTATTGGGTACACAGTTGAATACATAATAAATCCCGAAATCGCTTGGCGGTTTCGGGATTTTTGCTTATCTTTGCCAACGTAAATAGTAAATTGTTGATAATATGGCAACGAAGTTATATCCAATAGGCATGCAGACCTTCTCTGAGATTCGAGAGGAGGACTTTCTCTATGTAGATAAGACGGAGTACATCTATCGTATGACTCATACGAGTGGAAAGTATTTCTTCTTGAGTCGTCCACGTCGTTTCGGAAAGTCACTCCTCGTCTCTACTATGCAGAGCTATTTCGAGGGAAAGAAGGAACTCTTTAAGGGGCTTGCCATCGAAAAGCTAGAAAAAGATTGGACGGAATATCCTGTGCTTCATTTTAGTTTGGCAGGTGGAAAGCACATGGAGAAAGACCAATTGGTGCGCTATCTCTTATATATATTAAATGTAAATGAAGAAAAATTTGGCATCGTCAATGATTCTCCTGACCCGAATGTCCGTATGCTTAATTTAATAAAAACGGTATATGAACAGACTGGGCAGAAGGTTGTTGTGCTCATCGATGAATACGATGCTCCTTTGCTTGATGTAGTGCATGAGGATACTAGCTTGGATATATTGAGAGAGGTGATGCGCAATTTCTATAGTCCCCTAAAGGATAGCGACCGAATGCTGCGTTTCGTCTTCTTGACAGGCATCACCAAGTTCTCGCAGCTTAGTATATTCAGTGAACTCAATAATATTACTAATGTGAGTATGCACCAAGAGTATGCTGGCATTTGCGGCATTACCAAGGAGGAATTGTTGGATAAGTTTGATGAGGATATTGATGTGTTAGCAGGTAGGTTGGGATTGACACACGAACAAGCCTTGTCAAAACTGAAGGAAAATTATGATGGCTATCACTTTACCTGGCCATCATCAGATATTTTCAATCCTTATAGCTTGTTGAACTGTTTAGCTGAAGGACAGATGAATTCCTATTGGTTTGGCTCAGGCACTCCTACTTATCTCCTTAATATGATGCGGAAATATGACTTTACACCGATTGACCTGGGTGAACAGATGGATGCATCAAAGGATGATTTCGATGCAGCCACTGAGACGATGACTACTATCATGCCTTTGCTTTATCAGAGTGGTTATATCACTATCAAGAATTATGATCAGGAAACGGAACTCTATACCTTGGCTCTGCCTAACAAAGAGGTGAGGATAGGTTTGTTTCGCAGTATGTTGCCGCATTATTTGGCGGCAAAGTCTGCAATGTGCAATACGACCGTGGCCAAGATGTCTGCTCTTATCAATAAGGGTAACATGGATGGTGCTCTTCAGCTATTGAAAACGTTCTGGGAGACGGTACCTTATTGCGATAATACCGATTATGAGGGGCATTATCAGCAGACAATGTATATCATCTTTGCCCTGCTTACGAATTTCCGTATATTGGTGGAACAGCATACTTTCCGGGGAAGAACAGACATTACGATGGAAACAAAGGATACCATCTATG
>UMJL01066842.1_pt1 | contig 16570 bp, 10 predicted proteins | sample 1966071 | NCBI WGS metagenome assembly UMJL01 (sample SAMEA4836148, study PRJEB28245) | human gut metagenome | biome: gut microbiome; material: fecal sample | place: Denmark | collected 2008
TTTAGTATGTGGTGGGAAGGTTCGATAACTTATCGATTTATCATTGAATTATTAACGATAAAATAAGATATATTTAAATGAGACGTTTATTTATTGTATGGTTATTGTTGGGATGTTTATTGAATTCTTGTATACTTTTTGCACAGGAAGGTAAAACAACTGAATCTCTTTTGGAAAATTCTTCTCAAAAGAAGTTTCTTAATCCAGACCGAATCCGTTACGATGGCTCGTGTATGACGATTGATGGTAAAGATATGTTTGTCTATAGTGCGGCTTTTCATTATTTCCGCTGCCCGGAGGAGTTGTGGCGCGATCGTTTCCGTGACATTAAAGCTGCTGGTTTTAATACGGTTGAGACGTATGTTCCTTGGAATTGGCATGAACGTACTATGCCGGCAAGTCCTGAAGATAATAGCCATTTTGATTTCGCAGATCTTAAACGTTGGTTGAAGATGGCTCAAGATGAGTTTGGTTTGTATACCATTGTCCGTCCTGGACCATTTATTTGTGCTGAATATTCGGGTGGGGGGTATCCTCGTTGGCTGGCAAAATTTCGTCCGTCAAGTTACAAGGAGTTTTGGTTGAGAAGTGCAGATGAACAACACATCCGTTGGTGCAAACATTGGTTTGATGCTGTATGCAAAGCGTTGGCAGATGAGCAGTTGACCCGTAAATCTGTGGGAGAGAAAGGTATTATCCTTATTCAGATAGAGAATGAGTATAACCATCACGGATGTTATGGGAAAGAAAAGCTTTTGAAAGCATTGTATAAATCTGTTCGTGACAGTGGATGGGATGTTCCTATATTTACGTGTTTGACCAATGAATGCCGAAGTAGTAAGGATGAGGAACTGTCACAGGTCTTTGATAGTGATAATTACTATGTAGGTCTTTCGTCAGCTCCAGATTGTGCCTACCGTATGGCTGAACTTAAAAAGGCGCAGCCTGATGCTCCTGGATTTGTGACTGAACTTCAAGGTGGGTGGTTTTCATTGGTAACAGGTGGTTTAAGTGAGGATCATTATTCGGATGCGCGCCATTTCAAGGCCGTTGGTTTGATGTCTTTGTTGGGAGGGGCTACAGGAATAAATTATTATATGTTTTTTGGTGGTACTCATTTTGCCGGTTGGGGCGCAAGAGGTATGACGACCAGTTATGATTATAATGCGGCGATCAGGGAAAATGGTGCACGTGGTCCAAAATATTTTGAAGCTCAGGCCATCGGTGAGTTTATTCATACGTTTGAACACTCTTTGATTCGTTCCGAAGGTGGTCCATGTACGCTTGAAGGAGCTCCGGAATCATTGTTTGGTGGTATTCGTGTTGGAATTGATGGTACACGTTTTGTGTTTCTGCATAATACCGATCCTCAAAAGTCAATTAAAGGAACAGTACGTCTTTTGCCGGGAAAAATGAAGCGTCCCTCGAAACCGATGTACAATATTAATCAGCATGGAGAAAAAGTACTGATAGATGTGCATGATGATGGAGAGAATGGAACTTTGGCTCTTGAACCTGTCGAAGTGACTTATGAACTGAATGCGTTGGATACAAAGGTTTTGGTTATCCCTTCAGGTAAACGTCCGAGTCAGGGTGAGTGGTGGCCTCATAAGGCAGCTCAACCCAAACGGCCTTCAAAAGTACCCGCTTCCATTCGTATAGCATCCGTAAAGAAAAAAGAAGATTGTGTCGGAAATGCAGATTGGATGCATTTACATCGTTTGGTTTCCTTATCGGACCTGGGCGTGAACGATTTTCGTTATAGTTTGTATCGTGCTAAGGTGACGTTGGATGCCAATCAGGTTGCAAAGGAGCGTTTCTTGTTATTTAATATGTATACCAGAGATATTGTCTCGGTGCAAGTTAATGGGAAGAATGTCAAACGCCTTTTCCCTGATCATGCAGATGCACAATCTTGGACTACTCGTGATTGTTTCCAGCAGATTCGTCCAGATGAATATGACAATCGTTTTGATGTCTCCGGCACCCTCTGTGTAGGTGAAAATGAGATTGTTGTGGTATATGAAAATCTGGGGCATGCCCATGGCTATTTCCCAATGGAAGAATTGGCCGGTATACGGGAAGCTGGTTTGTCTGTTACTGAAACAGCTTTGACACATCCTTTGGAATGGGATTTCTCTGCCGATGTCGCTGGTATAAGTGAAGGATGGAATCTCCCGGACTTTGTGCCGAAAGATTGGGAAACCGTAAACTTGGATGTGCAATGTAAAGTCCCTCGAAAAGGTAATGGCATTCAGCCTAAGTCTGTTGCAGACGGATTGTTTACCTGGTATCGTATAGAGTTCGAACTTCCTGAACAGAAGAAAGGAGTTTGGATTCCTTGGTTGGCTCGTATTAATGCATCTGGCAACGGCTATATGTGGCTTAATGGACACAATATAGGTCGTCATTGGGAAGCAGGACCACAACGTGAATATTTTTTGCCCGAGTGCTGGTTGAACTTTGGAGGAAAGAAGAATGTATTGGTGTTAGGGTTGAGGCAGACAGCCAATGGCGCTTTACTGAATGCACTTGAGATTCTTCCATATCCGGAAATGGCGGAAATCAGGTAATGGTTTCATGAGATATCTGCAGGAAAGCATCGCTTTAACTCGTTTAAAACGATGCTTTTCTTCTTTTAAACTACAGTAACATCTCCCTCAACCTCCTCAACGTCTTCGATACCGAGTTCATGGAGGCTTGGGGGGTGATGTCCAGAATCTCGGCAATTTCCTTGTGTGATAGGTCTTTGATGTAGAAGAGGTAGAGTATCTGCTTCTGCTGGGGAGGCAGGCTGTTGATGGCTTTCTGCAGGGAGTGGTATTGGCGGACTTCTTCATCGTCTTTGGTAAAGAAGCGGCGGAAAGCGTCCTCGTCGTCGGATAGCGAGAACTCGATGTCGTCGACGGACAGGTTGTCGTGGCGGGCGGCGTAATAGTCGTAGGCCATGTTGCGCATGGCGCGGAGGAGGTAAATCTTCAAATCGTCGATGTCGTGCAGGTCACCCCGCTTACAGAGGCGGACGAAGATGTCTTGAATGAAGTCTTCAATCAGGTCGGCATCGTTGACAAACTTCAGGCCGTAGTTGTAGAGCAGGTTGTAATGGGCTTTGTACGAACGTTCCAATACTTCCAGAAAGTTGTTTTCCGTAGCAGATATGTTTCCTTCCTTTCGTTTCATGTTTCTTCCGTATCAGAACCTTACATTTTATAAAATTGTCGGCTAAGGTAGTAAAAAGAACGGATAAATCATAGAAAAAAGTGAAAAAGAGTTTGGTTTATAGAGGGGTAGGGTGGCTTCGTATGGAAAAAAGTCGTACTTTTGTTTCCCGTAATTTATAATATAATCAATCGTTTTTATGAAAAAAATCTTAGTATCTATCTTTCTCTTGTTGGGGACGTTGGGCAGTGTCGCTCAGGAGGCCGGGCTGAAGGGGTTCGCCTACGGTCAGGCCGAGGCACCGACAGGCAAGGAGTGGGAAGCTCCCGAGGAGCTGGCGCTGAACAAGGAACAGCCGCGGGCGTGGTTCTTTACGTTTGCCGATGTGGAAAGTGCACGGCGCGTCCTGCCCGAGCAAAGCAGTTATTATCAGTCGTTGAATGGTGACTGGAAGTTCCATTGGGTAGGTAACCCAGAGGAACGTCCGACCGATTTTTATAAACCCGAGTTTGATGTAACGGGATGGGACGATGTGACCGTGCCGATGCAATGGAATGTGGTGGGTATCCAGAAGGATGGCAGTCTGAAGTACGGAGTGCCCATCTATGCCAACCAGCCGGTCATCTTCCAGCACAAGGTGGCCGTGGGCGACTGGAAGGGAGGCGTGATGCGTACGCCGCCTACCGACTGGGTGACCTACAATCACCGCAACGAGGTAGGTTCCTACCGCCGTTCGTTCACCCTCCCTGCCGGTTGGGAAGGACGCGAGGTGTACATCAACTTCGACGGTGTTTCTTCTTTCTTCTACCTTTGGATCAACGGGCATTACGTGGGGTTCTCGAAGAACTCGCGCAATACGGCTTCGTTCGATATCACGCCTTATCTGAACGAGAAGGGCGACAACATGGTGGCTGTTGAGGTCTATCGTAATTCGGACGGCTCCTTCCTTGAGGCGCAGGATATGTTCCGCCTGCCGGGTATCTTTCGTACCGTTTCGCTGACATCGACGTCGCAGGTACAGGTGCGCGACTTCCGCGTCTTTCCCAACTTGGATGCCAACTATGAAGACGGTACCCTTCGCGTTGAGGCCGACCTCCGCAATCTGAGCAAGAAGAAGATAAAAGGATATACACTGACCTATTCGCTCTATGCCAACAAGCTTTATTCGGATGACAATGAGCTGGTGGAAGGCGTAGGCGGCACGTATAAATTGGACGAAATGGAGAAGAGTGGCAAGTTCTGTTCGAAGACAGAGATAGCCGTACCCAGTCCGCGCAAGTGGTCGGCCGAGGCGCCCTATCGTTATGTACTGGTGGGCCAGCTGAAGGACAAGAAAGGCCGTGTCGTAGAGACATTCTCCACTGCCCTGGGCTTCTGCAAGGTCGAAATCAAGGATACGCCTGCCAGCGAAGACGAGTTTGGACTGGCCGGACGCTACTACTACGTGAACGGCAAGACGGTGAAGCTGAAAGGTGTGAACCGTCAGGAAATCAATCCGGCTACAGGCAACGCCATCACGGTGAAGCAGATGGAAGAGGAAATCATGCTGATGAAGCGTGGCAACATCAACCATGTGCGCAACTCGCATTACTCCAACGATCCGCACTGGTACTACCTCTGCGACAAGTATGGCATCTATCTGGAGGATGAGGCCAACATCGAAAGTCATCAATATTATTATGGTGAAGCTTCTTTGTCGCACGTGCCCGAGTTTGAGGCTGCCCACGTGGCCCGCGTCATGGAGTTGGCACATGCACACGTCAACCATCCGTCGGTAGTCATCTGGTCGCTGGGCAACGAGGCCGGACCGGGCAAGAACTTTGTGACGGCCTACAACGCCCTCCATCAGTTCGACCCTTCGCGCCCCGTGCAGTACGAGCGCAACAACGACATTGTGGACATGGGTTCCAACCAGTATCCGTCCATCGCGTGGATGCGTGGTGCCGTGACAGGTAAGTACGACATCAAGTACCCCTTCCACGTATCGGAATACGCCCACTCGATGGGTAACGCCGTGGGCAACCTCATCGACTACTGGGAAGCTATCGAGTCGACCAACTTCTTCTGCGGAGCCGCTATCTGGGACTGGGTAGACCAGGCACTCTACAACTACGACCCGAAGACGGGCGACCGCTACCTGGCCTACGGAGGCGACTTCGGCGACAAGCCCAACAGCGGTATGTTCTGTATGAACGGTATCCTCTTCCCCGGCCATCAGCCCAAACCTCAGTACTACGAAGTGAAGAAGGTTTATCAGAACGTGGGCGTCAAGGCGGTGGACATGACGAAGGGACAGATTGAAGTCTTCAACAAGCGTTACTTCGAGCCGCTGACCGATGTCTATATGGTATGGTCGTTGTGGAAGGATGGGAAGAAGATTGAGGAAAGCACTGCTTTCAAGGGTCCGCGCAGCATCCTCGGTCCGCGCGAGAAGGTGGCCTACACCCTGCCTTACGACTACAGCAAGCTGGCTCCCGAAAGCGAATACTTCGTGAAGGTACAGTTCCTGTTGGCTCAGGATATGCCTTGGGCCAAGAAGGGTTTCGTACAGATGGAAGAACAGCTGCCCGTGAAGGCTGCCGGCGAGAAGCCTGCTCTGGCCTCTGTGACAGCTTCGATGGAGCGTCCGTCGGTCGAGGAAGCCGAAGACTTCACCACCGTATCGGGCAACGGCTTCACGCTGAAGTTTGACAATCGCGAAGGTACCATCTATAGTATGGAATACAACGGTCGCAAGGTCATCCTCGACGGCAAGGGGCCGAAGCTCGACGCTCTCCGCGCACCGGTGGACAACGACAACTGGGCCCGCGACCGCTGGTTCGAGAAAGGCCTGCACAACCTGAAGCACAAAGTCCTGAACTATGCGTGGGTCAACGCCAAGCGGAAGGGCGACAACACGGTTCAGCTGATGTACACTGTCGAGTCGCAGGCACCGAACGCCGCTGTGCTCCAGGGAGGTAACTCCGGTCGTAACTCCATAAAGGAACTGACCGACCGTCCCTTCGGCCCGAACGACTTCAAGTTCGTCACCAATCAGATATGGACCGTCTATCCCGACGGTTCGGTAGAGCTCCAGTCGAGCATCACGTCGAACGATCCGTCGCTGGTGCTGGCCCGTCTGGGTTATGTGATGGAACTTCCTGCCGAACTCCAGCAGTACACGTGGTACGGCCGTGGTCCGTGGAACAACTATAATGACCGTCTGACGGGTTCGTTCATCGAGCAGCATCAGAGTCTGGTGAAAGACCTCTTTGTAAACTTCCCCAAACCGCAGAGCATGGGTAACCGCGAGGATGTCCGCTGGTGTGCCCTGACCGATGCCAAGGGCGATGGTGTGGAGTTTGTGGCTGGTACCCGCATGTCGGCTTCCGCTCTGCCCTGGTCGGCTTTGGAAATGACGCTGGCTCCGCACCCATATCAATTGCCCAAGTCTACGGGTACTCACCTGCACATCGACCTGGGTGTGACCGGCTTGGGTGGTAACAGCTGTGGCCAGGGCGGCCCGTTGGAACCCGACCGCATAAAGGCCGGCGACCACAACATGAGCTTCATCATCCGCCCCGTACGTCAGGCTGACTTTACCGAGACGGCCCGCGTGTCGGTATCAGGCGAAATGCCGCTGTCCATCTCGCGCAGCCGCAACGGTGAAGTAACCATCTCGTCGCAGAAAAAGGATGCGGAGATTGTCTATACGCTGGACGGCAAGAAGAAGGAATATCTCTACATCGAACCCTTCAACCTGCGCGAAGGTGGTGTGGTGACAGCCCGTTACAAAGACAATAAGGCCGTATCTGTCACCATGAAGTTCGAGAAGCTGGAGAGCATCCCGATGACGGTGGTCTATGCTTCGAGCGAGGAGACCGGCGAAGGAGCCGCTTCCCATCTGGTGGACGGCAATCCGAGCACAACATGGCATACGATGTATTCCGTGACCGTGGCCAAGTATCCCCACTGGGTGGACTTCGATGCCGGTGAGGTGAAGACCATCAAGGGCTTTGTCTACCTGCCCCGCCAGGACGGTGGAAACAACGGAAACATCAAGGACTACAGCCTGCATACAAGCATGGACGGCAAGAACTGGACCGAAGTGACTAAAGGGACTTTCGGTAAGGGCAAGAAGGAACAGCGCGTGATGCTGGACAAGCCTGTGCGCGCCCGCTATATCCGTTTTACGGGCTTGAGCTCGCAGAATGGAGCCGACTTTGCCGGTGGTGCCGAGTTCTCGGTAATTGCCGATTGAGTCTGTTCCTGAAATAAGGGAAAAGGCTGCATCAGAATGAATTGTCATCCTGATGCAGCCTTTTCTTTTTTGATAGAGCGAGGTGTCATGCTTTCTTTGGGCAGGTAAGATACACGGATGTCTTCGTTTCCCTTGTAGGGAACGCCCGTTCCCAGCGCACGGAAACGCTCGTTTCCTAGCATGGTAACTCCCGTTTCCTCATAGGGTAACTGTTGTTTCCTAATAGAGGGAACGCTCGTTTCCTTATAGGGGAAACAGATGGAACGCCCTGTTTTCGTTTGTTACGATGCTTTTAAGCCAGAACCCAGAACGATTTCAGCAAGAGGATGGTCTGGCATACGCCCAAGGTCATGCCGTCTTTCCCCATCAGGGAACGGAGCTTGAGCAGGGCACGGTTGGTCAGATTCATGGACGACTGTTCGTTGATGTCCATGATGGCCGCTATTTCTTTGTGCGAAAGCTCCTTGACGTAGCGCAGGTAGAGGGCTGTCTTCTGATGTGGAGGCAACTGCGCGATGGCTTTCAGCAAGTGTTGGGCCAGTGCAAAATCCCGGTCGTTTTGCGGAAACATCTGTTCGAAGAGGTCTTCGTCGTTTGGTATCTCAAACGAAGAAGTATCCAGCGAATCCCTTTCCCGCTCCAGTCCGACAAGCTTGTTGAACAGGTTGTTCTTCAATGCTTTCAGCAGATAGGCCCGTACGGTGATGCCTTCGATGCTGATGCGGGTATTGTGATAGAGGTGGACAAAGAGGTCGTGGATGCAGTCCTTGATCAGTTCGCGGTCGGAAGTACATTTCAAGCCATAATTCAACAGCAGGACGTAATACCGTTGGTAGATTACCTCCAGCGCCTTGCGGTCTCCTTCGGCCAGGAGGTGCCACAGGGTGGTGTCGTCTGTCTGTTCGATGCTTGTTATGTCTTTCATTTTTTGGAATTCCTTTTGCAAATAAAGGTATTTTTTATGTTTTGTCCAAGGCTGGAGTGAAATATTGCGGGTGTTTGGAGGTATTTGCAGCCTTTTTTTATTTTTCTGAAAAAAAGTTCCCGATAAGTGAGTAGGTTTTTCATGCGAATCCATTCTAGATACAAAGGTCTGATTTATGAAATACGAAATAAGTGACATAAAGCGCGTGCTGTCCCGGCTGGTAACTTACTTCCGGGTTCAGGAAGATACCTCCTCGCAACAGGAGATGAACGAGTTGTGGCGCCGGATTGACCGCAGCATCGATGCCCGCCGCAGCAAGCGTCGGATGATGGTGTGGGGCAGTGTGTCGGCGGCAGCATTGCTGGCAGGTTGCATTTGGCTGGGCGTGGGACATTACTGGGAACAGCAGTCTGATTTGTCGGTCGTCGCGGCCCGTATGATGGAAAAAACGGTGGAAACAGACGAAATCCAGCTGATAGTCGCTCCCGAGCAGACCCTTCGGGTGAAAGACGGCGGTACGGTGACTTATCAGCAGGATGGCGGTATCCAAGTGGATGAGAATGTGCTTGCAAGTGATGAAATGCAAAATGGCCCTTATGATCAGATTATTGTACCCAAAGGACGTTTGGGGAGGCTGATATTATCAGATGGAACAGAACAGAATTGTACATAAATTCGGGAACTAAAGTCATTTATCCTGAACGATTTGGGAGAAAACGGCGTGAAATTTTTGTAGACGGTGAGATTTATATCGATGTACGCCGTGACGAAACAGTACCGTTTGTAGTAAAGACTGCGCATTTCGATGTAGAAGTGTTGGGTACTGCTTTTGATGTCAGGGCATATAGTAACGAAGAAGGTCGTGATGAAATTGTTTTACTTCGAGGAAGCGTGAATGTGAAAAGTGTTTCTGGCGTTGAAGTAGAACTGAGACCTGATAAGAAGGCGGTTGTATCAGCTGGTGGAGTCATACATACGGAAACGGTGGATGCAACCGACTATATTTTGTGGACCAAAGGCATTTTGCCATTGAACAACGGTACTATAGGAGATATCGTAGATGATTTGAGCCGCTATTACGATGTGAAGATTACTTGTGATGAGAATATTAGAAATATAAGGATTGCCGGCAAAATTGATTTGCAGCAGGGAGTGGAGGAAGCACTTCGGAATCTTTCACTTACAGGAGGATTCTCTTGTATGAAGCAGTCGGATGCTTATATTTTGTATTCTCAGAATAGTGACTGATATTAAAATCAACGAGAGTAATAATCCGATGTTTAACTTTAAAGTATTGCCTATGAGTATATAATTTTTATAAGAAGTCCATACAATATTGAGAATATGTTTGGATCCGTGAAGAACACTTAATGTTGGTAACTAAATCAGTATAGAAGTATTATGAAAAAAAGAATGAAAAACGCAATCATGATGTCTCGGTTGACGAAATTTATGTTTGCAGTGGGATTTTTATTAACCACAATTTTTAGTTATGCCGGTAATTTGGCATATGCGCAAAAACAGACCTTTACATTTGATTTGAAGAACGTAACTATTAAAACCGTACTCCAAACCATTGAGAAACAGAGTGAGTTCATCTTTATGTATCGTTCCGATTTGTTTGATGCTTCAAACAGGGTGTCGGTGAGTGCTGACAAACAAAGTATTTCCCAAATTTTGGATCAAATATTGGCTGGAACAACAGTGGTATACGAAATTAATGATAGACAGATTTTGTTGAAAGCTGCGGATGAAAAAGAAAATTCTTTTTTACAGACTGGCAATGCTAAGAAAATCAGCGGAATTGTTACTGATGGAACAAGTCAAGAACCCATTATTGGAGCTAATGTGTTGGTAATCGGTAGTACAAATGGTGTTATTACTGATTTGGAGGGGCGTTTTACCCTTGATGTTCCGCAAGGTGCAAAATTGAAAATTTCCTATTTGGGTTATGTGACGAAGGAACTGGTTGTTGGTGATGCCACCAATTATGCAATTCAACTTTTTGAAGATTCCAAAGCGTTGGACGAAGTGGTGGTTGTAGGTTATGGTACGCAAAAGAAAGTCAATGTCATAGGTTCGATCGCGATGGTAGACGCAGAAAAACTTGAGAATCGTGCAACTTCTTCAGTCGTATCTGCATTGACGGGACAAATGCCGGGTGTTACGATTACACAGCCTGGAGGGCGCCCAGGTGAAAACACTGGTACTATACGAGTACGTGGTGTAGGTTCATTTGGAGCAACGCCTGATGCATTGATATTGATAGATGGTATTCCTGGAAACATGACAGATATTAATCCTAATGACATTGAATCAATTTCTGTGTTGAAGGATGCGGCAACAGCAGCTATATATGGAGCTCGTGCAGCCAATGGAGTTGTTTTGGTAACCACTAAAAAAGGTAAAGCTTCCAAAGTTTCTGTTTCCTATAATGGCTATGTAGGATTTAATCGGGCAACGGCTCTTCCTGAATATGTGGATAGCTGGGATTATGCTCGTTTGTTAAATGAAGCAGAAGGGATGACTCGTTTTACAGATGAAGATATTCAGGCAATGCGTGATGGAAGTCAGCCGGATCGCTTTGCCAATGAACAGCCGGTAGATGATATATTTTCAGGCAATGGTTTCCAGACAGGACATGATTTGTCTTTGAATGGTGGAAATGAGAAGACGCAATACTTCGCTTCCTTTGGCTATTTGAGTCAAAATGGTATAGTACCGGGTAATAATTATTCCCGTTATACTGGGCGTTTGAATTTGACCTCAGAGTTGGCGAAAGACTTGAAACTGACGATTCGTTTGAGAGGAGATCGAAGAAATGTGAAAGAACCGGGTACAGCTGGTTCTGTGGATGGAGATGGCATGATGTTGCTGATTCAACAGGGTATGCGTTTCCCTGGGTATATGCCTTCTCAGCTGAGCAATGGAAATTGGGGACCTGGTGTGAAGAATTTTGGAACAGCTAAGGCTTGGCTGGCATCTGAATCATTCAGTGAAAAACCAACGATGCGTTTGAACTCTGTAGTCAGTTTGGATTATGCTCCGATAAAAGGTTTGAAATTATCTGCAATGGGAGCTTATAATTTTACTAATACTCGAACCAAAGCATATCGTGCTACACTGCCAGTGGAAATCGATGGAGTTGTCAAGACATTAGGTCCTTCTTCCTTAGAGGAAAGCAGTACCAATACTGAATATAAGTCTTTTCAGGCAACAGCAAATTATGCTACGTCATTTGCAGGGAAGCACAATATTGATGCTTTGATTGGTTATTCATGGGAAGAGGAATCTGCTCGTGATTTAAGCGCAAGTCGCCAAAATTTTCCTAATAATAACTATCCTTACTTGACTGTAGGTTCTCCTGATGTACAGAAAAACTCGGGTGGTGGTAATGACTGGGTTATTCAGTCATATTTTGGCCGTTTACAATATAATTTTATGGAAAAATATTTGGCTGAGATTACAATGAGATATGATGGTTCTTCTCGTTTCCCGAAGGATTCTCGTTATGCCTTTTTCCCTTCTGCAGCATTGGGTTGGAGAATTTCAGAAGAAAATTTTATTAAAGAGAATGAAAGCTTGGATTTCATTTCTAATTTGAAACTGAAGGCTTCAGTTGGTATGTTAGGTAATAATAATATTGGTAATTATGCTTATCAATCAGTATATGAATTAGGGCAAGCTTACAATTATCCGTTTGGTGGTGTTATAAATCAAGGCGCAGCTCTGGTAACTTATACTGATCCGACATTAAAATGGGAAACAACTCGGACATATGATATAGGTTTTGAATCGGTATTATGGGATGGCTTGTTATCTGCTAATGTAACTTATTTCAATAGATATACATATGATATTTTGTATAAGCCAAACGCAAGTGCTTCTTCCATATTTGGTTTGCAAATGAGTGAGGTTAATACAGGAGAAGCCTCCAATCGAGGTTGGGAATTTGAACTTGGGCATCGAAATACGGTAGGTGATTTTAGTTATGGTATAAGTGCTAATTTCTCTATTATTAATAATAAAGTTGAGTCTTTGGGTGTGGGTAATGTTCAACAACCTAATGGCTTGGTAGGCGATGGCTCCAGTTTGTTTGTTGGTTATCCCATGCAAATGTATTATGGATATGTGACGGATGGTGTGTTCTTGGATCAGGCAGATATAGATGCTTGGTTTGCACATATTGATCAGTCTTCATTGGGAGCTAACCATGCAAATACTAAGCCTGGTGATATCCGTTATAAGGATATTTCAGGGCCTGATGGAGTACCAGATGGAAAAGTTGATGCTACTTATGACCGTGTATACTTGGGTTCACAGATACCTAAATATACATTTGGTTTGTCTTTTAATGCCGCATACAAAGGATTTGATTTAAATCTGTTTTTACAAGGTGTGGCAGGTGTTAAAGGAATGTTAAGTAATTATTCAGGTTGGGCATTCTGGAGCGAAGGTAATGTACAAAAATGGCAGATGGAGGAAGCTTTTGATCCGAAGAATCCTGAAAGATATCCAGGTTATCCGCGCATTCAGAATTTGGGAAACTCTGTTGGCATTAATAATCAGACTTCTGATTTTTGGGTACGTAATGCTTCTTATTTACGCATCAAGAATGTACAATTGGGGTATACTTTGCCGAAGTCTGTTTTGAATGGGACCTTTATTTCTAATGTCCGTTTCTATGTATCGGCAGAAAATCCATTGACATTCCATGGATATCCTACTGGTTGGGATCCGGAAATCAATTCAAGCGGTCAATTCTATCCAGTTTTATCAACTTATACATTTGGTGTGAATCTTAAATTTTAGAAGGTATGAAAAATAAAATAAATAAAATAGGAATAATCTTGACTGCATCATTAATGTTGTCGGGATGTGACATGGATCGATATCCGTTAACAAGTTTTAGTGAAGATACGTTTTATTCAGATGAGGCAAATGTGAAATTGGCTTTGACTGGCCTGTATCGTGGAAATATAACGTTGGGAGTTGACTATGGTGCTGCTGATTGGTGGGCATACAGTGCAGTTATCTTGTTGGATGGAGTTTCTGATATAGGTTATGATCGCAGAGGTTTTAATAATGATTTAGGAAAACTTACTTCTGGGCAACTTCAAGATAATAATGGTTGGGTGAAAAGCTTATATCAGTCTCCATATAAGAGGATCAGTGCATGTTGCCGTTTCTTGGAGGGACTTGATAAGATTGGAAGTCAAAGTACAGAAATGCAGCGGATGCGGGCTGAGGCGAGGTTTATTCGTGCATTACAGTATTTTTATTTAGGTTCCTATTATCATGATGTTCCTTTAGTCAAAACAGTATTGACATTGGATGAGGCAAATAATGTAAAAAAATCAACCCGGAAAGAGGTTCTGGAATATGCAGCTTCTGAGTTGGATGAGGTTTCTAAGGTATTGCCACGTCAGAAAGATTTGCAGGGGTCGGAGTTGGGACGTGCTACGGCACAAGCAGCTTTAGCTTATTTGGCCCGTACTTATATGATTTTGGAGGATTATCCGAAGGCCGCTCAAGCTTGTAAACAAATTATGGATTGGGGGGATAATGAATTGGAACCTGATTATCAAAAATTGTTTTATCCTTCCAATAGAACAAATAAGGAGTTTATTTTTGCGTCTCAATTTGTTGATGATTTAGCTGGTACAGGTTTGCCTCAGCATGTTTATCCAATAAAAGACGGAGGATGGTGCTTGGTAAATGCTAGTAATATTTTATTTGAAGCATATGATTTTAAAGATGGAACTCCTTTTAGTTACGATGATCCTCGTTTTAACAAAACAAATTTTGGCGAGAATAGAGATCCCCGTTTGGACTATACTATATATTATGATGGTGCAACTTTTAAAGGTTCGTCATACTTCTGCAATCCAGAAACAACGGCAGCCGATAAGATAGGGCCGGGGCAGACTACGCAGACGGGTTATCTGATGCGTAAATATTTGGATGAAGGATGGAGTGGAGATATTAATTCATATGGTATAGCTGTACCTTTAGCGCGCTATGCCGATATTTTGTTGTTGTATTTGGAAGCAAAGGTAGAGGCTGGTGAGGTAATTGATCAGACCTTATTAAATGAAACAATAAATAAAGTGCGTGGAAGAGAAAGTGTAAATATGCCTCCTATTACAGAAACAAATTCTGTTGATTTAATGAAGTTGATTCAGAAAGAACGTATGATTGAGCTAGCTTTTGAAGGTTGGCGTCTATGGGATTTGTATCGTTGGGGAATCGCTGAAGAAAGATTAAATATGGATATTTATGGTTCTCCCTTCTATGTGTCTAATCAGGATCTGATGAAGAAAAAGGATGGAGTACGGGATCCTTGGGACAGATGGTATGTAAATACACGGTCTTTTGTGAGCGGACAGGAAGTTTGGCCCATACCATTGGCTGAGAAAAATATCAATCCAAACTTACGATGAAGTAAAGTAATCTTTGTTATAAACAAAACCTGAGGATTTCGTTCGACAAATCATTCGTTTTGTCGGTTTTATACGGAATCCTCGGGCTTCCCTATAATGTAGTTACCATGAAACATGCCGTTCCTTTTTATCTTTCCCTTTTGGCTTTTCCGCTGTTATCTGATGCTTTGTATGCACAAGACAGGCAAATGCCTAATGTGATTTTTATCTTGGCCGATGATATCGGCTATACAGATCTTGGTTGTTATGGTGCGACTCGGATAAAGACTCCTGCTGTAGATCAGTTGGCGTCAGAAGGGGTACGTTTTACTTACGCGTATGCACCTGCTTCTACTTCCTCGCCGTCCCGTTATGCTTTACTTACAGGAGAATATGCTTGGCGCAAAAACGTAGGAATCTTGCCTGCAGATGCTCCGTTGAGCATAGATCCGGCGAAGATGACACTACCGGGCTTTTTGAAAAAACACGGTTATCGGACAGGGCTGGTGGGTAAATGGCATTTAGGATTGGGAGAAAAAGGGAAACCTGTCGATTTCAATGAGGACATTCATGCAGGTCCATTGGCCGTAGGATTTGACTATGCCTATTATTTCCCGGCTACGAACGATCGTGTCCCTTGTGTATACATTGAAAATAATCGTGTAGTAGGGTTGGAGTCTGCCGATCCGATAACGGTTTCTTATCGAAGGAAGGTGGGAGGTGATCCTACCGGGCGTGAACATCCCGAACAGCTGAAGCTGAAGCCTCACCTTGGCCATGATGCTACGATAGTGAACGGCATCAGCCGTATTGGCTGGATGGCGGGGGGGGAGAAGGCGCGATGGAAAGACGAAGAGATGGCTTTTGTGTTGTTGGAGAGAGCCAAAGCATTTGTGCAAGAACATGCCGGTGAACCTTTCTTCCTGTATTATGCGCCACACAACGCGCACGAACCGCGGGTACCGTCAGAGGCTTTTCGGGGAAAGTCGGCTGCAGGAATTTATGGAGATGTGATTGAAGAGTTTGATTATTGTGTGGGGGAATTGGTGAAGACGTTGAAAGAGAATAACCTTTATGACAACACTCTTATTGTCATTTCCAGTGATAATGGGCCGATGATTAAGGAAGGATATAAGGATGGTGCGCTGGAAAACATGAACGGACATGATCCTTACGGCGGGCTGCGTGGACAGAAGTATTCTTTGTACGAAGCTGGTACTCGTGTGCCATTTATCTTCTCTTGGCCGGAACGGGTCAGAAGACCTTTCGTTCAGAAAGAATGTTTTACTTATCTGGATATGTTGTCTACGTTTGCAGGGTTGTTGGAACTGCCCATTGCTCCAGAAGAGGCCAACGACAGTAAGGATGCTTCTGATTTGTTTCTGAAGAGAGATGCTGGACCCTATAGAGAATATGTCATGATTCAAAACAACGGCGGACAAATTGCTATTCGCAAGGAGAACTGGAAATTCATTCCTGCTACTCAGAATCGGGGAGCCGAACTCTATGATTTGGACAAGGATCCTTCCGAATTGCACGATTTGACAAATGCTTATCCTGAGAAGGTAACTCAATTGCAGAAATATGTAGAACGGGATTATAAGAAGAATGTCAATAAATAAACCAAAGGAAGTTATATGAAAACAAAACTTTTAGTGGGCTTGGGAGTCAGCACTTCCCTGCTCTCTGCTTGTGGCAGCAAGCAACAGGAAGAAGTAAAACAACCGAATGTGATTTTCATTGTAGCCGATGATTTGGGTTACGGAGATTTGAGTTGTTATGGTGCGAAACGTATTCAGACGCCGAATGTGGATAGATTGGCTG
>UMJL01002431.1_pt1 | contig 16470 bp, 7 predicted proteins | sample 1966071 | NCBI WGS metagenome assembly UMJL01 (sample SAMEA4836148, study PRJEB28245) | human gut metagenome | biome: gut microbiome; material: fecal sample | place: Denmark | collected 2008
GCCGCCCAGCGCCACCACAATCATCACGCCCGCCACCTTCAGGGCATCACCGCCGCCAAAGATGACTTTGACATCAATCAGCATGCCCACGCCTATCAGGAAGTAGGGGATGAACAGCGCATTGCCCACAAACTCCAGATGGCTCATCAGCGGCGACACGTGGGGAATGAGGCGGTTCAGCACCAGACCAACGAGGAAAGCCCCCAGGATGCCTTCCATGCCGATGAGCTCCATAAGCCCCGCGCCGAGGAATACCATGGCCAAGACGAAGATGTATTGCATCACATTGTCGTCGTAGCGGCGGAAGAACCAGCGCCCGACGCGTGGCAGGAAGTACATGATGAGCATGGCCAGCACCACGAAGCGCACCACCAGCCAAAGCCAGAAGAGGCCGCCCGCCTCGCCCTTGAACACACCGCTAATGACGGCCAGCACGAGCAGCGTCAGCGTGTCGGTGACGGCCGTACCGCCCACGGCGATGCTCACACTGCGCTGGCGCGAGATGCCGTAGCGGATGACGATGGGATAGGCCACCAGCGTATGCGAGGCATACATACTGGCCAGCAGGATGGAAGTGATGAGGCTGTACTTGAGCAGGAGCACGTTGGTCACCATACCGATGCTGATGGGGATGATGAAAGCCAGCAGGCCCAATGCCACCGCCTTACCGCGGTTCTTCTTGAAGTCGGCCATATTCATCTCCAGCCCCGCCAGAAACATGATGTAGTAGACACCTACCTTGCCGAAAAGCTCGAAACTGCTGTCGCGCACCAGGATGTTAAAACCGTGCTCGCCGATGGCCAGTCCGGCCAGAATCATGCCGATGATGTGGGGGATGCGCAGCTTGGTCAGCAGGATGGGCGCAAACAAAATGATGAGCAGTACAAGGAGGAAAATCCATGTAGGGTCGGTTATGGGAAGTTTCAAACTGAGGTCTAACCAGTCCATAGGCTTGCGTCATTTAAAATTCTTGTGCAAAAATAGCAAAAATACTTTTCACTTGCCAACACCCTCCCCCGCTACTTTCAGGAAAACGGTGCTTTCCGAAGGCGAAAGCACCGTTTTCCGAGGACGAAAGCAATGCTTTCCGCCAACCGCTGCCAAGGGCGTCTGCGTACAAGGCATGTTTTTATCAAAAATTTAAAACTACTTCTGCCGTTATAATCGCAGAATGTTGTAAATTTGCGCCTTGAATTGACTTTTTTACAAACCACTTAAAACAAAGAAAAAGAAATGAAAGTAGCAATTGTTGGAGCAAGCGGAGCCGTGGGACAAGAATTCCTGCGTGTGCTCGATGAAAGAAATTTTCCGTTGGACGAGTTAGTTTTGTTCGGTTCTAAACGCAGCGCCGGTACCAAATATACCTTCCGCGGCAAACAGATCGAGGTCAAACTCTTGCAGCACAACGATGACTTTAAAGGTGTGGACATCGCTTTCACTTCCGCAGGCGCAGGCACATCGAAAGAGTTTGCCGAGACCATCACCAAATACGGAGCCGTGATGATAGACAACTCCAGCGCCTTCCGCATGGACACCGACGTGCCCCTGGTAGTGCCCGAAGTCAACGCCGCCGACGCCAAAGACCGTCCGCGCGGCATCATCGCCAACCCCAACTGCACTACCATCCAGATGGTAGTTGCCCTGAAAGCCATCGAACAGCTTTCGCACATCAAGACCGTACACGTAGCCACCTATCAGGCAGCCAGCGGTGCCGGAGCCGCCGCCATGGACGAACTGTACACCCAATACCGCCAAGTGCTGGCCGGCGAACCTGTCACCGTCGAGAAATTCGCCTACCAGCTGGCCTTCAACCTCATTCCTCAGATTGACGTCTTCACCGACAACGGCTATACGAAGGAAGAGATGAAGATGTACAACGAAACGCGCAAAATCATGCACTCCGACGTCAAGGTGAGCGCCACCTGCGTCCGCGTACCCGCCCTGCGCTCCCACTCCGAGAGCATCTGGGTGGAAACCGAACGCCCCATCTCCGTCGAAGAGGCCCGCGAAGCTTTCGGCAAGGGCGAAGGACTGGTGCTGATGGACAACCCCGCTGAAAAGGAATACCCCATGCCGCTCTTCCTGGCCGGCAAGGATCCCGTCTACGTAGGTCGCATCCGCAAGGACCTGACCAACGATTGCGGGCTGACCTTCTGGATTGTAGGCGACCAAATCAAGAAGGGAGCCGCCCTGAATGCCGTCCAGATTGCCGAGTATCTGATTAAGGAGAACGCCCTCTAAGAGAAATCGAAATAGCCCAAAAGCTCCCGGCTTTCCTTCGTGAAGAAGTCGGGAGCTTTTGATTTCCCAATGGAAGGCTCCGAAAGAAATATTGAAAAAGAATTGCTATATCTAAAAAAAACTATATATTTGTACGTCATTCAAAAACAGTACATGCCATGAAATTAATAGCTGAAAGCGGTTCTACACGTACCGAATGGGCCTTGGTCGAAGACAACAAACTGATACAAAGAGCCTATACAGAAGGACTGAATCCGTTTTTCCAGACACGCCGTGAAATCAGTCGGAGCGTACGTCTGGGATTGCCCGAGCTATTTTTCAAAAAGAAACTGGAACAAGTCTACTTCTATGGTGCCGGATGTACCTCTTATGAAAAGAAAAACATCTTGGGAGCATCACTTGTCGCCCAATTCAAGACCCCTATTCAGGTGGAAAGCGACCTGCTGGCTGCCGCCCGAGGGCTCTTCCAGTGCGAGGCAGGTATAGCATGTATATTGGGAACAAGGTCGAACTCGTGCTTCTACGACGGCAAAATCATCGTCAAAAACGTCAAAGCCGGTGGTTATATATTAGGAGATGAAGGCAGTGGAGCCGTCATGTGCAAATACTTTCTGTCGGATGTCCTGAAAGGACTTGCTCCCAAGGATATCACCAACGACTTCTACGACAAATTCCGCATCAACGCCAATGAAGTGATGGAGTCGGTCTACAACCGCCCCTTCCCCAACCGCTTCCTAGGCACTCTCTCCTATTTTTTAGCCGATTATCTGGACAATGACTACGTATACGACCTGATAACAAACAACCTGCGCAGTTTCTTCACGCGATGCGTCTGCCAGTACGACTATCACAACTACCCGGTCCGTTTCGTCGGGTCACTCGCCTATCATTATGCCGAGCTCTTGCGTCAAATCGCCCAAGAGTTTGACATAAACCTGCAAGTCATTGAAGAAACTCCCATCAACGGCCTGATCGAATATCATGCCATGAATATTGAAGAAGGTTAAAGCCTCCAGCATATTCTTCCTCAAGGCTATACAAAAAGGCATTACAGGAATAATTGTAGCCAGAGCAGCCGCATACTCATAAAGCACTGGCCACCAGCATTTATCAATCAACCGAGAGCCTTATTTCCAAATACGACATCCTTCTCATCATCTTATTTCCATCAACAACCCAAAGGTATCCAAAGGCATAACGCAAAACACATTTTAATACTTAGAAGCAATAATTTTTAAATTTAAAGGTTATTTCAGCGGCAATGCAACTGTTAATTTAATGTGAATTATTGAATATAAATCAAAAATAACAAGTTCTAAATATCGATTAAAACAAAAATAAAACTATCTTTGGCAAAGCAATGGTTGACAGAGCAATCCAAACCTAAAGCCTTGAACATCCACAACTCATAAAAACAGGTTACGAATAGAAACTAATAAAAAGACGTTGAATATGAAGACTATCATTTTATAGTAATTTATATACCAAACCTATTTTTAATAAAATCACTACTTATGAAAGAGGACCGCAGACAACGGAGACTTTCCAACAGGAAACTCTTCGCAGCTGTAGCCATTACAGCACTATTTCTAAGTGGAAGCGTCCCAGCCGCTGCACGGACAGCTTCCGAACGTTCCAACGAAACAATGGAACAAATGCAAACCCAAAGCATTACGGTCACGGTTGTAGACTCCCATGGCGAACCCATTATCGGCGCCAACGTCATTGAGAAAGGTACTACAAACGGTGGCATAACAGACCTTGACGGAAAAATCAAACTGGAAGTAAAGCCCGACGCCATCATCCAAGTGTCATTCGTAGGCTATACCACCCAAGAAGTAAAAGCCGCCCCCAATTTACAAGTTACCTTAAAAGATGATACCGAACTGCTGGACGAAGTGGTAGTCGTCGGCTATGGTTCACAAAAGAAAGTCAATCTGACAGGTGCTGTTGCATCGGTCGACGTTGCCAAGACCATCGACAGCCGTCCTATCACCGATATCGGACGTGCCTTGCAAGGAAGCGTCCCCGGCCTGACCGTCACGACAAATTCCGGTGAAATAGGCAGTGCACCCACTATCAAGATTCGCGGCAGCATCGGCTCACCGAACGGCGATGCCAACCCCTTAATCTTAGTTGACAACGTAGAAGTAACCGACATATCCATGGTCAACCCCGATGACATCGAAAGTATCTCCGTATTGAAAGATGCAGCTTCCGCCTCCATCTATGGTGCTCGCGGTGCATTCGGTGTACTGTTGATTACGACCAAATCCAAAACCAAGCATGAACGTCTTTCCATCAAATACACCAACAACTTCGCCTGGCGTACTCCGACCAAAACGCCGGAGCAACTTCCCGGCTGGCAACAGGCAGACATCAACCTGCAGGGTGTCATCAATGAATCCAAAGGCGCGACCGCATTCTATAACGTAGTAGGTAACATACGTGTTGACGCAACAGCGGTACAGAAAATGAAAGAGTATTGGGATGCCTACGGATATGGTGACCAGTTCGGACGGGAAATGGAACTTGGCCGAGACTTTGAATTCCGCGACGGAGGTATGTTTTTCTACCGTACATGGGATTGGTATGACATGTATATCAAGGACTGGTCACCCCAGCAGACTCATAACATTTCTATCAATGGCGGAAATGGCAAGACCAATTATAACATTGCCTTAGGTTACCTGAACCAGGATGGTATGATGGAAATCAACTCAGATTCCTACAAACGGTACAATGCCAATATCTCCCTGAATTCTGATTTGAACAAATACGTGTCCATCCGTACAGGCATCATGTTCACACGTTCGGACTATGACAAGCCCTTCAACTATGCTTCGGACCTATATGACCCATTGTACTATCTGTATCGCTGGCAACCGATGATGCCGTATGGTACATTCGAAGGTAAAGAATTCCGCAATGCCCTGACGGAGCAAAGTACAGCCCCTATGACCAGACAGCAGAATGAATACATCCGTCTGACCGGCGGCGTGACCATCAAACCCAGCAAAGACCTGAGCATTGACGTGGACTTTGTATACAGCACCATCAACGACCGCTACAAGAAATATGGTACGCCCAGCAAAACAGCAGGATATGAAATCTTTACTGCCAGACCGACTGTTGACGACCTCCGCAATTCTTATGGGAACTATATATCCAGCAGTTATGACTACGTATACCAGGAGAATGGACGTACAGAGAACCTGACAACCAATATCGTAGCTACTTACGCCAAACGTTGGGGCGACCACGATTTCAAAGTAATGGGTGGTTCGAACCTCGAAAAGAGCGAATACGAATACTATTGGGCCCAGCGCAAAGGCCTTCTGGATCCGGAAAAGCCGGAGCTGAATATGGCCACAGGCGACCAGACAACCGGTAGTTCACACTCCTGGTGGTCGGTAGCAGGTTTCTTCGGCCGTATCAACTATGCCTACAAAGACCGCTACATGATTGAGCTGAACGGACGTTACGACGGTTCTTCCCGCTTCCCGTCCGGAGACCGCTTCGCATTCTTCCCATCTTTCTCGGCCGGTTACCGCATCTCAGAAGAAGCTTTCATGGAATCGCTGAAGCCTTACCTCAGTACACTGAAACTACGTGGTTCGTGGGGTATGATCGGTAACCAGGATGTAGGAACCGACCGCTTTATCTCAACCTTGAGTACATCGCAAGACAGCTGGATTATCGACGGGCAGAAGGTTCAATCCACACAAATGCCCACCTTGGTATCGTCTTCACTCTCCTGGGAAAAAGTGGCTACATTGGATTTTGGTGTAGACGCCCGATTCTTTGACGACGAGCTTGGAGTAACTTTCGACTGGTACAATCGTACGACAAGCGACATTCTGACTACCGCCAACCTGCCTTGGGTTCTCGGAGCCGATGCACCTTATCAGAATATGGGTGAAATTCAAACCAAAGGCTGGGAATTGGCCGTAGACTATCGACACACGTTCAAAAACGGTTTCCACTTTGGCGTAACCGCTTCTCTGTCCGATGATCAGACCGAAGTCACCAAATGGACCAACAACACACAGCTTCCTACTTATGGAGCTACCGGCTGGTGGAGCACCAGCGCCTACAAAGAAGGAATGATACTGGGCGACATCTGGGGTCTGCAATTCGACCGCTTCCTGACTGAAGACGATTTCAACGCAGACGGTTCTTTGAAAGCAGGTATTCCCGACCAGACCCAAGTTTTCCCCGGCAATTATCAGTTTGCTCCCGGCGATGTGCTCTACAAAGACCTGGATGGAAACGGCAAGATTGAAAAAGGTACGCAAACCACAGCCCCCGGCGATATGTCCATCATAGGTAATGCATTGCCCCGTCTCCAGTTCGGTTTGAACCTGGACGCAGCCTGGAAGGGATTTGATGTCAGCATGTTCTTCCAAGGAGTAGGCAAGCGTAATTTATGGGCAGCCGGCAACCAGGTACTACCCGGCTTCACCACAGGCGAACCTTACTACGTAGGAGCCGAAGACTACTGGACTCCTGACAATCAAGACGCCTTCTATCCAAGACCAATGGTTTACAGCCAAGCACAAACGGGTAACTACAACGTCAACGACCGCTACATGCTGAACATGGCCTATATGCGTCTCAAGACTCTTACCGTAGGATACACGCTTCCCAAGAGCTGGTTAAGCAAGTTCAAAGTAGAAAACCTGCGTGTCTACTTTACTGGTGAGAACCTCTTTACGGTCGACGGTGTCAAACCTGCCATTGACCCTGAAATAGGTATCCGCACCGTAGGAACCAGCAGCGACGCACGTAACTTTGGACGCAGTTATCCGTATCAGAAGACCGTATCCTTCGGTATCCAGCTCAGTTTATAACCTAACATACTTTGTGAATCATGAAAAAGAAACATCTATTATATTCCGCTTGTTTCCTGGCACTCGCTTCCTTAAGCAGCTGCGAAAACTTCCTTGACAAGGAACCTTTGGACAAGCAAACCAATGACACGTATTGGCAAACTGAAACTTCCTTGCGCACTTATGCACAAGATTTTTATTCATCTTACTTTGAAGGATACGGCACAGATTATACCGTATTCGGCGGATATTTCTCTGGCGATGACTATACAGATGACTTCATCAATCTGAACAACGCCAATACTTACAGTGCCGGCTATATCTATTTCCCGACATCGGCCACAACCGACTGGAACAGCAAGACCGCCATTTGGTCAGACAACTACAGCATCATCTACAAAGCCAATGTCATGATTGAAAAAATCCCTGGGATGGATATTTCCGAAGAAGCAAAGAACCACTGGACAGGCGTCGCCAAATACTTCCGCGCCATGGCCTACAGTGCTTTGCTCAAAGCCTATGGAGGTGTACCCTACGTCGACAAAGTGGCAGATCCAGCCGATCCGACCCTCTACAAGGATCGCGACTCCTACCTGTTTGTCGCACAGAAAGTGCTGGAAGATTTCCAATATGCCTTGAATTATGTACGTAATGACGACACCAAACGTCAGGTAAACCGCTATGTTGTAGGAGCCTACATGTCGCGTGAACTGCTCTACCATGCCACATGGCTAAAATACCACGGTACAACCGTAGGCCCGACTTCCGAAACCGTCGCTGATGCAGATATCAAGGAACTGTTGCAAGGGGCCATCAACGGAGCTGATGCCGTCATGAGTTCCGGCCTATACAAAATAGGAAACACCTATAATGCCCTGTTCACAACCGACGATTTGGCAAACAACCCTGAAATCATCTGGTACCGCGAATATACCACCGGGTTGCAATGCAATGCCCTGATGTCCTACAACGGTCCTGAAGACCAGACACAGGGCGGTGTTACCCAAAACGTAATCGAGTCCTATCTCTGTACCGACGGATTGCCCATCGGCCAATCCCCCCTCTACGAAGGGAAGGATGACCCAAGCATCTGGAATTCGTTCAAGAACCGTGACCCGCGTCTCTACCAGACCGTGGCCGACAGCCTGCGTATCATGAGCGCCTTGGGTACCAACTATTCCGAAGGAACCTCACCGACAGGATATGCCACCAAGAAATTCCTGAATGACGAATGGCTGAAAAGCGGATCGGCATTCTGTACCGGCATTCTGAGTCCGGCCGACGCTCCCTGTTTCCGCTATGCCGAAGTGCTGCTGAACTATGTGGAAGCACGTTACGAGATAGCCCGAGTAGGTGGAGATGCCTTCACACAGGAAGACCTGAACAAAACAATCAACCAGCTCCGCCAGCGCCAGCTCACGAAATGGGGAAGCACAGAAGCACAGACCATGCCGCAAGTCCAGCTTGGCAACGGTAACATCACCGTCAACGGCGTAACCATCAACGACCCGGCCCGCGACCCCGAAGTGGATCCCGTCCTGTGGGAAATCCGTCGTGAACGCCGTATCGAACTGATTATGGAAGGACGTCGCGGTGAAGACCTCCGCCGTTGGGCCAAATTCGAATACCTCAATTCGGAGAATGCAGACGGCACACCCAGCAAGACATTCCTGGGTGCCTATGTCAACGTTGCCGACTACGAAGGCATGAAGTCGAAAAACGAAAAAGGCGACCGCGTTCTCTTCCTGTTCGACCCGGCCGATCCAAGCAATCAGGATACGGACAAAGGGTACATCAACTATCTGCAAGGAGACGACCTGCGCGTATTCAAGAAAGGCGATCTGAACTCTGAACGCTACTATCTGCGCGCCATTCCTGCCGAGCAGATAACGGTTTACAAGGACAATGGCTATACGCTGACACAAAACCCCGGATGGTAAGCTATTGATTGTACAAAAAAAGTAACTTCTGGATCGGCCCTTCCACGAAAAGCAGGAAAGGGCCGGCCCGAAGTTATCCGAACAGACAACAGCTACCATTCAGCATACAACAAGTCCAAAGAATAGGAATTTTTAAGTACAAACCTATCCAAAAAATAGTATCTTTGCCCATATCTATCTAAAGTATATCAATATGAAAAAACTTCTAATACCGATTATTCTTCTATGTGCCCTCTGTTTACGGGTATTCGCACAATCCGATGAACGAGTCATCCTGGGCGATGAACAGACTTCCGAATATTTCCCCATGCTGAAAGGGAAACGGATTGCCATCTTCTCCAACCACACAGGAATGGTCGGCGACAAACATCTGCTGGATATCTTGCTGGAAAACAAGTTCAACGTTGTAGCCATCTTCTCGCCCGAACACGGCTTCCGCGGCAACGCCGACGCCGGCGAACATGTATCAAGCTCTATAGACTCAAAAACGGGAGTGCCCATCCTGTCGCTTTACGACGGCAAGCTGGGTAAACCAAGCGAAGCATCCATGAACAAGTTCGACCTGCTCATTGTCGACATTCAGGACGTGGGGCTCCGCTATTATACCTACTATGCTTCCATGTGCCGACTGATGGATGCCTGCGCCGAATACGGCAAGAAGATGCTGATACTGGACCGTCCCAATCCGAACGGCCATTACGTAGACGGCCCGATACTCGACATGAAATACAAGTCGGGCGTAGGTTGGCTGCCCATCCCCATCGTACATGGCATGACGCTGGGCGAACTGGCCCTGATGGTGAACGGTGAGCACTGGTTGCCCGAGTCGCGTACCTGCGATGTGACCGTCATCCCCTGCAAGAACTACACGCACCAGACGATGTACCAGCTGCCCATCCCGCCATCGCCCAACCTCCCGAACATGAAGTCCGTCTACCTGTATCCATCGACCTGCTATTTCGAGGCAACGCCAGTCAGTCTGGGACGAGGCACAGACAAGCCTTTCCAGGTGTACGGACATCCTAACATGAAGGGGTATGATTTCAGTTTCACACCACGAAGCATGCCCGGCGCCAAGAATCCGCCCCAGCTCAACAAGTTGTGCTACGGCGTGGACTTAAGCGGTATGAGCGATGAAGAAATCTGGAAACGGGGAGTCGATCTGACTTACGTCATCGACGCCTATCGTAACCTGAACCTGGACGACCATTTCTTCCGCTCCTTCTTCGAAAAGCTTGTAGGTGTGGGCTATGTGCGCAAGATGATTGAAGACGGAAAGAGTGCCGACGAAATCAAAGCCTGCTGGCAGGACGATGTCAAGAAGTTCAAGAAACAGCGCAAGCCTTATCTGCTCTACGCAGAATAAGCCTCATAGAGACAAGAATAGAAAAGCAATGTTTTTCCAACCTTAAAGTACTGCTTTCCGAGGACGAAAGCAATGCTTTGCCAAAAGCATAAAAAACAGATAGAAATGACTACCGTTTGGATCATACTCACAACCATCGCATGCTACTTTGCCCTGCTGTTCATCATCTCGTGGATAACAGGCCGTAAGGCCGACAATGCAGGCTTCTTCACTGGCAACCGAAAGTCGTCGTGGTACATGGTGACACTGGCCATGATCGGCGCCACCATCTCGGGCGTTACCTTCATTTCTGTCCCAGGCGCCGTGTTGCACGGAGGGTATTCCTACATGCAGATGGTTTTGGGCTTCTTTGTCGGCTCCATCTTCGTGGCCTTCATACTGATTCCGCTCTTCTATCGGATGAACCTGATGAGCATCTACGGCTATCTGGAGAGCCGCTTCGGCCTGGCCTCTTACCGAACGGGCGCCTGGTTCTTCTTCGTATCCAAGATGCTGGGAGCATCGGTACGCTTCTTTGTGGTGTGCGTCGTGTTGCAATCGCTGGTCTTCGCCCCGCTGAACGTACCCTTCTCGCTGAACGTAGTCATCACGGTAGCCCTCATCTGGCTCTACTCTTTCCAAGGAGGCGTCAAGTCGCTGATATGGACCGATTCGTTGAAAACCATCTGCCTTGTACTGTCGGTAGTATGCTGCATTGTCTTCATCGCTGGCAGCCTCAACCTGGGCATCGGCGACCTGCCGGCGGCCATCGGCAACCATCCCACCAGCCGCACATTTTTCTTCGACGATCCCAATGACGGACGTTACTTCTGGAAGCAGTTCATTGCCGGCGTGTTCATGGTGATAGCCACCACAGGCCTCGACCAGGACCTGATGCAGCGCACCCTGAGCTGCAAGAACTTCAAGGAGTCGCAGAAAAACATGATATTGAGTTCGTTCATACAAATATTTGTCATTGGCCTGTTTTTGGTGCTCGGTACCCTGCTCTACATGTATGCGGATGCCTACATGCCGGGGCAGGAAACGGCAGGCGACGCCCTGTTCGGTGAAGTGGCGTGGAGCGAAAACTTCCCCATTTTCATAGGTATTATCTTCATAATAGGACTGATTGCGGCTGCCTACTCGGCAGCCGGATCAGCCTTGACCGCCCTGACGACCTCATTTACCATCGACATACTGAAAGCCAACGAAAAGCAGGATGAAAAGAATCTGTCGCTGACACGCAAGCTGATTCACTTCATCATGTCACTGCTGATGGTCATCGTCATCATCATCTTCTACGAGCTGAACGACGACAGCGCCATCAATGCCGTCTACAGCCTGGCCGCCTATACCTACGGCCCCATTCTCGGCATGTTCATCTTCGGCATGGCTTGCCGCAAACCCGTTAACGACCGATGGGTTCCACTGGTAGCCGTCCTCTCCCCCATTCTATGCTACATACTGAAAAGTCATAGTGAAGCCTGGTTCGGCGGTTATCAGATCAGCTTCGAGCTGCTCATCATCAATGCTTTGATTACGGCTATCGGGCTTTGCCTGCTGATACGAAAAAATCCAACTGCAACCCAACCTTAACCAGTCAATCGAAAACGATATGTACGCAAGACATCACTTTTGGAGGGCATTGCTCATCATGCCCATGCTTCCCTTTGCAGGATACGCGCAAGAGCTTCCTACAGACCTTTACCAAAGGATTGGCAAGTATCTGGATTGTGTGGCCAGCCGAGAGGTATCCATCGGTCCGATCAGTATCGATTCTGTCGCAACCGAAGGAAAGACCCTCCAACTGTTTGCCAACGCCAACTGTTCCTATATTCCTTTCCGTGAAGACAATGTGGACGAGATTTATCGGACGGTAAAATCGATACTCCCTGCCGAATGGGAAGATTATCGGCTCGAAATCCGTACCAACGGACGGAGCATTGAAAAACAGATTCCGCTGGCCCTCCGAAGCAAGAAGGACAGGAAAGCAGTTTTTCCCCAATTAGGGAAAAATATTCCCCTAACCAGCAAAAAATCTTTGCCCTATGCACCTATCCGAGGATTGAACAACCGCCACATCGCCCTGTGGCAAAGCCACGGCTATTATTATGAAGCCAAACTCGATCGTTGGGAATGGCAACGTGCCCGTCTTCTACAGACAGTGGAAGACCTCTATACCCAAAGCTATGTCCTGCCCTTCCTTGTACCCATGCTCGAAAATGCCGGTGCCAATGTCCTGCTTCCTCGCGAACGCGATACACAAACTCACGAAGTGATAGTGGACAATGACGGAAATCTGAAGGGAAGCTCCTTATACATAGAAAGCGATGCCGACCGTCCGTGGCAGAATGGTGACGGACAAGGTTTTGCACACCAGCGCTACATCTACAAAGATTTTGAAAATCCTTTTTTGGAAGGGACTTATCGTCAGACCGAAACCATCCGAAAAGGAAAAGAAAGCATAGCCGAATGGATACCAGAAATTCCAGAAAGCGGCCGATATGCCGTCTATGTATCTTACCGTTCTCTGCCCAACAGCACGGAAGATGCCCGATATACCGTCTACCACCGTGGCGGAAAGACAGAATTCAGCGTCAATCAAACGATGGGCGGAGGAACGTGGATTTATCTGGGTACATTCAGCTTCGATAAGGGACGCAACAACAGCTGTAAGGTTACCTTGAACAACCGCTCGGACAAAGCAGGACGAATCATAACCGCCGACGCCGTCAAGATAGGCGGAGGTATGGGAAACATCGCCCGCAGCCGTTCGCCTCAAGGGACAACCGAAAATCTGAAAAGCTCAGACAAGCGTAACCTGCAGCCTGTCGACGCTTCAGCACCCAGTATATTCGATAATTACAGTCAACCTCAAACCAGTACATACCCCCGTTTCTGTGAAGCCGCACGCTACTGGCTACAATGGGCAGGCATCCCCGACAGCATCTATTCAGAGAGTCAGGGAAAGAATGACTATACCGACGACTACAAGTGCCGTGGTATCTGGGTGAACTATCTCGCAGGCGGTTCCTCTGCCAATCCCGACGAGAAAGGCCTGAACATTCCCATTGATCTGGCTTTTGCCTTCCATTCTGATGCCGGCACCACCCTCAACGATTCCATCATCGGCACGCTGGGTATCTATTATACCGACGTTTATGGAGGTAAATATGCTAACGGAGCTTCCCGCGACCTAGCCCGCGACCTGACCGACCTGATACAGTCGAATATCGTACGCGATATCCGTTCCTTGTATGAGCCGGATTGGAGCCGTCGAGGCATGTGGAACAAATCCTATTTCGAAGCACGTGTACCCCGCGTACCCACCATGCTACTCGAGATGCTTTCGCACCAGAATTTTGCCGACATGCGATACGGACTCGACCCGCGCTTCCGTTTCACGGTCAGCCGTGCCATATATAAAGGCATGCTTCAGTTCATCAGTTCGATAAGTGGAACAGACTACATTGTACAGCCACTCCCTGTTGACCACCTCTCACTAAAAATGACCAGCGAAAATGAAATCGAATTATCGTGGGAACCCGTATCCGACCCGCTCGAACCGACAGCACAACCCGAACAATACATCGTCTACACCCGTATCGGAAACGGTGACTTCGACAATGGGGTGTTGGTAAAAAACAATAGCTATCGCGCTCAGTTGCCTGCCGGAGTGGTATGTAGCTACAAAGTGACAGCAGTCAACAAGGGTGGTGAAAGTTTCCCATCCGAAATTCTTTCTGCCGGACGTGCCTTCAACAGCAAAGGATGTGTACTCGTAGTCAACGGCTTCGACCGCGTCAGTGCCCCCGCCGATTTCGTGGCACCTGCTCCCGCCGACACTCTGCTGGCCGGTTTTTTGGACAACCTCGACCATGGAGTACCTTATATAGAAGATATTAGTTACGTAGGCTCCATGAAAGAATTTCGCCGATCCATTCCCTGGATGGACGACGATGCATCCGGATTCGGCGACAGTTACGGCGACTATGAGACAAAAGTGATAGCAGGAAACACATTCGACTATCCGGCCCTACATGGTTCAGCGATACTGAAAGCAGGCTATTCGTTTGTATCGTGCAGCGACGAAGCAGTTGAAGACCGACAAGTTTCATTAAACGATTATGCTTATGCCGATCTCATCCTTGGCAAGGAATGCCAGACCAAAATAGGACGGGGAGTCAAGCCATTGGAATACAAGACCTTCAGTCCCGTCCTACAGCATGCTCTTACCGATTATTGTACTCAAGGCGGCAATCTGTTCGTATCGGGTGCTTATATCGGAACGGATTTGTGGGACAACCGTCTGACACCTTCACAGGAGTCCGACCGGAAGTTTGCAACCGATGTATTGAAATACAGCTGGCGTGCCGGTCAAGCCGCTCGTTGCGGTCAAGTCAAAAGCGTACCTTCACCTTTCGAAAATCTTAAAGGTAATTATACATACCATAATGAACTGAATGCCGAATCGTATGCCGTCGAATCGCCCGATGCCATCGAGCCGACAAAAGGCGCCTATACCATCATGCGTTATACAGAAAACAATCTTAGCGCAGGCATAGCCTATCGGGGTTCATACAAGACCATTGTACTTGGTTTTCCGTTCGAGACAATCCGTACAGAAGAAGAGAGAAACGAACTGATGGATAACATCCTGCAATTCTTTAATACAACAAACAACTAAAACCATGATTCCAACCATTTCCAGATTTCAGTTATACATCAGTATCCTGCTGTTGCTTCTATTCCCAAAGAATATGCAAGCACAGCAGGAGCGTTTCCGCTTTGTTCAACTGACAGATATCCATTTTTCACCAGGCAATCCCAATCCAACGGAAGACCTGTTACGATCCGTCGCACAAATCAATGCAACGGACAGCATCGATTTTGTGTTGGTAACGGGTGACCTGACAGACAACGGAGACCGCACGTGCATGGAGCACGTCAAATCATGTCTCGACCTCTTGAAAGTGCCCTACCACGTTATATTGGGCAATCATGAAACGAAATGGAGCGAATCGGGTTGCACCGCCTTTTCAGAGATATACGGTAACGAGCGTTTCAGTTTCATGCACAAAGGTTTCCTCTTTCTGGGGTTCAATTCGGGACCGTTAATGCGTATGGCCTACGGACACGTAGTGCCGCAAGATATCGAATGGATGACTGCCGAGATTGAAAAGGCAGACAAAGACACACCCATCATCCTCGTTACCCACTATCCCATGCTGGAAGGTGATGTGGACAACTGGTATGACGTAACCGACGCTGTGCGCCCCTACAACGTACGGCTCTTCATTGGAGGGCACTACCACCGCAACCGCCAACTGAGCTATGACGGCATTCCAGGTATCTTGATGCGCAGCAATCTGCGTGACGCTGACGGCAAACCAAGCTATGGTATCTATGAAGTAGGTCCGGATTCCATCCGCGTTTATACTCAGCGTATAGGTGAGCCCCAAAAGCAATGGGCCTCTTATTCACTCACTCATACTTATTATGACCATCAGGGCAAAGCAGAACAATACCCTGACTATTCCATCAACCAGGATTACCCACAAGTAAAAGCAGTTTGGACGGTACAGACAGGCGTAGGCATCTACTGCTCGCCAGCCACAGATGGTGAACGGGTATTTGTTGCCGATGATTTGGGCAATCTGACCGCCTACAGCCTGAAGAAAGGTAAACGCCTATGGAGTTTCGCCGCCGAAAAGCGCATTGTGGGCACTCCTGCCGTGGCAGACGGTGTGGTAGTATTCAGTTCGGCCGACAAACACATTTACGGCGTAAGTTCCATGGACGGCAAGCTGCTTTGGACACTCAAAGCGTCAGCTCCCGTGCTGGGAGCCGTAGTCATCGCAGACGGCACGGCCTACATTGGTGCCAGCGACCATACTTTCCGAGCCATCAACCTGAAAAACGGAAAGTTGATTTGGGCCTATACCGGCGTGAAAGGTTACATCGAAACACGCCCGTTACTGGCAGGCGGTAAAGTGATATTTGGTGCATGGGACAATACACTTTACGCCCTCGACCAACAGACAGGCCGTGAGTGCTGGAAATGGACACACGACCTGCCAGGCATCCACTATTCACCGGCAGCCGTATGGCC
>UMJL01043530.1_pt1 | contig 16421 bp, 15 predicted proteins | sample 1966071 | NCBI WGS metagenome assembly UMJL01 (sample SAMEA4836148, study PRJEB28245) | human gut metagenome | biome: gut microbiome; material: fecal sample | place: Denmark | collected 2008
TAAACATTACTTTTATAGTATATGCTAAATTGAAATTCTTGTCAAATTTTTTTAGAATTTTAAAAATAAATAATCCGATTTTTTATTTTTACATTTACAAAATCAATTTTATTTACCAATAAAATTTTTCAAAAAAAAGAGCCTTGCAAAACAAATTATTTTTCATAAATTTGCAAAAGCTCTGGTCATAAGGTTGCGAAATTTCTTATCCCCTATTTATATACCCTAGAAAAAATTTATCTTGTAAAATATTAGTAAAATTTATTTTAAAATTTTTGGGTAAAAATATAATATGAGAAATTAGGAGGTTTTATGAAATTTAAATCAATTCACACATGTATATACACAGATAATGATAAGGAAAGTATAAAATTTTATGAAGATGCGTTAAATATGCACATTACTAGAAGAAAAGATTACGATGAAGATGAATTTTCTTTAATTTATATGGCAACAGAAGATGGAGCTTACGAACTTGAATTAACATTTAATCACGACGGAAGAAAATATGAGCACGGCTCATATTATGGTCACATGGCATTTAAAACAAAAGAATTTGAAAAAGCCTATGACCTTCACAAAAAAATGAAAGTAGTAAGTCAAGAAATCGGCGGACTTTCTGATGGTTCTGATAAATTTTATTTTATAAAAGACCCTCAAGGTTTTTCTATTGAAATAATTGAAGAAAAATAATAATCGATTGATAATTTATATTTTTTAAAAAATGGACCTTTTTGGGTCCGTTTTATTTGTGATAAGGTTCATTATTTATAATTTTGTAAGCCCTATAAATTTGTTCAATTAAAATTAATCTCATTAATTTATGGGGAAAAGTCATTTTTGAAAATGATAATTTGTAATCAGCCTTTTGGCTTATTTTTTTGGAAAGTCCGTTTGACCCACCAATTACAAAAACTAAATCGCATCCCATCCCATAAGTCATTTGCTCTTTAATTAACTTTGAAAAACTTTCTGATGATAGGCTTTTGCCTTCAATTTCTAGGCTTATAATATAGGAATTTTCTTTAATCTTTTTTAAAATCCTATCAGCTTCCCTATCTTTTACAATTTCCAATTCTTTTTCTGATAAATTTTCAGGAGCTTTTTCGTCATTTACTTCAATTATTTTTAATTTTACGTATGGTTTTAATCGTTTTTCGTACTCGCTTATTGCATCTTTAAAATATTTTTCTTTAATTTTTCCCACACTTACTATTGAAATATTCATTTATTAAATCTCGCTTTTATATAATAAATCGGCATATTTTTATTTCTAAATTTTCTTTCATATTCGCTTATATATTTGCTTTTTTCTTCTGAAATATTTTCATCTTTTTCAATTATATCCATAGAAAATTCTTCAAAATATTTAACTGAAGCCTCATATAATTCTTTATTATCTGTCTTTAATTCCAAAATCGCCTTATCTTTTATAATATTTTTGTACCTATTCAAAAATCTCTCGTGGCTAAGTCTTCTTTTGTGGTGGCGTCTTTTTGGCCAAGGAGTTGAAAAATTCAAATATATTCTTGAAATTTCTTCATTTTCAAAAATTTCTTCCAAATTTTCAGCATCTGCTATAAGCCCTCTAACATTTGTAAGTTCATTTTCTCTTATTTTTCTGCTTGCAACAACAAAGGCATTTGTATTTACTTCAAGTCCTATAAAATTTATAGCAGGATTATCCTTAGCAATTTTAATTAAAAAATCTCCCCTGCCAGATCCAATTTCCAAATATATTTCATTATCATTTCCAAAAATTTCTTTCCATTTCCCCTTATTTTCTTTTCCATCAAAATAAATCAAAGGATTTTCTTTCATTTCTGGAATTGCATTTTCTTTAAATCTTAATCTCATTTCTCATCCTTTCTATTAAGTATTAGTTTACAAAATATTTGTTATAAAAACAAGGAAAATAAAATTTTAAAATCCCATATACCTATTGACATTAATATACTATGTTGTACAATGTATGTAGTAATAAGATGGATTAACTTATAATTTGAAAGGATTGTTATGAATGAAGATTGGATTTCTCAAATTAAACGTGGAACTTTAGAATATGCTATCTTAATTTTAATTAAAAAAAAGGATAGGTATGGCTATGATTTAATTCAAACTCTTGAAAAATATCCAATGTTACAAACAAAGGAGAGCACTGTTTACCCACTACTTAGAAGACTTCTAAAAAATAATTATTTAGAAGCTTATTGGAAAAATATAGAAGAAGGCACTCCTCCAAGAAAATATTATAAAATTACAGAGCTTGGAAATTTTTATTTAAATGCTTTGAAAAGAGATTGGATGATTCTTGTAAAAAATATTTCAGATCTTAGTGAGGAAGAAAAATGAAAAATAGTAAAATTGATAATAATTTAGAAAAATATTTATCAAAAGTAGACAGAAATTTAAAATATATGTCTATTTCTGAAAAAACTGATATTTTAAGTGAACTTAAAAATTCATTTTATGAAAGGCTTAATGATGGACAAAGTTCTGAGTACATAATCTCTCAAATGGAAAGTCCAAAAGACTTAGCATTTTCTTATATGGGCGATAGTATTGTAAAAAGTAGAGATTTTTCCTTTAAAAATTTAATTATGGCTATAGGATTTTATTCTTACGCTTCATTAGCGTGGATTTGTCTTATACCAACTCTTGCAATACTTTCCATATCTTTTTTCTTTTCTAGTGGAATTAGCACATTTGCAGGTGTAATGGGACTATTTAAAGGAATAATTCACATTAAACCAATCGATGAATTAAAATTTATCTTTTTTGGCTTTGAATTAAAAGGGATTCTCGCTTTAATTGCAGGTCTTATTTTAGCCTTGATATTTTTTATAATTGGAATTTTATTTTGGAAAGCTACAATTGCTACAATTAAATTTTTAAAAAATCAAAAAAGAAAATTAAATAATGGAAATTGATAATCCAAAAATATTATTTTTGCACGGTATTGGGCAAAACAAAGAATCATTTAATGAAACTATAAAGTTGATTGATTTTAAAGATATTAAAAATATAAATTTGATTCCAGATTGCTCTTACAATTTAACTTTTTTTGATATAGCGAACATATTGGAAAATGAGATCAGGGACATAAAACAACCTATAGTTATTTGCGGACTAAGTCTTGGAGCAATTTTAGCTCTAGAATTATATTTTAGAAAACCTGAAAAAATATCAGGATTAATTTTAATTGCACCTCAATATAAAATTCCAAAAATAATTATAAGTTTACAAAATATTATTTTTAAATTAATGCCTGAAAAATTTTTTGAAGAAACAAATATATCAAAAAATAATATGATTTCTATAGCATCTTCGCTTAAAGATTTAGATTACAGTAAAAAAAATTGGCAAAATATCAACAGATGTTTTTATACTTTGTGGACAAAAAGATAAGATGAATTTAAAAGCATCCAGATTATTAAATAAATCAATAAAAAATTCAAGTCTATTTATAATTCCAAATTCTGGTCATGAAATTAATATTGATAATCCAAAAAAACTTGCAAAAATTATAAATTTAGCTTATAAAAATTTTTTTAAAAAAACTAGGAATTAGCTTAAAACTAATTCCTAGTTTTTTAAATTCCTAAATATGCACTTCTTACGGCAGGATCATTTTTAAGGTTTTCTGCCTTATCTTCTTTTACAATTTTTCCTGTTTCTATTACATAAGCCCTATCCGATATATCTAGGGCAAGATTAGCATTTTGTTCTACAAGCAAAATCGTTGAACCTTCTTCTTTTAAAACTTTTATCGTTTCGAATATTTTTTCTACATAAAGAGGCGAAAGTCCCATTGATGGTTCGTCTAATAAAAGCAATTTTGGATTTGTCATTATAGCTCTTGCCATAGCAAGCATTTGTTGTTCTCCTCCTGACAAAGTTCCTGCTTTTTGATTTCTCCTATCTTTTAAAACTGGAAAAAGCTCATATATTCTCTCAATTTTTTCTTCTCTTTCTTTGTCTTTTAAATTTGTTGCAACTGAACCTAAATTTATATTATCTACTACTGAAAGATTTGAAAAAACTCTCCTTCCTTCTGGAACTTGTGCAATTCCTAGCCTTGTTATTTTGTATGCTTTTTTATTTGTTATATCTTCATTTTCAAAAGTGATTTTTCCGCTTCTTTTTTCAAGCAAAGAAGATATTGCTTGAAGGGTTGTAGTTTTTCCTGCTCCATTTGCTCCAATTAATGAAACTACTTCTTTTTTATTTACTTTTAAGGAAACATCCTTTATAGCGTGGATATTTCCATAATATACGTTTAAATTTTCTACATTAAGCATTTTTTATTCTCCATATCCACTTCCCAAATAGGCGCTAACTACATCATCTTTTTTAACAACTTCTTCTGGTTTTCCTTTTGCTATAACTATTCCGTGATTTAATACGTAGAGTTTTTCGCAAATTCCCAAGACCAATTTCATGTCATGTTCTATCAAAACAATTGATAAATTAAAATTATCTCTTATCATTCTAATTGTATCCATCAATGACTCTGTTTCAATTGCATTCATACCTGCAGCCGGCTCGTCTAATAATAATAATTTTGGATTTGTCGCAAGAGCTCTTGCTATTTCTAATTTTCTTTGGGCTCCATAGGATAAATTTCCTGCGCTACCATTTGCATAAGCTGCAAGTCCCAAAATTTTTAAAATATCCAAGGCTTTTTTTGTTGCTTCTCTTTCTTCTTTCCAATAATTTTTAAGCCTGAGCATTCCGTCAACAATTTTATACCTCATATCTCTGTTCATAGATACTTTTACATTATCTACAACTGATAAGTAATCAAATAATCTTATATTTTGAAAAGTTCTTGCTATTCCTTTTTGACTTAGTTTGTGAACAGGTAAGCCTGTTATATTTTCTCCATCTAAATAAATCGCTCCTTCTGTTGGCTCATAAACTCCACTTAGCATATTAAAAACTGTAGTTTTTCCTGCTCCATTTGGTCCAATTAAACCAATTAAATCTTTTTCTTTTACATCAAGATTAAATCCATTTACTGCCTTCAATCCTCCAAAGGAGATGGAAATATTATCACATTTTAATACCGATCTTCTTTTATCCATTTTTTACTCCTTCTTTGTTGATTTTTCTTTTAAATTTTGCAATTTGTCTTGAAATAGAAAATTCTTCTCTTCCCATTAAGCCTTGCGGTCTAAATATCATAACAATTACTAAGATTACAGAATAAATTATCATCCTATATTCTACGAATGCTCTTAATATTTCTGGAACTATGGTTAATGTTATAGTTGAAATTACTGAGCCTGTAAATGAACCCATTCCTCCTAAAACAACCATTACTAAAATATCAAAACTTTTATTATAATTAAATACATCGGCTGCTATTACTCCAGTTGTTTGGGCATATATTGCTCCTGCAACTCCAGCAAAAAGCGCTGATAAAGTAAAGGCAAATATTTTAGATTTTGTTGTATTTATTCCACAGCTTTCAGCGGCAAGCTCATTATCTTTTATTGCCAAAACTGATCTACCAAATCTTGATGTCATAATTGAATACATAAATACAACGCACAAAACTGTAACAAAAAATACTAAAGCAAAAGAATCAACTGTAGGTATTCCTGCCATTCCTTGAGCTCCACCAGTAATAGATAAATTTTCTACAACAACCCTAATTATTTCTCCAAAAGCCAAGGTTACTATAGCAAGATAATCTCCATTTAACCTCAATACTGGTATTCCGATTGCAAGAGAAAATAAAAATGCAAACAGCCCTCCAATTAATAAGGCTATAAAAAATCCTGGTATTCCTTCTATTATTCCAGTTTTCAAAAAAATTCCTGCGCTATATGCACCTATTGACATAAAACCCGCATGTCCCAAAGTTATTTGTCCCAAATTTCCTACAGTTATATTTAGTGAAATTGAAAGAATTATATTAATGCATAGCAAAAATAAAATTGATTGCCAATAAGAATCGATTATTCCACTTGAAATTAATAATTGAATAATTGCAAATGAAACTAATACAAGGACAAAGCTAACTAGATATGATGTTTTTTTATTTTTATCCATTTTACACTTTCTCCTTTTCCATATTTCCTAAAATTCCTGTTGGTTTTACTATTAAAACTAAAATTAATACCAAAAATACTATTGCATCTGCGTATGAGCTTGAAAGGTATGCTCTAGTCATAACTTCTATCATTCCCAAAATAAATCCACCAATTACAGCTCCCGGTATTGAACCAATTCCTCCAACAACTGCTGCTGTAAAAGCTTTTATTCCTAGCATAGAGCCAATAAAAGGAGTTATTTGAGGATATGATGAAACATACAATAAAGATGCAACTCCAGCAAGAGCAGATCCAATTGCAAAAGTCATAGTCATAGTATTATCTACATTTATTCCAACAAGACTTGACGCCTTATAATCTTCGCTAACTGCAAGCATCATCTTGCCATATTTTGTTTTAGAAATAAAAATTTGCAAAATTATTGTAAGAATAATAGTTAAAACTATTGTAAAAATTATTTGAAAAGATAATCTTATTCCAAAAATATTTAAGCTAGCTTGATTAAATAAACTTGGAACAGGTCTTGCGTTAGCAGTAAAAACTTTTACAAATAAATTTTCCAAAAATAAAGATACTCCTATAGCAGTAATTAAAATTGAAATTGATGAAGAATTCCTCAAAGGTTTGTAAGCAATTCTTTCTATTACAACTCCCAAAAGTGTACAAGCAATAATCGCCGGTATTATCGCTAAATATAATGGTAAACCACTTCTGAAAAGACTTGTTTGAACAACAAAAAATATTGTATAAGCGCCTACCATTATAATATCTCCATGGGCAAAATTTATTAATTTTGCTACGCCATAAACCATTGTGTAACCCAAGGCTATTAAAGCGTATATTGATCCTAATTGTAGACCATTAAAAAGTTGAATTAAAAAATCCATAAAATCTCCTTAAAATTTAAGGGGTTTTGCTAATTCGCAATCCCCCTTTTTATTAATTTTCATCAGCTGTTACTGTTGAATTAAATTTATATGTTCCATCTTTTATTTCCATCATTGATGCTGATTTGATTGGATTATGATTTTCATTAAATTTAAATTTGCCGGTTATTCCATCAAATTCTATAGCTTTAATTTTTTCTATAATCTTATCACTTTCTTCGCTTTTCGCTTGTTCAATAGCTTGTTTTAATAAATAAATTGTATCGTATGACAAAGCAGAAAAAGCTGAAGGATCTTCTTTATTTTCTTCTTTATATTTTTTTACAAAATCTTTTACTCTTTGGTCATCACTATCTAAAGCAAAGTGATTTGAAAAACATGAGCCTTCTACCAATCCTAATTGAGATTTATCCATTACATTTACAACTCCATCCCAACCATCAGAACCAATAAATTTTGCATCAATTCCAGCATCTCTTGCTTGTGGAGCTATAAGAGCAACTTTTTCGTAATAATCTGGAACTAATAATACATCTGGTTTTGCTTTTGCAATTTTTGTAAGTTGTGCCTTAAAATCATTGTCATTATCTCCATAAGATTCATCAGCAACCAAATCAAGTTTTAATTTTTCTACTTCTTTTTTAAATTCATCAGCAATTCCATTTGAATAATCTGAAGAAGTATTTCTAAGGATAGCTACTTTTTTTGCTTTTTGATTTTCTGCTGCAAATTTTGCTAATAATTTTCCTTGATAAGGATCAGTAAAGCAAGTTCTAAATACATTATCCTTTCCTTCTGTAATATTTCCTTGAGTTCCTGTTGGAGTTATCATAGCAATTCCATCTTTTTTTGCAATTTCAGAAACTGCTAAAGCAGGTTTTGATGTAATAGGCCCTACAATTGCTGTTACTTTTTCTCCTTTTAATTTATTGTATGCAGTTGTTGAATCTGTTATTTCTCCCTTATCATCATAAGAAATCCATTCAATTTTTTTGCCATTAATTCCACCATTTTTATTTATCTCATCAACAGCTAACAAAGCTCCTTTTTCTGATGAATTTCCATAATTTGAAACTGGACCAGTTTGTGGTATTATTGCTCCAATTTTAATTGTGTCAGAATTCTCAGATTTTTTATTTTCTCCATTTTTTGCTTGACATCCTGCAAATGCAAATATTGATGCAAAAGCTAAGGTCATTAATTTTTTTGTTTTTTTCATTTTTTCCTCCACATATTTTTTTAATAATTAAGTATAAATAAAGATTAAAATTTATAATAATAATTATGGCACAGGATTTTCATCTTGTCAAATGTTTTTTGCTTGATTATTTTATTGTCTTTTTTTCAACGCTTATCTTGTTATTATTTTTTGATTTTTAAAATGAATATTTATTTATAATTTTATGCAAAGGTATATTTATTATTTATTTAATGTTAAATAATGCTTTATGGTTTATTTATGTGATTTTATTTTAAAATATTTATTTTACGATAGTTTACAAAGGTTACAATTTCGCACTTTTCTTGATATTTTTTATTTTTTCGCCTATAATAAAATTCATTGGGGGACACATGAGAAAACAAAAACAAATTGATTCATTTACTTTTTTAAGAGCTATTTTTATTATTGCTATTTCCATATTTCATTCATCAGTACAATTTCTTCCTGGTGGTTTTATGGCAGTAATTGGCTTTTTTGTAATGAGTGGATTTTTAATGATGAAAAAATTAAATACTATAGATGATTATGATTTTAATGAATTTAAATCGATTATTAAAAAAAGATTCAAAAAGCTATTGCCAAGTTTATATTTTGTTATAAGCCTATCTTTGGTTTTTGCTTTGATTTTTTCAAGAATAATCTTCCATGATTCTATAAAATCATCTTTACCTACAGCCCTTTCTATTCAAAATTTATACCAAATTTTTAAGGGTGGTTCATATTTTACAAAAAATGGATATTTTGATATGTTTACACATTTTTGGTATATATCCATGCAAGTTCAATTTATCCTTATTTTCTATTTGGTAAATTATTTTATAAATAAATATAAGGATAAATTTTCTGGTAAGAATATAAAAATTTATCTTTTTGCTCTTATTTCTGCAATAAGTATTTTGTTGATGATTATTTTTTCTTTTGATAAAAATAATATTTCAAGAATTTATTATGGACCTGACGCTAGAATAAATGCTATTTTTATTGGAGCACTTGCTTATCTTTTGATAGATTATTTTTCTAAAATTTTTGAATTTGCAAAGGAGAAAAATTTTTCTGAAAAATATATTTTGTATGCTCTTTTGTTTTTAACTTTGCTTGCTTACTTTTTTGTAAGAGGTGAAAACTTATATACTTACAGAATAATAATGCCAATTTACACTCTTATTCAAGCATTATTAATTGGCGTTTTGTACTCTTATGAAAAGGAAAATAAATTTGTAATAAAGAAAAAGGAAATGGGAATTTTCAAAACTTTCCTTTATTATATAGGTCTTAGATCTTATTACATTTATTTGTGGCAATATATAATAAGCACTTTTCTTTCTTACGCTTTTGCCCACACAAGCAAAAGTAGGATTATAGCTTATATTTTGGAAATAATTATTGTTTTGATTTTATCAGAGCTAACTTACGTTATTTTAAATAGAAAATTTGATTTTAAAAAATATTTTATTATCACATCTGCTCTTATTTTAGGATTAAATGCTTTGGCATTTTTTATTCCAAATCCTAAGGAAAAAGATATGAAAGAGCTTGAAAAAAGAATCAGTGAAAATCAAGATAATATAAAGAAAAACAATGAGAAATATGTAAAAGAACAAAAGAAAAAAGAGAATAAAGAAAATTTAGAAAAATCTAAAAATCAGCTTTCAAACGAAAATAAAGAAACAGAGCCAAAGCAAAATGAAAGTAACAAAGAAGATGAAAATAAAAATAAAGAAGAAAATAAAGAGCCTGCTTTTGAAAAGAAAGCTTATGATGATTTCAACTTTACCGATAAGGAAAAAGAATTTTTAAAAAATACTTCTATTACTGCTGTTGGCGATTCTGTTTTGATTAATATTGATCCTTTTTTGAGAGAATTTAATCCAAATCTTTACCTTGATGGAGAAGTTGGCAGACAAATGACCGATGGTCCAAAAGTATTGCAGGATATAAAAAATAAAAACGGCCTTGGCAATATTGTTCTTGTAAGCCTTGGTTCTAACGGAACTTTAAGCGAGCAAAACATGGTAGATATTTTAAATATTTCTGAAGGAAGAAAAGTTTATTTTGTAAATACTGTAAATAGTCAATCTTGGGAGATGACTATTAATTCTAAAATTAAAAAATTCTGCGATGAAAACCAAAATGCCTACATGGTTGATTGGTATAAATTTGCAAAGGAAAAAGCAAATTTATTCGCAAAAGATATGGTTCATCCAGAAGTTGAAGGTGCAAAAGCTTATAGAAATCTAATTGAACGAGAAATAATAAATTCTTTTGCTAAGTAACAATTAAATAATGTATATCTAAAAGCGTAGAAGTCTTAGATGACTTTCTTCGCTTTTATTTTTTTGAAAATTTTCATTTTAAAATCTCTATACTTTTTTAATAAAAAAATTATTTGAAATAATTTACAAATTTAAAATGGACTTTATCAATAGCCTAAGAATATTTTTGTTGTATAATATCAGTTGAGGTGAATTATGATAGATTATTTAAAAGAAATAAATTTAGATCAAAATTTAATAGATAAAATAATAGAATTTAGAAAAGCAAATATAGATGAGGAAGACAAAGATAGAATTGTTAAACCAGAATTTAAATATTATGGAGAAGATGTTTTGAAAAAAGCAATCACTGCTATTCTTTCTGGAAAAAATATTTTACTTTCTGGCCCAAAAGCTACAGGAAAAAATGTCTTGGCTCAAAATCTTTCCTATATTTTTAATCGTCCTTCATGGGATATTTCTTTTCACGTAAATACTGATTACAATTCCTTGGTTGGAGCTGACACTTTTAAAGACGGAAAAGTAGTTTTTAGAAAGGGTCCTGTTTATGAATGTGCAAAAAAAGGTGGATTTGGAGTTTTAGATGAAATAAATATGGCAAAAAATGAAGCTATCTCTGTTCTTCACGCAACTTTAGACCACAGACGTGTAATTGATATTCCAGGTTATGACAAAATAAAACTTGACGATAAAACAAGATTTATTGCAACAATGAATTATGGTTATGTTGGAACAAGAGAAATAAATGAGGCTTTGGCATCAAGATTTATGGTTATAAATATGCCAAATATTACAAGAGAAAATTTAAAACATCTATTAAAGGATAAATTTCCAAAATTAAAGGAAAAATATATGAATACTTTTATAGATATTTTTGAATCCCTCCAAGAAAAAAGTGAAAATTCAGAAATTTCTACAAAATCAGTAGACCTTAGGGGACTAATTTCTGCAATTGAAACTATGGAAATTGGACTTAATCCATATGATGCAATTGAAATGGGACTTATCAATAAATCTTTTGATGAATTTGAAAGAGAGCTTGTAAGAGATAGCGTTGACTCAAAACTTCCAAAAGAAATCAAAGAGAGTGTATTTGATGACTGATACTTTTGAAAAGTTAAGGGCCATGAATGTGATTTGGGATTTTGCTGATGATTATAAAATATTTCCCAAATCCTACTATCCTATGGATAAAAATTACAAAAATATAATTGAAGGATACAAGTTTAAAAATTTTAGACTTGATTTATTTTCTTCATTTTTTTCCTATTTAAAAAAAGACAACCCTTTTTTTGAAGAATTTAAGGCAATCACCCTTCTTTTGTTGGAAGATTTATCCTACAGAAAATTAGAAAAAACTAATCTTGTAATAAAAGATTTAAGAAAATCTTATGCAAAAAAAATTCTCGACAAATACCAATACAAAAAAGAAACCGACAATGTTTACGAACAAATTGAAAAAGCCTACTATGGGAAAATTTTTAATAAACCCATAACCGAAGCAAAGCTTGTAAGAGATTTTTATGCTGAACTTTTTTCTATTGATACCTATAAATCAAGCGAAATAATAGATAAACTTAATGAACTTTTTAAAAAATATTTTCTTTTTGAAAGATTTGACCAATACAACGAACTTTTTGATCAAATGGTAAAGGAAGAAAAACCAAAAAATTTTGACCACGAAGATTTGGAAGATTCCGATATTGAAAAAAATATTGAAGACCAATTTCAAATCCAATCTGCAGAGTTTAATGGTTATATTTATTTTGAAGAAAAAAAAGAAGATATGAACAAGGATATATTTATCTTTGAAAAATCTGATAGTGAAAAAGATAAAAGAGAAGATTCCTTTATAGAAGATTTTTATGGAAAACTTTCTATAAGCAAAAAAAGACAAGAACTTTTGGAAAAAGAACTTGCCAAGGGTATCCATAAGTCAAAAAAATTATATTTTACCAAGGGAGAATATACCGATTCTCCAAACGCAAAATTCAATCAGAAAGTTAGAAAAAAACAAAAGGAAAAAACAAAAGAATATATCGAAAATAATCTTTCAATAAACAACAGAGCTGTAAATGAGCTTACAAGAACTATAGAAAATTCTTTGGCAAATCACGAAGAAGATGAACTTTACAGAAAAAATTATGGACTTTTAGATTCTGTTAATGTTTGGAGAGCTCCTGTATTAAATGAATCCAAAGTATTTTTTTCAAATAACAAAGACCCAAAACCAAAATTTCAAATGGATTTACTAATTGATGGATCAGCAAGCCAAATTCAAAGGCAAAATCTTGTAGCAAACCAGGCTTTTATAATTGCAAATGCTATGGACAAGGTAAATATTCCAATAAGAGTTTCTTCATTTTCAACTTTAAGAGATTACACTGTTTTTAATATGTACAGAGATTTTAAAGACAAGGGCAATAATGAAAATATTTATAATTTTTTTGCTTCAGGTGCAAACAGAGATGGTCTTGCCTTTAAAACAATCCACAAATTAATCAATGAAGATAAAAATGAAAGCGTAAGAAAAATTTTAATAATTTTATCAGACGGTCGCCCAAACGATGAAAAACACAATATAAATACAGTAAACGCAAAAATCAAGGACCAATATATAGACAAAAAAGCGGTTGATGATACTGCAAAAGAAATAAGAGCTTTAAAAAGCGATGGAATCCAAGTTTTGGGAGTTTTTACTGGAGAAGATGAAGATATAGAAAATGCAAAATTAATTTATGGAGCAGATTTTTGTAGGATAAAAAATTTAGACAATTTCTCAAAAATAGTTTCAATTTATATGAAAAATTTAATAGCAAATTAAAATTGGCTGGCAAAAAATTATAAACTATAATAATTTATAATTTTTACCAGCCTTTTAAATTATTTTTTATTTTTTCTTAGAAAATTTATGGTAAAGACGATTTACCATTTTCATAACTTCAGGAATTCTTGCAAATAAAATTGTAAGCGCATAAAATATTGCTGCTATTATTATTGCAATAAACATAGCCAAAAAATATGACAATTTCCCACTCAAATTTCCATAAATAACACTTGCAATTAATCCCATCAAAATTGACAAAACTGTAATTTTTATCAAAGATTTTAAAGAACTCTTAAAATTAATTCTTCCAAAATTTTTCCTAAATTTTATTAACATCATAATTGCACCAGCCGCAGCAGAAATTGCAGTTGCTAGGGCAAGACCTTGAATGTCAAAAAATTGTATCAAAATAAAATTCAATATTACATTTATTATTTGTTGGATAACTACAATTATTACCGGCGATTTTGAATCCCCAACTGCATAAAATCCCTTGTCGATTACATCAGAAAATGATTGAAAAATTACAAATGGTGCATAGGCAATTAGCATGGATGCTGTAACTACTACAGATTTATTGTTAAAAGCTCCCCTTTGATAAACCAATTTTATTATTGGCTCTGCCAAAGACATCATTCCAAATGTTGCTGGTATTACCAAAAGCATAGTCAAAACTATAGCTGAATTTATTTGAATTTTCATATTTTCTATATCGCCTTTTTGTCCCAAATGTGAAATGGTAGGAAATATTGAAGTTGTAACTGAAACTGTTATTACTCCTGTAATCAGTGCCAAAAGTGTTTTTGAATATCTCAAAAATGATATTGATGCATTTCCAAAAAAGTATGATGCCATAGAATTATCTACTGTAAGAGCTATCTCTCCTGCAGCTGATGAAACTATAACAGGAATTGCAATCATAATTAAAGATTTAATATATTTATTGTGAATATCTATTTTTTTCTTGTATTTATATCCATGCTCCCTATTTGCCTTAGGAAACATTATATATTGCAAAACATTTCCCAACAAACAACCTATAGCAAGTAGGTAAGGATTTTTGGCAAATCCACTTATAATTGTAAATGTAATTATAATTATATTCATAATCAAGCCAGTCACAGCTGGAATGAAAAAATTGCCTTTTAAATTTAAATATCCCCTAAAAACAGCTGAGTATAAATATGCAAATATTGCAAACATTATAATTCTTGTAAAAACTATGGCAGTATGTAAAAGTTCGCCCTTTAAATCAGGAGAAAATAATTTACAAAATGCTCCAGCAAAAACAAAACCAAAAATAACAGCTACAAGCCCAAATACCATCAAGATATTAAAAATATTTGATGTAAATTCTTCAGCAACTTCTTCGCCTTCTTCATTTTTCGCCTTGGTATAAATTGGAATAAATCCATAGATAATACCAGATGCAACAAAATTTGCTATTACTACAGGAAGCGTATTAGCAACAGCATAAATTGCAACTATATCCCCCGCTCCATAAAAATAAGCCATAACAGATTCTCTCAAAAATCCAAAAACTTTAGAAAGAATTGTTACAAGCATTAACATAAAAGCAGTTTGTCCCATAATTACCTCTCTTTTTTTAATTTATAAATTTTATTATATCTGTAAAAAATCTTCTTTCAATGGACAAATTTATCCATAAATAAGTCTATTTTCTTAGAAAAATTTTACTATAATTTTATAAACTCTTTATTTTTCTTTTATCTTATTTATTTTTTAAAAAATTAAAAATAAAAATAAGCACAAGAAATAAAGCTATCACTTGTGCTATAATTTATTATTTTATTTTCAAGTATTCTTCCAAAGAAAGACTGTTCTCATACATAGATTTTGCATTTTCTACACCAACATATCTAAATTCCCAGCATCTTTCTTTTTTGCCAGTAATTTCTTCTTTTTCTTTGGTGTATCTTTGAATAAATCCATATTTATAAGAATTTTCCTTTAGCCACTTATATTCATTTGTATCTTTAAATTTATCTGAATATTTTGTTTGGTCAGTATAAAAATCAAAACTTGTTCCTGTTTGGTGGTCACTTGTATAAGCAACATCAGCATCAGGATTATTTTGATCTACCAATTTTTCTTCACTTTGTCCCATTCTAAAATCAGATGCGATTTTTATATCCAAACCTTCTCTTTGCATATCAATAAGCATAGTATCAAAAGCTTTTTTGCTTGTAGAATCAACGCCAGGATTAAAATCTTTAGGCAAAGGATTTGATTCATTTACAAAAACAACTCCCTTAACTACACTAATATTTTCGCTATCTTTAAGTTTTCCAAGACCATATTTATTTACATAATAAAATTCATCATTAATTTTAATTTTTGAGAAAGAATTTTCTGTACCAAAATATTCTATATATTGGTTATTATTAATGCTTACATCAGTTTTTGTAAAATCGCTTGGTTCTTGGTAGCAATATTGACTTTTAAGAGATTTGACATAGGATTTCATAGTATCACTATATCCATCATCATCAATTTTTTCCCCGTCACTAATTACTACATTTTCAAAACCAATAGGGGTTGCAACTTGAGTTTTTGCTCCCTTTAGTTCTTCTTTAAGCACTTCATTTTCTTGTTTTTTATTAGCTTGGGCATACCTGTTTTCTATTGGTTTTCTAATTTGAAAATCATCACTACTTTTTTTAAAATCTATATTCAAAGCTCCTGTTATCAAAAGAGCACAAATTCCAACTTTTATTAAATTATTTCTTCTTTTTATTTTTCTTTCTTTTACCTTTTTACGTCTTAAATCTCTAATACTTTTGTTTGCCATTTTTAGTTTTCTTCCTTAAATCTATTTCAATATAACTAAATTTACGTCTGTGGGATAGTTTGTAAAATCATATAAATGTATTTCAATCTATAATAAAAGACTTTACAAAACTTTTTAATATTTTCTTAACTCCATTATAACACAAGTATAAAAAAATATGTATAGTATAAATGATTTTTTTTGTAAAATATTAGAAAAAAATCGCTAAAAATTAATTTTTTTTAATTTTAGCGATTTTTTTAATACATTTTTATAAAATTTTTTACTTTTTTTAAAAAATCATATAAGTTTTTGTTATGAATTTTTTTAACCAATTTTATTAACTATAAACTAGCTTT
>UMJL01005947.1_pt1 | contig 16324 bp, 8 predicted proteins | sample 1966071 | NCBI WGS metagenome assembly UMJL01 (sample SAMEA4836148, study PRJEB28245) | human gut metagenome | biome: gut microbiome; material: fecal sample | place: Denmark | collected 2008
AACAATATTCTTTGACCTAAAAATTATTTTGGACACTATTGACCATTAGCACCTTTTACACCATAAACAGCTGTTGCAGAAGCATCTTTTAACACAGACAAGGTTTCAACAGAAGCCATATCTACACTACTCATAGGACGTTCTACACCATCAACCAAGACTAAAGGATCACTATTATTCCATGAACTGGCACCACGAATCGTAATTTTAGGCTCCTCACCACCGGGCATACCATTATCTGAAGTCGTAATAACACCCGGCAGATTACCTGTTAAAGCAGCGCCTATATCCGTAATACCTGCTGCACGTTCCAGCACCTGTCCAGTAGTCTGAGTAATAGCACCTACAACACTAGCCTTCTTCTGCTGACCATAACCTACAACAATAACCTCATCCAATTGCTGGGAATCATCCTCCAATATCACACGAATCAATTTCTTTGAGTTAACTTTAATTTCCTGCGATTTCATTCCAATAAAAGACACTACCAATGTCGCATTCTCGTTTGGAACAGACAATGTAAAATTCCCATCTATATCGGAAATCGTTCCCACCGCTGTGTTCCCCTTCAATACAATAGAAGCTCCAATCACACTCTCCCCATTGGAATCCAAAATAACCCCTTTTACTTGCAATCCTTGTGCCTGCAATCCTAGTCCAAACATTAACATCAATAAAAGCAGGCAAGGAATCTTTAAAATTTTTGTTCTACATTCTTCCATTACACTCTTTTTAAATTTTTCCACAACTAGATTTTAAGAAAATTTTCTCTTTACAAAATGTATTGTTTTTCACAACTACATCAGTTATTAACCACTTTCTTTGTCTTTCATGATATAAAACATTAAAGTTAAACAACAAGTCAATTTTAAAAAGGTTACAAAACAAAATTATACCTAAACAATAGACTAAGAATACTTAGCGCTACCTTTGCAAATAAAGAGATTTTATAAAAAAATGGTTTTAAATTCTATATCATACTCTATAAAAAACGTTTCATTCCATGAAATTTTTGATAAGACACACTATGTTATAGAGTATAACATACTAAAAATGTGCTCTTTATAATGCAAAGTGATATTTCTATTTCTTCAAACTACCCAAATTCACCCCTTGCCGCACCATCAGCTGTGCCACGTACAAAGAACGGGGAAAAACATTCGTCTCGCCCTGTCCTTCCCAGACGCCGTCTGGTCTTCCGCTTAAACGGCCTTCTGTCTTTTCTCCTTTCAAGCCGAAGCAATAATTGTCACCCGATACCCATGGAGACTGCACCGTAGCAGCCTTTGCACGACAATTCCACAAGACTTGGGTCACGCCAGCCCAACCATGCCCCGAACCCCAGTTGCCACGATCCTGAACATTGATTTCTCCGTCTGTGATGATATTGTCATACAATGTACCCGAAGCCCAACGATGATGGGGGCCGATATCGGCATAGGTCTGAGAAGCCGTACAGTTGTAAAAAACATTCGGTCCACAGACACGCGCACCTGTCACAAAGTCGTGACGGCCTTCCGTAGCCTGGCAATTCATAAAGAGATTCTGTTGCCCGTTGTTGTTGAACGAATAGCGCCATCCGCCAGTAATGACCGACTTGGGCGAGAAACAACGGCAATCGGTCACGGTCACATTCTTGGCAAAAGTACCGCAACTCACCGCCGCATAACCAAAATACCGGCAGGTCAAATTACCGGCCCAACAATTCTCAACCTTATCAAACAGGACACCCACCCAACCATGATTCACGTCTTCATAATCTTCGAATTCCGACTCGAGACACAGATTCATAATACCTACTTCCTGAATCCGACCATCAAACCGATATTTATAAATGGCTCCGCCACCATATCGGGCATCCATCTGCATGACAACTGGATTGTCAATCCATATCCTCTTGCCTTCTACCTTCACAACCTGGCGTTCGTATGACAAATCGTATTCTTTTGCTCCCCACTGGCGGGTACCCGGCCTTTCTTTAATACGGTCCATCTGCAAATCATGAATCCATTGCGTGGTACCCGGTCGAAAAAGGATGATTCGGTCGCCCGGCTGGAAACCCTCCGCCCGATCCACCTCAAACGACGTGGCACCTACAGGCACGAAAGTATCTGTAATACGCACGCGGCTGTCCTCTACCTCAACCGGCCTGCCCTCACCCGACACTTGAATCAGCGTATGTTTTTCCCTACCGACGGCAACAAGCCTTGTTTCGTTCACCTGATCGCCCTCACCCATCAGGATAATGCCACTCTGACGGATATGAATGGTACCTTGGACAGGATATACGCCCCGTTTCAACAAGATGGTTCCCCGATGCCCTTCGGCATCAGGAGCCATGCGCGACACGTCGTCTATGGCTTCCTGAATCTGCCGCCTGTTATCCCCATCGGCCGCAGGCGAGAGCACTTTGGTAACCGTTGTCAGTCGGGGGATGGAGCGGTCTCCATGATGGTATCCCACCCGACTGAAATCGGGAATTGTATTTCCCTTTTCATCGGGGATATAAACCAGTTTTCCTTCAGAAGTTATCTTCAGGTAAGAAGACTGCCACCCTGCGGGCATCTTCAGCTGGGCCTGCATCTGAGGGGAGCATATCAACCACAGAATCAGGCCATAGACAAATGCTATATTTTTCATAATCTTACAGATATTCAATGGATTATCATACAAACAAGAACTTTTCCACATGCAACGACAATGCTTCGGATAAAAAGAGGCAATGTTTGGAGTGAAAGGAAGCAATGTTTCAGGCAGAAAAAAGCAATGTTTTACACCTGATAAAGCAATGTTTTCTTCCCATAAAAACAATGCTTTCTTTCCGAGAAAGAAAAAGCAAAGTGGTATGCGGCCAGCCGAATGCCGACAACATACCACCTCACCGACTCAGGGTTTCACCTGCAAAAAGGCCGTAGGTACTCCCTCTGCCTTGACCGACACACAAGAAACACCCCCATTCAGACGTACACGGATTCGTACCCGACCGTTCTGGGCCTGTAATTTACGCGAACCGATGGAAGTGCCCTGATTCTGGATCAGCTTTCCGTCGCCAGTCAAGCCAAAGTAAACAAAGTCGTCTGCATCCAGGCATTTCACGCCGTTCTTGTCCACCAGATAAGCCTCAACCTCTGCAACTCCGTCGGCTATTATCGAGGAAGTCACTTCGAGGCGGGTGGGTTTCTCCCATTTTTCGGTCTGATATTCAAAGCAAATCTCATCTTCCACCGCGACCTTGCCGAGCGAAACGGCTTTCAGCACGTTCTTCCCTTTCTGAAATTTCACGTGCCAATGGAGGCCGGCGGCAGGGAAATCCTGCGAATTTCTTTTTCTGATACCCTGGCTCACTCCATTCAAGAACAATTCCACTTCTCCGCAATTGGAGTAAACCAGCACTTCCTGCTCTTGGCCAGGCTCTCCCCAACGGATGGGCCACGTGTGTCCATAGATATGAATCATCGGTTCTTTTGCCCAATAAGACTGGAAGACGTAGTAGGCTTCCTTCTTCGTAAAATCGCGCTCCACCACTCCCTTCTGATTGACGTAAGGGACAGGGTTCTCAGGACGGACAGGTGTGGAAAAGTCCTTGAAAGGCCAATAGGCCGTACCCGTCAGCCACGGCATCGTCTCCTGCTCCTTCAGATGCCAGTCTATCAGGCGTACGATGTAGGATTCACTCCATTCGTTCTTCTTTTTTGTCCAGGCTTTCAGATAGCTTTCCGTATCCCAACCGCCATCGATTACCTCGTTGTGACGACCGGCATGGCTGTCTCCACCCCACTCCACATGCAGGAAACGCTTCACCTTCTCCATTTCCGTCCGCGAGGTTTCCTTGTAATCGGTGAACACACCGCCATACCATCCCCGCCAGATAGAAGGTGAATAGACATCCACAATGTCGCTACAGAAAGCACAACGGCGGATAGCCGTCAGGCGGCTGGCATCCAAACGATGGGCCAAACTATGCAATTCGCTCATGAAAGCGCGAATCTTGGCCTTGTCGAATTCAGGGAAATCATTGGGCCAATCATTCTCGTTGCCCAGTCCCCAGATGATGACAGAAGGGTGGTTGTAGTGTTGCTCTATCATATGAGTGAGCATCCGTTTGGCCTGTGCCTGATATGTTTCACCTCCCAAACCACCTCTGCACCAGGGAATTTCTTCCCACACCAGAATGCCCAGTTCGTCACAAAGATTCAGAATGATTTCCGATTGCTGGTAATGACCCAGGCGGATAAAGTTGACACCCATCTGCTTCATCATCTTCATCTCCTCCACCATCTGCTCTTCGGTCATCGCTGCTCCCACGCCGGCATGGTCTTCGTGGCGGTGGGTTCCCCGCAACAAAAGTCTCTCGCCGTTCAAGAAGAACGGGCCTTTCTCCTGAAACTCATACGTACGGAAGCCGAAACGCTCCGTTGATACCCATGTCTGTCCATCGGCCGTAACAGACAGCCGACAGGTATACAGCTTCGGAGCGTCCACATGCCACCAGACGGGTTTCTGAATCTCGATATCCTCCACACGGAAATCACCCAACGGTACTACCGAATCCATCTGACGCGAAGCTACGACCTCGCCTTGAGGATTCTCAATTTCGACAGAGACAGAAGCCGTTTTCACATCCGTCGGATTATAGAAACGGCCGGCAATGCTCAGCACTCCCCGTTTGGAGGCAGGCACTTCGGGAGTAATCTGCAACGAGCTCAACGAAACAGAAGGTGTATATACCAAGTTGACATAACGGTAAAGGCCTCCATAAAGATTGAAGTCAGACAAGTCGGAAGGAATCATTTCCGCGTCGCGAGAATTGTCACAACGGATGCTCAACGGTACCTTTCCCTTAAAACGCTCCACATCCTTGGTAGCCAAGAAACGGTTGACGGCTTCCGTTATATCCACATTCCAACTGTCGTAACCTCCTACATGAGAGGCTACTTTCTCCATATAGACATATACTTCAGTCTTCTGCCCGGCTCCTTCGAACTCCAGCAACACACGTCCGCCGGCATAAGGGTTGTTCACATCGAGCAGCGTCTTGTACCAACCTGGCCCCTGATAATAGTTCACATCAGGGTCAACCCCATCTTCTGCATTGAAGCAATGCGGAAGAGTGACCGATGTCCATATCGGTTGACTTTCGGGCTGCCCCTTCCGCGCGGGGCGCACCAACTCCCAAACGTTGCCTACGTCCCCTTTCAGGAATTGCCAATTCTCAACCAGCCTGATTTTCTTGTCTTTAGAAACAGGAATCTTGGCAAAAGATTCTACTGAAATCAGGCAAAACAATACCAACCAACATCCAATGTATTTATTCATAGTCCTATCATCTAACTATTTATAACTTAGTCATTACATCCATCTGAGAAGGCACCACAAACTCGCAACCTTCTTTTTGCAGGAATTCTATAATCTGCACAAACTCCTTTATCCTTTGCTCGTCCCATTGGTTGGGATGTCCCTGCAGAACGATGTAGGGTTTCTCTACCGCTCCTCCAGCCTTATAGTTCTTCAGGAAATACTTGTAATCCACCTTACCGGTACCATCCTCCATATTGATCCGATTGTTCAGGACACAAACATCTGAACCCTGAAACAGGCGTTCGTTAGCAAAGAACACATACCGATAATTACCATTCTCCTGAATAACCCGTGCCGTCAGACTGTCCACCTGATTAAAAGGAGCGCCAAAGGTGGTCAGTTCAACACCCAACATCGCCTTGCCCAAAGAGTCGGCCAGTTCGAAATGCCGTTTCTGATGTTCATAGGAAGCCCCTCCAAATTCAGGACGTTTGTGATCGTATCCATGATGCCAGAATTCGAAAAGGCGGTTTCCTTCCGCATCCTTGGCTTGCATGTAAGGGCGTAAGAACGATTGCAGAGTAACATCGCAACGTTGCATAATGACACCAAACGAGGCCGATATCCCACGTCGTTTCAATACATCCATCACAGATGCACAACTACATATATGATTCTTCACCGACAAATCATCCAATTTCAATATTACTTTAGGAGAACATCCAGCTAGCAGGTCTTCATCCAAGAACAACAGATTGAAACGGTCCTTCAGATGATATACATGATGGGAGCGGAAAAGACGCAGATATTCCTCCTTCTTCGCAGGATTCAGGCAAGAAGCAATGCGATACAAATCCTTGCAGAAACTCTGTACTTCTCCATCCCACCCGCTAATCTGTTGATAGGGCCATGCCTCCTGACCTTTTTCAACATATGGAGTGAGGAAATCTATCGCTTTGTAGAAACTTCTTCCGTCTGCCGACTCCAGTCGGTCGATAGGCAAGCCGGCCCGTTTCGCCATCAGCATGATATTGATAACATGGGTCAAGTTCTCTCTGGAGTAGTGGAAAGCAAGTGTCCTGCGCAATTCCTGCGGCTGGCTGCCATCTGGCTCCACCTGGCGGAACAGACGTTTTTCAGGGAAAGCCTTGATTGTCTCTTCAGCCAACTTTCGGTTACCCGAATAGAGAGCAAAAGCAATAATCTGCGTATCGTAGGACACACTATGATTATTCGCACTGGCGACTTCCTTCTTGCCTTGCGGGCTTGTCAGCATCCATTCGGTCAATTGCTCAAACCACGCTTTCAGTGCCTTGCTGTCTGCCTCTGTAAACGAGCGTGATTTCTCCAGCAGAGTCACCGCCTCTAGCATTTCGATAAAAGAGTAGGTATCAATAAGTCCTGAACTGCGTCCCTTGTTATTGTCTTTCCCCATCACCACTTGCGAATACTCCAGATTCGGATTCATACAGGTAGCCTTGTCCAGGAACCAGACGCGTACCTGCTTCGTAGCTTCAGCCGCATACCGTTCTTCACCACTGAAATACCAGGCTAACGTCAACGCAATGACCCTGTCGACCATCTGTCCCAAGGGATAGCGGTCGTAATCGAAGATTTCAGGGTTTACCTCTCCATCTTTATTTATATAGGGAAGTCCGTTGGGGTTCGACGGATCAGGCCAATAATATCGCGCGATACTCATATAGTCGTGCTTGTCGCCACTGGCCGGCACCTGCTTCTTCATCATAACCGAAAGCGGCTCCTGCTTCAACCAATCGTCCGCTTCCTGAAGCAATGCCTCATAGGACGCTGCATAAAAAGGTTTCCGTATCTGTTTCTTCACTTTGGCCAGATGCTCCATGTCCCAAACAGACGTTACTTGGATAACAGGGATTACCTTAGTTTCGGCCTTCAATCCCAGCATGCAAGCACAAAGCACAACTAGTAATAAGATAAACTTCTTCATTGGTACTAAATTTTACGTCACATCATTCATAAGTTTCACTTGTCAGATACAAAAATAGGAACCATCCCCAAAAGTCATTATCAATAATATCCCCAATCCTATCAAATTCAACCCACCTGCCTCCTCAAAAAAAGGAATGCCCTGCCCAACCCATTCTTTCGCCAAACACAAAACAGCCTTTTGTGCTGGAGAAAACAATGGTTTAGACAGGGCAAAGCAATGCTTTTTGAAATCGCACTACTTACCAACTATCTGAAATCAATTACTCACACAATTTATAAATCTCGCACGCAGCCATCAGGAAAGCGCCCGGTCCGTAAAGTTCTGTCATCTCGCGTGTCACTTTCTTGGGGTCGGCTCCGATAGGTTGTACCCAACATAGTTTTCCATCCGGATCCACTGCGTCAGTCAATGCCTGCCACCCTTTTTTGACAACAGGCAAGAAATCTTTTGCCGGCAGATATCCACGATTGATGCCATACGCCAGGCCGTAAACGATGAAGCCTGTCGAACTGGTTTCGGGCGACGGATAGCTGTCCGGATCGAGCAGACTGGCATGCCAATAGCCGTCTTTTCCTTGAAGTCCGGCCAAACGGGTAGCAAACTCCACGAACAATGCTTCATAGAAGGGACGGAATTCAGTGTCAGCCTCCGGCAAAGTTTTCAGTATCTCGGCAAGGCCGGCAATGACCCAACCATTTCCCCGTCCCCAGAAAACTTTCTTACCATTTGCTTCACGCTGGTCAAAGTAACGGCTGTCCCGATAGAACATTTTCTCTTCCTTGTCGTACAGATGATTGTAGGTAGCTTTAAACTCAGCATCCATAAAATGCATATATTTTCGATTGCCCGTCAAGCGATAAAGACGAGTGTATACCGCAGGAGCCATAAACAAGGCATCACACCACGTCCAACGTTCCTGACGCAAATGAGGTACTCTGAAATCTACACTTCCATTGGAAGGATGACCCACCAACCACTCTGTACGAGCCAACGTAGGCTCCAACATGTTCTTATCCTTAAACTTTTCGTACAAATCAATGTAAGTTTGGGCTACACAAAAGTCATCCGCATGATACATGCGATTACCCAATTGCCAACGTTGTCCCGAGAAAGTTTTTTTCATCCAGTTGTAATACGTGGAGTCACCTGAAAGCTCTGCCCAGTCACACAAGCCCATATACCATGCTCCAGCTACCCAACCTCGCTGGTCTTTTGCCCCATGTCGGGTATTGGGGAACTCCTTTATTTGCCAGTCGGCAACTTTTTTCCCCAGTTGCTCAACGGCCTGCCGGCTCCATACGTTTTCAGCTTTAGTTTCGGATACTTGGGATACATTCAACTCTGCCCCATTTACTGCATAAGTCATTACACTTGCGGACATGCATACGGCCGCACAAAAAGTCTTGATCAATGTTCTCATGGATAGAATATCAATATCTATGTTTGTTTATCAATTGTCAAAACAAAGATAGAGGAATCCCACAAAATGTTCTATCAATTCTATTCAGAAACTTATCAATATCGTCCCAATATAGAACTGACAGATCCATTTGGATCAAGCCTGATCTTTTTTCATCTGTACCCATTCCGTAGGCGAATAGCCATAGAAGTTCTTGAAACAACTGGTAAAATAGGCATGACTGTTGAACCCCGCATATACTGCGACCTCCGATATCGTGTAAGATGACTCCAATAAAAGCTTAGCCGCGATTTCCAATCTTTTATTACGTATCAGTTCTGTCGGAGACAATTCTGTGACAGCCTTCAGTTTCCGATACAGATTAGACCTGCTCAACCCCAACTCGGAGCTTAACAAATCAATATTCAAATCAGGATTGGAGATATTCTTTTCAATGACTTCAAACAGTTTTTGGGTAAAGCGGTCGTCACCCGATACAATTTCAATACCCATTGCATCAGGAGCAAACTTTTTGCCATACAGCTTTTTCAATTTTTCTCGCGACAAAAGTATGTTTGGCAATCGGCTTACCAGAATTTCAATGTTGAAAGGCTTCACAATGTAGTCATCAGCCCCTACCGAGAAACCTTCTTTGATATGTTCTACCATCGACTTGGCTGTCATCAGAACTACCGGAATATGCTCCAGCTGAATATCATCCTTAATGCGTCTGCACAACTCCAGACCATCCATTTTAGGCATCATAATGTCGCTCAACACCAAGTCTGGATATTTCTGTAAAGCCAACTCCAAAGCATCTGCTCCATTATCTGCTTCCACAATGTAATAATAATCTTCCAGATATTCCTTCACATACTGACGTACATCGGCATTGTCTTCTACCAGCAGTACCGTCCATTTCCGTTCAACGGGTACCTTTTCATGTGTTCCTCCAGAAACAATCACCTCATCAGCCACCGAACTGCCCCTTTCGATATCCTGCTCGGAATAAGCCGAAGAAAGAATGGGGATATACACAGTGAACACACTACCTTTTGAAGGGCTGGAATTGACCGTTATACAACCATGATGCAACTTGACTATCGTGTGTACCAGACTAAGCCCCAAGCCTGTCCCTACTTCTGCCGGCACTTGCTCCTCTACCTGATAGAAAGGAGTGAATATGTGTTTCAATTCCTCCTCAGGTATGCCACAACCACTATCTGAAACACTAATGAGGGCAAACTCCATCTCTTGCGGTATTTCCGCCGGTAATGTTGTCCGCAATTCTGTCGGAATCTCTTGATACCCACATTTCTTCAAAGACAAGACGATGCGCCCATTATCGGGAGTAAACTTTATCGCATTGGAAAGAAGATTGAAAACGACCTTCTCAACCAGTGATTTATCGAACCAGGCATAAAAAGAACTCTCATCTTTCTCAAACTCAAAATGAATGGACTTCCTCATGGCCAAATGAGAGAAGGCCAAATGAATCTCCTCCAAGAAAGGTATCAGATTGCTCTTGGATATGTGCAAATCCAGCTTTCCTTCCTGACTCTTTCTCAAATCCAACAGCTGATTGACCAACAACAACAGACGCTGGGCATTACTATACACCAAATCCAACTTGTTACGGACAACGCTCGTCAATCCCGACATTGCTACCAGTTCCTGCAATGGCGAAATGACCAATGTCAACGGAGTTCGCAATTCATGCGAGAAATTGGTAAACATACGAATCTTGTTTTCATGGAATTCATCCTGCTGCTTTTGCAATTGTTGCTGATAGTACAGTTCTCTCTCAAGCTTCTGCTTCTTGCTGACATAATACATAATAAGTACCAGAACCGTCAACACAAGGACGACATAAAACGAATAGGCATACCAGGTTCTCCACAGAGGCGGATGAATTTCAATCACAAGCTTTCTGGTTTTTTCCTGCCACACACCGTCGTTATTGGCAGCCTTTACCTCAAACACATACGTACCAGGCGAAAGATTCGTGTAATAGGCTTCCGTTCGATTACCTATATAATGCCATTCCTTATCGTACCCATGTAAAAAAGTGGCATACTGATTCTGGTCCGAAAACACATAGTTCAAGGCACTGTAAGAGATGGACAGATTATTCTGGTTATACTCCAAACTTACTTTATCAACATCATCCAACACAACATTCAAAATACCCGTTTCATCCTGCGGCTTGATAAGCCGGTTATTGATAGTCAGACTGTTCAATACCAACGAAGGTACATAAGAATTTTGCTGTATTTCTGCCGGATTGAACGTTATGAAACCATTATTGCCTCCGAAGGCAATCTCACCGTTGGGCAACAAAATACCGCTATGAGGTGTAAATTCTTCTATTCCAATGCCATTATTCAAGTGATAATTTACAAAAGATTCCTCCTCAGGATTAAAACACGAAATTCCGCTGGTAGTAGACAACCACAAATTACCATTTCTGTCTTCAACTACAGCTGCAACCTCGTTATCAATCAACCCCTGATCCTTTGTATACGATTTGATGATACCTTTACCATCCTCATACAGGGCTATACCGCCTCCAAATGTGCCAATCCAGATTCTTCCACGCTGATCTTTCAAGATAGAAGTTACATAATTGTTCAACAAATGTGCACTTCCCTTTCCACCCGCATAATAATGTTCATATTTCTTTGACAACAAGTCATACCTGAACAAGCCATGACTTCGGGTACCAAACAACATTATATCCGGCGCCAACTCAAACAGACAACGAGCACTGAAAGCCGGCAAAATCCGACCATCAGCCGTCTGGAAATCCTTCTGTGTCCTACCATCCGGCCATCGACAGAGCAATCCTTTTTCTGATGCATTGGCAACCCACATACGCCCAGCCCCATCTCTCAATATCGAATAGATGGCTGCTGTCTCTTCCGACAGACGATAAACTAACGTATAAAACTTCTTTTTTAGATCAAACCGATAGATAGTTCCTTTAGCTGTTCCACACCATAAAGTATCCCCTTCCAAATAAGGGCATTTCACCATATTCTGATTATATTTCTGAACAGCTTTTCCTTCAATCGGATAATAAGTGTATTTAGAGCCCTCCTTATAATCATACACAAGAATTCCTCCTCCTTCTGTAGCAATATACACATCATCGTCAGCTCCGCATGCCATAATGCCATATACACTTAAATAAGTATTCAAGATAGAAGCAGGATCATGGAATACAAATCTGTCATTAAGAACACTGGAGTAGTTTACTCCCCCCGAGTAGGTTCCCACCCACAATGTCTGACTTTTGTCCACATACAAGGCATAAACGGAAAAATGCGTTAAATACCCACGTCTCAACGACACATCCGAATGTCGGACAATCTCATCCGTATTCAGATCCAACACGTACAATCCGTCGAAAGTTCCAATCAATAACTGTCCTTGATATTCTATAAGTTGCCGAATACTGTTACTGTTCAGCGGACTATTATACTGCGTAAAGAAGTGAGTCGTATTTTGTTGTAAATTAATCCGGCAGAGTCCTGTATACTTACTGCCTACCCAAACATTGCCCTTCACATCCTCATAAATTACAGAGACCGAGTTTCCTGACAAACGAATATCGGGTGAAGACTCTGTCAAATGCCTTTGCACATGTAACTGCGGATTACAGATCCATATCCCATCACCAGAGGTACCTATCCAAAATTGCCCGTCGTGTGTTTCGCAAATAGAAGTAATACCTTTATTCCTTAATTCTTCGATGTGCTGAAAAGAACGATAATTACCTGTTGGTATCTCATAGATATAAAGTCCTTGTCCAGTTCCTATCCACAAACGGTCATGCGAATCGACCAACAGACAATTGATTGCAATCTCTTCAAGTTCCCAATACGGACTGTTGACTACACGTGTCATTCTGTTTGTCTTCATATCCAACACATTCAAACCGTGAAAAGTTCCAATCCACAGATTCTGATTATAATCTTCTGCCAGACAATAAATATGATTGTTGCTCAAGCTCAACGAGTCCTTCGGGTCATTCTTATAAATTACAAAATTTTTCCCGTCATATCGGTTCAACCCATTGCGCGTAGCAAACCACATATAGCCTTTGGAGTCCTGGAGAATATCCAAAACAGAAATCTGCGACAAGCCATCTTTCAGATTCAAATTGGAAAAATAAAAGTCCGGAGACGAATACAAATCCGTATGAAAGAAAAGAATCCCAATAAGGGTTATCAAAAGGTTGATGCGTTTCATTATTAGATAACTTATTTTTTGTATAATATCAAAATCAGTTCACAAAAATACAAGCTTTTTCGATTGCGCAATAATATTCCCCCTTCAAATTTCTCATATCTAAAAAAACAGTGTTATGCCTTCTAAAAGTAGGCAGCCAACTTCCTCAAATCTCAACTCCGTTCAAGACAACAGGATATTGGCTTTTCTTTGATATACCACCTTTTGTAAGATTAATCATTTATTCAACCAGGTCATGCCAGAAGAAACCTCATATTCACGATTCTTATCAATCCAATTGACAGACACTTGGTACTTTCTCAGAACATTGACATGTACCGACCGAACTATACCCTCGTATGGAGTCACAACCAAATGTTTTCCATTCTTTTCTACAGAACAATTATAAGCCAAAACCTCCCCATCCTCCCTTTTCAACACAAAAGCGTTGGAAAGAGCTACTTCAATCATCATTTTAAAATGTTCGTGTACGTCATTGTCGCTCGACTGTGTTTTCCTCCAATAACGCTTCATCTCCAAATATTCCTCCCCTATCATCCTATCTGCATAAGTCCCATTACCTATTATCAAAGAATCCTCTTTTACTAAGGAACGGGCTTTGATATACGGATTCGGTACAAATCCCCATCTCAACTTTCCACTACCTAAATCAACCATCTGCATGGCAGAGCCTACAGCATCCATCGTCTGACGCAACCATTTTTCTTTTCCTGTCAACAAATAAGCATAATAGGTAGCATATGTTTTCCAACTACTCCAGCCATGTGGAGAATTCATCATATTAGGAGTAATCCGCAAATCATGATATGCTTCCCAAAAACGGAAGGTTCCACCAATCATACGGCAATCCGGAACGACAAGCGCCTCCAAACACCGATGTTTAGCCAACATATATTCAGTACCTTCTATATATTTCATCCTCAATGCTTCATCATCTGTCTGCAATCCCATAAACCCCAACTGCAAGGCAGAACAACTGATCATTCCATCTTCAAATGTCTGCTCGCCTTCCGTTTCAATATTGTCCAACCGTTTCAACAAGTCGAAAGTTGCCTTCCGGGCAGCCTCTTCATGATATAGTCCTCGTTGCCGCCACGCATCAGACAGTTTTTTCTCTTCCATTGCCAATTCCATCAAAGGCTTGGTTGCATATATTACGCAAGTATAATGTGTCCCCTTTAAGTTACGGAATGCCCCATCCGCACTCTGATATCTGGTTATCAACAAATCGGCTATATCGGCAGCCATTTCCAAATCTTCATATTTCCGACTCAGCTGATAACTTCTTGTTAGCATACCTATCATGGTATAATACCATTGAATGTGATTCGGATTTGTCAATAATACCTTTTTTTGTTCCGAATCATACATTTGGGCCAATACCGCATCCCAATACTCCAAAGTGATTCTGTCCAATTTCTCATCCGGAAGATAACGGGCAGCTCCCAAAGCTGTATACATATTGTAAAACCACTCGGAATAACACGAAGCAATAGGAGGAGCCTCAACGGTAGCTATGCGAGCCTTCTCCAAATACCAGGACCAAGGTTTGCGAACATAGAAGCGAGCCTCACTCCTTTTTTCACCTGTCGTCGCAATCACTGTATACGTTCCACACTCGTTTCTATAGGGAACAAAAATATAATGCTGTCCTTTCTTCTCCAACGGATAACTGGTACCATCCGGTGATGTGGCATACAATGTGGCATCTTTCCTAGAATGAACCGTAAAGAGTGCCTTTTCTTGAGGAGTTATCGTGTACTGCCCCGTCGCATCAATAATGGGTGCCTGGCAAATCTCTGACAAACAAGGACGGATTTCTTTCATACCCGACAACGGGGCAAGACAAATCCTCCAGGTCTTCTCTTCACCGGATAACAATACTTTCTTAACAGGATGCCGCTGCGGTTGTGGAATAGCATTCAACAAATCCAAGTTGAATGAACCCAATCTGTGATGGCTAACATAATCAATACTCCATGAAGTTAATGAGTCAGGAGAGCCTATCGCCAGAATCTTCCCGTTCGGATTCATGAGATATCCCCAGAAATGAGTCCTTTCGCACCTCAGCATGGTCGGAAAATACTGTTCATTCCATTGCGGATATTCCTCCATACAGGCATCTACCCCCATCTTCAAACTAACCTTATTAGGTTTCAAAGTCCGATTTGTCAGATTTTTCAATGTAACCGATACCTGTAACTGTCTCTTGTAAACCATATAGCCTATACGAAAATAAAGCGAGTCATTCCTAACTTCATAGCCATATTTTCCATCATTTTTCAGTATATGAGACAGTGCCGAATCGTTAATCCAGAACGATGGACCCGCCCGACGATTGTCTAAAGCAAAAAGTACATTTTCCCACCTATCACCATCCAAATAAGAAAACTGCCTAATCTGTCCGGCAGTATTGATACAAACCCGAATCTGCTCATTGGATAACGTACAATCTGCCGTTGGGTCCATAGCTCTAACGACAACAGGCAAACAAAGGCACAAGACAAAAAAAAATCTAAAACAACACTCCATAATACGATTCATACTTCTATCCTTTCGTTCCACAATTAATCATCCTTGTTTTAGTTTCACAAGTGAAAATTCCAATTTGAACTTTTGTATATCAAACACTAATTATTACAAAATAGCCTCATCCCTAAAATTCATAATCAAAATAAGCATTTAATTTCTAAAATGGATTCCAATAAGGCAATACATTATTATTTTATGGAAAAGATTTACTCAGTTTCTTCCCACATTCGTTTCGAAAAACGATACAACCACAAGCTAGCTTGTGCCCAAGTACTGAGACTATTCCCTCTGTCCGCATTCTTAAAATAAATAAATCCGCTGATACTCCATCTAGAGCTTCCCAATTAATTTTCTAGATCAATAGAGCTATTTCAAAAAACATCTATTATCAAAATCTGATATATTTTGAATATTATCCTTTTAAGACGAGAATACCCCTATAAATATACAAGTATTTTATATTATATATCTAATATCCAGATGATATGGAGTAACTAAAAACTAGTGAAAGGACCAAGCTAATAGAAAAAATCTATTTCCATGTCCTACACAAGAACATCATCAGCTTCAAAAAACTATTCTTATATAACACGGACGACAAGACGAAAGTATTGCTTAATTTCTCTTTTCATGGCTAGAGACAAAAGCCCCTAACAAGAGGCAAAGCCCAACCAAAGAAAAAGAAAATATCAAGTTCAAAAAGAACTAATCAAAAGTCAATGACATTATTCTATTTTACAACATTTGTCTAGTAATCTGTTAATTTTCCTGTTACTCTTTTCAGACATTCGAAACGCCTCATCATCTTACGTAACTGGGCAGGGTGTTTGTCCGCCACATTCTTCGTCTGCCCCGGATCCTCCTTCACGTTA